>Ga0153915_10003251_pt1 | contig 14896 bp, 13 predicted proteins | sample Opewatmetagenome_2_FD_107003 | JGI IMG/M metagenome (GOLD analysis project Ga0153915, IMG submission 107003) | Freshwater wetland microbial communities from Ohio, USA - Open water 3 Core 3 Depth 3 metaG | ecosystem: Environmental > Aquatic > Freshwater > Wetlands | place: USA: Ohio, Lake Erie...
AGCAGGCAGCCCTGTTCGACCACTCCAGCACCTCTCCGCGGTCGAAGACTTGCGTGCCCAGTGCGGACGAGCACGCCCGGGCCGGCAAGAAATAGTAGCGGATCTGGGCTCTACTTTTCTACTGGAATTCCGTCTGCCTCGGGAACGAGCGTACCGCCCCCTCAGCTATGGACAATTGCGCGATTTGCATTTAAAAAGGATGGGCACAGCGTCTTACAGGAACCGGGGGACCAACATGACCAAGCTTGGAGTGAATGTGGACCATGTAGCCACCGTCCGGCAGGCCCGTCAGGCGCCGGAGCCGGACCCCGTCGCAGCTGCGCTAATGGCGGAACTCGCGGGCGCCCACGGCATCACGGTGCACCTGCGGCAGGACCGAAGGCACATCCAGGACAACGATGTCCGGCGCCTGCGCGAAGCGGTCACCACACGCCTCAACCTCGAGATGGCGGCCTCCGAGGAGATGATTCTCATTGCCGTCAAACTTCACCCCGACCAGGCAACGCTGGTGCCCGAGAGGGAAGGAGAGGTGACCACCGAGGGAGGTTTGGATGTCGTGCGCAACGCTGATCGCGTCGAATCCGCAGTCCGCAGGCTGGGTGAAGGCGGTATCGCAGTGAGCCTTTTCATCGATCCGGAACCGGAGATCGTCGAAGCGTCGGCGCGGGTGGGCGCAAGCATGATCGAGCTCAACACGCGCGCGTACTCCGAGACATGTCCGCGGAGTCCGGACCTTGCGGGACCGGCCCTGACGGCCGAACTGGCGAAGGTGGCGTCGGCCGCGGAACAGGCTGCAGGTCTCGGCCTTAACGTTCTGGCCGGTCACGGTTTGACGTATCGCAATGTCAGGGCGATCTCCAGCATCCCCCAGATCGAGGAACTCAACATCGGCCACAACATCATCGCACGGGCAGTCCTGGTAGGAATGGACCGGGCTGTGCGGGAGATGTTGCATGCCATGGGAGCGAACCGCTGACAGGCCATGCCCACAGGCGCCGAACTCTCAAGCCACGCCCCCCTTGAACGGGGTACACTTTATGTAGTGGCCACGCCGATCGGCAATCTCGAGGACATCACAATCCACGCGGTTCGGATCCTCAAGGAGGTCGACCTGATCGCCTGCGAAGATACCCGACACGCGGCGAAGCTCCTTTACCACTACGGCATCTCGACCCCACGCGAAAGTTACCACGAACACAACGAATCACAGCGCACCCCACAGCTCATTCATCTTCTCCGGGAAGGCAGGAGCGTCGCGCTGGTCACCGATGCAGGCACGCCGCTGGTATCTGATCCGGGATTCAAGCTGGTATCGACATGCCGAAAAGCCGGCATCCCGGTCGTGCCGGTCCCGGGCCCATCCGCCCTTATAGCCGCTCTGTCGGCATCCGGTCTGCCGACGGATGCATTCTTCTTTGCAGGCTATCTGCCTGCGCGCAAAGGAGCCAGGAGGAGCCGGCTCCAGGAACTTGCCTCGCTCCGATGTACCCTGGTTTTCTACGAAGCCCCGCACCGCCTGTTGGCGGCACTCGAGGACATGCTCGCGATTCTCGGGCCCCGCGACGCCTGCCTCGCGCGCGAGATCACCAAGGTCCACGAAGAATGGCAGCGGGGCACTCTCACGGAAATCCTCGAATCGATGGCGTCGCGAGAGAGGATCCTGGGAGAGATGACGATTGTGGTCGATCGCGGCACGGAAAGGGGTATGCCCCGCCTGGGACCGGACTCCATACGCGAGCACGTGGAGCAGGTGATCTCCGCACGCGGCTTGTCATCTAAGGAGGCGTTGAGGGAAGTCGCACGCCAACGCGGCATCACGCGCAGAGAGGCCTACCGGCAGTTGGTCGGAGAAAAGACCGGCCAGAGGCCTTGAACCGGTCAAGGGGTCAGCCCCTTGCCGTCGAGTTCGCCCGGGTGAAATCCGGCCCTCCTGCCTTCGTCATAGACTTCGCGGCGTTCCCGCTTCAGTTGTTTCAACTTCGAATCCAGATCCTTGATCTGGGTCTGAAGGCGCTCCTGGGAGGTCGCTGAGCCGGAAGACCTCGACAGCCGTCCAACCTTGGGAAGTGCCCAGCGCTCTTTCCTGAGGCGTTCCTGGAGGGCCGCGACCCTTTCCTCCCTGGACCGGATTTCCCGATCGAGCCTTTGGATTCTCGTACGATAGGAACGAGGCGTTCCACTGCGCCTGGCTTCCGACGTACGGTCGCCGGGTGCGCGAGTTCGGGGCACGGAGGACGAAGTGCTGAGGTTCCCATTCGGAGCAAGCTGCGCAGGATCACCCTCGATCACTTTTGCTTCGACTCCCTGACGATCCAGTTCCCGGCGCCGCTCCGCTTCCCTGCGGGCGACCTCAGCCAGCGATTGAGCAACCAGGGACGAGGGCAACACCTCCGCAATCAGACATAGAAGGGTCAGAGCCATACGGATGTTTCTCACACTCCTTCTAACCGCCGTCTGGGGAAAGCGAGCCAAAAAATCTGCTCGGCAGGCATATACTGCACGCAGCGCTACGGCCAGACGAATCGAAATTTCTCTCGGGGTCGGCATCGGTATCGACATCGCTATCGAGCGGGAGTTGATCTCGATCCTGAGGTAAATCCGCTGATCATGGCTCCGAATACCGATACCGATCGAGACCCCGATTCCGATCCCGGTATCGTGAACTTTTGACGCTTGGCTATGAAGTTCTGCGCGATCAATCGCTGGCTGGAACGGCTTAGCCTGTCAGAACAGCGCTGCGGTAAGCCGTAGAGTCATCTCACTCTAGATGCGAAGGGGAGGAGCCGCGACTGGAAAGGATTTCACGTAATTCTGCGCCAGGCGGAGAAGTATCTCCTCCTGGAAGTGGCTCCCCAATATCTGCAGACCCACCGGAAGTCCGCCTGAAGTAAACCCGCAGGGGACTGACAGAGCCGGAATGCCCGCCAGGTTGGCCGTAACCGTGTAGATGTCGGAGAGATACATGGCAAGGGGATCGTCTGTCTTCTCGCCGATCCGGAAAGCTGGTGTCGGGCTCACGGGCGCCAGCAAAACATCGACTCTCTCGAACGCCTTATCGTAGTCCTGTCGGATCAGTGTTCGAACCTTCATCGCACGGCCATAGTAGGCCTCATAATACCCGGACGAGAGCGCGAAAGTCCCGATCATGATCCGGCGTTTGACTTCGGCACCGAATCCCTGGCTGCGGCTGCCGACGTACATGTCGGCCAGATCGCACGGGTTGGGCACGCGGTACCCGTACCTTACGCCGTCATAGCGAGCCAGATTCGAACTCGCCTCCGCCGGTGCGATGATGTAGTAATCCGCTACCGCACGCGGTGTGTGCGGCAGGGAAACATCCTCGATCTCGCAGCCGAGCGAAGTTGCGTTACGCAGCGCCTCATCGATGAGGCCTTTCACTTCACGATCCAGCCCGGGATCGAAGAACTCCCTCGGTACGCCCACCCGGAGGCCTTTTACCGGCCGCTCCAGACCGGCGAGGTAGTCCGGGACCGGGACCCGGGCCGATGTCGAGTCACGCCCGTCTGGTCCCGCGACCGTTGAAAGGAGCAAGGCCGCATCGCGAGGACTTGGGGCAAGAATCCCGATGACGTCAAGCGAAGACGCAAAGGCCACCAATCCGTAACGCGAGATGCGCCCATACGTAGGCTTGATTCCCACCACGTTGCAGAAGGAGGCGGGCTGACGCACAGACCCTCCCGTGTCGGATCCGAGCGCGAGCGCTGCCATCCCGGCAGCCACGGCTACCGCGCTGCCCCCGCTGCTACCTCCGGCAACGCGTTCCAGGTCAAAGGGATTGCGCGTCACGTGGAAGGCTGAATTCTCGGTTGACGAGCCCATGCCGAATTCGTCGCAGATGGTCTTCCCGATTACGACCGCGCCCGCGTTTTCGAGGGCCTCTACTGCCGTGGCACTGAAGGGCGGGACATAGCCCTGAAGAATTCTGGACCCGCATGTCGTCTTGAGATGGCGGGTGGAAATGTTGTCCTTTACCGCAACGGGGATACCGGCCAGCTGCAGCTTCGCATCCCCGGAGCGTGCCCTCCGGTCGACTTCCCGCGCTCTCTCGAGCACCCGGTCAGGCTGGACCGTGATAAAAGCACCCAGGCGTGAATCGGCTTCTTCAATGCGCTTCAAGGCAGCGGTGGCTACTTCCGCCGCGGAGATCCTGCCGCTTCGCACAGAATCCCGAATTTCGCACGCGTCGTTGATCTTCACCGGCTTCCTTTCGCTCCCGCGGGCGCATCCGCCGGGAATCTCTTAGTCGCCAGACGAGTCCCCGGCCATCACTCACAGAACCTTTGGTACCCGGAAGTGGCCGCTGCCCGGATCTGGTGCGTTGCCCAGGGCCTCTTCCACCGTCAGTGACTTGCGGACCTCGTCGTCTCGCGCAAACTGGATAGAAGGCCCTTCACCGATCGATGCGTGGCTTGTCGGCTCCACGCCTTCCACGCTCGCTTCCTTCAACTTCGCTATGTAATCGAGAATCCGCTGGAACTGGAGGGTGAACGCTTCCAGCTCGCGCTCGCTGAACTCCAACTTGGCCAGTTCCGCTACTTTCACTACTCCTGCGCGATCGATTGACATGCTTTCACCCCCGTTTGACAGCGGCCTCGAAAAATGATTCACCGGGACCTGCCGATTGCATCCTCCGACAGACATCCGGGCGTGACACGCCGAACCCATTTGAAAAAGCGCCGTGCCACCGCGACGTCCTTCCGGATTCTCGAGACAAGCGCCTCAGTCGACTCGAACCGCCGCTCCTCCCGCAGCCGCAGCAGAAACTCCACGCAGACCTGCGCCCCGTATAGCTCCTTGTCGAAATCCAGGACATGGGTCTCAAGGGTCAACGGGCCAGCGAGCTGTCTCGTGAGTGTGGGCCGCGTACCGATGTTGGTGACGCTCTCCCAGCGCCGGCCGTCCAGGTTCAGGAAGGTAACATACACTCCGGTTCTCGGGATCAGTTCATTCTGCGACAGCAGGTTGGCAGTGGGTACCCGGAGACTCGTGCCCACAGCGGCGCCGTGGACGATTTCTCCCTCAAGCGCAAACGGGCGCCCCAGGAGGCGTCGAGCCAACCCGGCCTGCCCGCTGATCAGAGCCTGGCGCACCATCGTGCTCGACACCCTGGTGCCGCGAAACTGGACCTGGTGAATCTTCTCGACGAGGAAACCGAGTTCCTCGCCCATCTCCTTCAGCAGATTGAAGCTTCCCTCCCGTCGGTGGCCGAAGGCAAAGCTGGCGCCGACATGGATTTCCCTCGCCCGCAGACCCTCGCACAGGACAGCCGTGACAAACTCCCGCGCACCCATGTGCGCGAGGTCCCGTGTGAAGGGCAAAACGACAACGACATCGATCCCGAGGACGTCCAGGGCGGCTAACTTCTGGCCGAGTGTCTGTATCTGGCGGGGCGCGTTTTCAGGGGCCAGGACCTGGAGCGGGTGAGGATCAAATGTGAGAACCAGCGACGACCCGCCGGTGGCGGCCGCTCGGGCCACCAGCGTGCGCATCAGGCTCTGGTGGCCGAGGTGCACGCCGTCGAAGTTGCCGATGGTGAGGACAGGCCGCGGCAGGGCCTGCGGCAGGTGCTCCAGACCGTAGACTACTTTCATTGGCGCTCTTACAGCTTGATCAGGTCGGTCTTCGCCATGAACTTCATGCGCAGCTCGTAAAGGACGCTGTCCAGAAGCTGCTGCTCTTCCCGATCGAGGTTGCCGCGCGTCTTTTCCTGCAGCAGGGTTAGTATGTCGATCGTGTGCCGAGCGGCTTCGAGGTTCTCTTCCTTCTTGTTGGTGTACGGGTTCGGCACCTCCCCGAGAAGCACGAGCCCCTGGGTGTAGTAGGTAAGAACATAGGACGGGAAGTCGATCCGCTCCTCGGTCTCTGTGCGACGTTCCGCAGTCGGCGGCGCGCCAGTATCCGCCGCGGGCGGTGTGGGGCCCTTCGCCACCTGATCCGTTTCCTCCTTCCGCACCTCACCCTCAGACGTGAAATGCCGTTTGTCACTTATCGTGAAGCCACCGTCATCTTCGCTCTTTGTCATACGCACACCTTCTTTACCATCATTACATCCCAGAACAAAGAATCTAGCACCCGAAATATGGCGGCTCAAGCGAATACCTTGGGCGGCAGGATTGCGAGGCCGGTATCCGGCAGGTCGCCGCTTTTGGATGGTAAATCCAGGCTGCCTTGTTATTCTTTCGCCGTGGACAGAAGGGCAGACATCCAGAAACTGGTCGACTTGGTGGCGCGCCTGCGCGGCGAAAACGGGTGTCCCTGGGACCGCGAGCAGACGCGCGAATCACTGAAACCGATGCTCATCGAGGAGGCCTACGAGGTCCTCGATGCGCTCGACGGGGCGAGCCCGACAGAGTTGAAGGAGGAGTTGGGCGACCTTCTTTTCCAGGTAGTGTTTCACGCCCAGATTGCCCAGGAAAAGGGCGAATTCCGCCTGGCCGATATCATTGACCGCCTGCACGACAAAATGGTGCGGCGCCATCCCCATGTCTTTGGCGGGGCCGACCTCAGAACCGCTGACGACGTCCTGCGGAACTGGGAAGACATCAAAGCCGCGGAGAGGGGGACCACCTCGCCGTCGCGGCCCGATTCAGGGAAATCGCTCTTGGACGGAATACCCTCGAGACTCCCCGCACTGCACCAGGCTTACCAGATGACTGCCAAGGCCTCGCGGGTGGGCTTTGACTGGCCCAGCCTCGAAGCCATTCTGGAGAAGCTGAAAGAGGAAGCAGCCGAGGCAACCGAAGCGCACATCGCAAGGGATCAGGCACGGCTGATCGACGAGGCGGGCGACCTCCTTTTTGTCGCGGTGAACGTTGCGCGATTCCTTGGGGCCGATCCGGAGACAGCACTGCGCCGAAGCAACAGGAAGTTTGAGCGACGATTCCGATACCTCGAAGCGAAGATCAAGAGCCAGGGACGCGAGCTGAAGGACGCTTCACTCGCCGAGATGGACGCACTCTGGGATGAGGCCAAGAAGCTGGAGCTGGATTCCGCCCCGGGAAAGCCCGTTGCGCCATCCGGGAAAGCCACCTGACCGCCTGCGCGCCGAGCGTCAGGGAATACGATCGTCACACCCGGCAGGCGCCATTCACACCTCATTCGTCAGGTTACGATGTTGAAGTGCTCGATGTGAAGGGACGGATCCGCCTTGATGGCAACGTCCTTTTTGAGCAGGTGACGGATCTCCTCGACCACCGTCGCCTCGGATTCACGAAGTGCTCGCGCCACATCCGGGTGCACCCGAATCATCACCTCGTCGCGGCCATCCCCGAGGTCCCTCATCTTCTCGATCTCATGGTAGATCGCATAGCACGTGGTAGCCACCGATTTGACCATGCCTGAACCACCGCAGTAATTGCAGGGCTGGCAGAGCGTTCGCTCCAGGGATTGCTTTACCCGCTTGCGGGTGATGGCAACCAGGCCGAACTCGTTGAACTCGAGGATCTTGCTGGGCGCCTTATCCCGGGCCAGTTCCTGCGAAAGCGCCTCCATCACCCGTTTACGGTTTTTGCGCTCATCCATATCGATGAAATCTATGACGATGATCCCGCCGAGATCCCGGAGCCGGATCTGCTTGACGATTTCCTTGACCGCTTCCAGGTTAGTCCGCGTGATGGTTTCCTCCAGGCTGTTACCCTTCCCGACGAACTTGCCTGTGTTGATGTCGATGCTTACGAGAGCCTCCGTCTGGTTGATTACGATGTATCCTCCGGACTTGAGCCAGATCTTTGGTTGAAGCAGCTTGTCGATTTCGGTGTTGATGCCGAACTCGTCGAATATCGGCTTGGGCCTCGTGTAGAGCTTCACGCGGTGAACCATGTTGGGATAGATCTTGTCCACGAATTCGACGATCCTCTGGTACTCCGCCTCGTCATCCACCCTGACCGCCTGGAACTCGAACGAAAAATGGTCGCGCAGGATCCGCTGGACAAGATTCAACTCCCCATGGATGAGTGCAGGCGCCGAGGCCTTCTCGGTCCGCTCCCGGATGTCATCCCAGAGTCGCACCAGGAACTTCAGGTCATTGGCCAGATCCTCTTCCTTCCGTTCCTCGGCCGCGGTCCTGACGATAACGCCGCCATTAAAAAGTTCCCGGTGTTTGAGGATGATGTCCTTCAGCCGGATGCGCTCTCCGTCCGAGCCGATCTTTCGCGACACGCCGACGTGATCCACGGTCGGCATGTAGACGAGATATCGCCCGGGCAGGGCAATGTGGCTGGTGACCCTGGCCCCCTTCTTGCCGATCGGCTCCTTCGCGACCTGAACGAGGACTTCTTGCCCCTCACGGAGCACGTCATCAATCGACTGGTGTTCCGGGCGCTGGGTGTGACGGGCCGCAGTGTATCGCTTGCGGCGCGCCGCCGGCCCCCGCCTGCGGGCGCTGAAGCTGCTTCTGGGAGAGCCCCCGTTCTCGGCAAACGCCATGCTGTCATTCCGGTCCGTCAGTCTCGCGCTTTCCAGGGCGGGCGCATCGTCAGACGCCGGCTCAACCGGGCTGGCAGGCGGCGGGTCCGATCGCGCATTCTCAATCCCGTCGCCGCGAGGATCCATCACCTCCGGCAGCAAGAGGCTGGGAAACGGTGAGAGCTCCGCCGGACCGGGGATGGCCTGGCTCTCCCTGACGGCGACGCCTTCAGGCGGGCCTGACATGACATTCTCTGTCTCGCTGGCCAACACCCATTTCTCTACAACCGCCGTCTCAGTCACCGGAGGCGGCACCGGGCGAGGCATATCGTGCCGCTCCCTGCGCTCACGCCAGCGGCCCCGCTCGTTCTTACGCTCACGCCGCTGCGGACGCTCCTGCACGTCCATTTCGGCCATCACTTTTGCGACCTGCTCCTCAGCCGCCGTGAGCACCTTGTCGTATTCCTCGGAATCCTCAATAAAATCCGAAACATACAGAAAGGCATCCTTGTCCAGCCCGATGCTGACGAATGCGGACTGCATGCCGGGCAGGACTTTGGTCACCTTCCCTTTGTAGATGTTGCCCAGAATCCCTCGACTCCGGTTGCGCTCGATGTAAAGCTCGGCAAGCTGGTCGTCCTCGAGGATTGCTACCTTCGTCTCCAGCGCCGTTGTGTTGACAATCATTTCCTTGACCATGAACTTCTCCGGAATACTGAGAGAGGACGCAGCGCAGGTATAGAGCAGGACCGGGAGAATGACTATTCGGACCGGGCGGCCATTCGTTGAAGCCGCTCAGGAACTCGTCCCGGCAACGCGAGTACAGAGAATGGGCGGGGAGTGTCTGTCGGAGTTTCTTATGCCAAAGCCACAGGCCGGGCAACCTTCAGTACCTTCAACACCCTTGCCTGAATGCAAAACCGTAATCTCACTTCGTTCGAGATCGTCCTGAACTCCGTTCGCTCAACTCAAGTTCGATCGTTCAGGGTACTGGAAAACTCGTTCTCAACACTCTTCAGGGAGGACCCGCCTCTCCTGATCTCCGACTCTCTTCGTTTCGGACCCGGCGTGTACCAATCGAACGCCCGTCCGTTTACAGCCGCGCCGTCATGCGCCGGCGATACAATCCTCTTCAGTTGTTCAAATTTTTGGATTCAAACTTGCGGCTCAAACTCTCTTTCAAAGGGCTTCGTTCGTCAGGGATTTTACTCACCCGACCTGGGGGGTCAGCGGTTGGTTGCCGCACACTGTGCGCTTCGAACCCCCTCCAGCAGCCCGGTTCACGGGGTCGCACTCGCGACCGCCTCTAAGTATACGATGATACATTGGTTATCAAGCAAATGCAATCGTTTGCCCGGCGTGCCAATTAAGAGCCGTCAGCCACCAGCAGTTAGCTTTCAGCTTCGGACCCGACTAAGCCTTCGACTGCCGGTTTGGATATCGGCGTGGTTGATGGCTGACCACTGAGAGCTGATAGCTCTCATCACCCCGCAACCATCCGCCGCTATATCCTAATTTACATATCGGCGCATCCTGATGTTCATGCATATTCCCATCGCCGCAAAGGAGGAGATGAGGGATGAGCCTCCGGCGCTGACAAAAGGCAAAGGTATGCCGGCTATCGGAAAGAGGCCCAGCGCCATTCCCATGTTGATGGTGACATGGAACCAGAAGAGAGCCAGGACCCCGACACATATCATGGCGCCGACCTTGTCCTTGGCCTCCCTGGCCCCCTTCAATAACCTGAGTGCGACCAGGATAAACAAGCCGAGGACAGCGGCGCTACCTGCAAATCCCCTTTCCTCCGCCCAGGACGCGAAGACGAAATCGGTGTGCCGGGCGGGCAGGAATCCGAGCTGGCCTTGAGATCCCTGCCGGAATCCCTTGCCCAGGAATCTGCCGGAGCCGACCGCGATTTTCGACTGGATCGTCTGGTAGCCCACGTGGCGCGGATCGTTGGAGGGGTCGAAGACCGTCTGTATCCTGCTTTTCTGATAGTCCTTCAGCATCAACCAGCCTGCCGGAATCGCGATGGCCCCAGCCAGCAGAAAGACCACGATATGCTTGCGCCGCAGGCCTCCCATAAAGCTGAGAGCGGCGTAGATCGGGACGAATGTGATCGCGGTCCCCAGGTCGCCCTGAAGGATGACCAGGATCATCGGAAGAAGAACGATCAGGCCTCCGATGACAAGCTCGCGCAACTCCAGGTTCTCACGATCCGACTCGGAGAAGTACTTCGCCAGGGCAACAATGACCACGATCTTGACCACCTCGGAAGGCTGGAAAGCCATACCTCCCAAGTTGATCCAGCTCTTGTTGTTGTGGACTGTCCGGCCTATCAGGAGTACGAGCGCCAGAAGGGCCACTCCTGACAGGTAGAGGAGGATTACGTAATCCGAATAGAGATGATAGTCAAAATAGAGAAGGATCAGAAAGGCCACCAGCGCGACGCAGAGATATATCATCTGGCGTCCGAGATAGGAATTCGGACCGGTTCCAACTGTCGTGCTCCAGATCGCCAGCAGTCCCGTACCCGCGAGCCCGAGCAACGCAAGGAGGCAGGCCCAGTCGAAACTGAGCATGAGGCGTTGATTGACCTTCATGGCCGATCCCCTGACCCGGCTGGAGCCGCCTTAGTAATGAGCACGGGGGACTGCTTCCGGGCAAAATGCAAGCGGAAGATTTCCCTCGCCAGCGGCGCGGCCGCAATGCCGCCTTTACCGCCATGCTCGACGAACGCTACGACCGCTATCTCGGGATTGTCCCTGGTGGCAAAGCCCACAAACCAGGAATGATCCTCCAGCGCCGGGAGATTGCCGTTGAGTTCTTTTTCCCGTTCGGCGCCGATAATCTGTACCGTCCCAGTCTTGCCGCAGATGTCCGCACCGGGAATTGACGCGCCGTGCCCAGTGCCCCAGTTGTTAACGCTCTGCCACATTCCTGCCCGGATCTTGTTCGTGGTTTCCGGTTCGATGGCGACCGATTTCTCCAGTCTGGATTGAGACTCGTCTCTCCCACCCTCGGCGCGTAACAGCACGTGAGGCGTTGTAAGCAGGCCGCCGCTTGCAATGCACCCGACGGCGCGGAGAATTTGGATCGGCGTCGTCGTGACGGCTCCCTGTCCGATGGAAACCGATATCGTCTCCCCGACATACCACTTGGCGCCCCGCGCCCTTTGCTTCCACTCGGGGGATGGCATCACCCCGCTCCGCTCGCCCGGCAGATCGATTCCCGTCCGCTCGCCGAGACCCAGGGCCTGGGCATGCTCTGCAATCCTGGAAATGCCCAGCCGTCTCCCCAACTCGTAGAAGAAAATGTTGCAGGATCGCGCGACCGCGTCCTCGATGCCCACAAATCCGTGCCCATTTTTGGCCGCGCAGTGAAACTCCCGGTTGTAGAAAAACGCCGAGCCGCGGCAGTAAACGCGCGTGCTTTCGTCCACCAGCCCCTCATCCAGCCCCGCTTCGGCCATGATCACCTTGAACACCGATCCGGGCGGATAGGCGTTCTGGATGGCCCGGTTCTGAAGAGGGCGATTGGGGTCGTTCACAAGCTGGTTCCAGGCCTCCGGGGAGATGCGCGTCGAGAAACTGTTTGGATCAAACGAGGGTGAGCTCGCCAGGGCCAGGATCTCACCGTTTCGCGGATCCATTGCAACGATTGCGCCCACCTTTCCTTCCAGCAGGCTTTCCGCGGTCGTCTGGAGGTCGAGATCCAGGGTGAGCTGAAGATTGTCGCCGATGATGGAGTCGACTTCTTCGACCAGCCCCACTTCGCGCCCCAGACTGTCGACAAGCACGACGCGGCTTCCATCATCCCCGGTCAGCTTATCGTTGTAAGTCCGCTCGACGCCGAACTTGCCCACCAGACTGCCGACCCGGGCTCCCGGGAAAACACCTTTCGCAAGTTCGTCGGCGGAAACCTCGCTCACATACCCGACCACATGCGCCCCAACCGCACCGTAGCGGTACAGGCGCCGGGGTTCTTGATCCAACTGCAGTTCGGGATGCTCCTGCCTGTGAGATTCGACTACCGAGATGTCGTCGATTCCGACATCCTCTTTGATCACGATGGGGTGGAAAAGAGGCGTCGCCTTGTTGCGGCCCAGGATGGCCGAGAAATCCTCCGGACTGACTCCCAGCTTGGCAGTAACGAACGCGGCAGTCGCCTCGATGTTTGCGACGGATTCTCGATACAGGAGGATGTTGTAAGAGGGCCGATTCTCGACCAGGGGCGTTCCGTTGCGATCGGTGATGGTCCCACGCGGTGCGACGACCTGGATAGTGCGGATCCTGTTCTTCTCGGCTAGAACGGTGTACTCCGCGCCGTTAATGATCTGTAGCTGCCACAGGCGGACGGCGAGGAGCGCCGCCACTGCAATGATGGGCACATAGAACAGGTTCAGTCTCTGCTGGATCAGCTGTTTGTTGGAGTCCGCCTGCAAGTTCACGTGTCAGTTCGCCTTGCCCGTATGAGCCTGCTGGTAGGAGTCATGAGCGGCAAAGACCAGGACTCCGGCCAGAGCTGTGATCACAGCCTGCGCCAGCGACGCTTCCAGGAAGACGGGGCTCGCGCTTCGTTCCGCCAGCAGGAGGAGGAGAAAAACACTGAGCGAGCTCACGAATGAGGCGCCCGCCAGCAGCGTGAATCGCATCCACCCCTCTTCGATATTGAAGTGTTTCGACGTCTGTCCTATTACAAAAGCAGCCAGAGTCTTGCCAAAACCGTTGAAGCCGAGCGGCCATCCGAGAACTGCGTCCAACAGAATCCCGGTCAGCGAGCCGACGAAAAGAGCCTGGACTCGGCTGCGGTACAGCGCCCAATAGCCTATGAGGATCAGGGGAATATCGAGGAAATCAAACAAGAAGAAATTGTTGCCCGCAATCATCTGGGCGATGATCGCCAGCATCGCAGAAGTCGCGAGGAACAGATATTTCATAGCAACGTGAACCGCAGTACCCGGCACCGGGCACTGTCACCAGAGCGCCTTGCGTCAGGGCGCGGGCGGCGTTGCCGGTTCGACCGTATTGCCGGCACGCACGACGAGGAGGACTTCCTCTGTCCGAAGCAGATCCGCAAAGGGCTCAACCTCGACCTCCCTGAACACGGTCCTGCCTTTCCTGGAACTCACTACTTTTCCCAAGGGGATGCCCTTCGGGAACACGCGATCCAGCCCGGAGCACACCACGATCTCGCCGGCTGAGACCTCTTCGGTGTTGTTGATATATTCCAGACGCAGAAAAGGTCCCCCGGTTCCCCTCAGGACGCCGGGAGATCGGCTCGACGAGAGCATGGCTCCGACCGAGGCATCCGCGTTGGTGATGAGCTGGACCTGCGTCTGGTGAGGGGAAACGAGGACGGTTCGCCCTGCAGCCCCGTATCCCGAGAGCACCGGCATATCGACCTTCACGCCATCCGCGGAACCTCGATCGATGTATATCATGTGCGCAAGATAGTCGGGCACACGGCCGACCACACGCGCGCCAAGAGTCTGAACACCCTGGCTTTCCTTGAATTCGAGAAGCTGTTTCAGCCGCGTGTTCTCGAGTTTGATTTCAGCCAGGGCCTGTTCACGGAGGGTGAACGCGCTTACTGTCTCCCGCAGGCTATGGTTTTCGGAGCTGGCGCCCACGAGCCAGATGTAGTTTCCCCAGAGCCCCGCCACCCCCCTGGATACTGCCGACGATGCGCTCAGAAACGGGGCGCCTGCGGTCAGCACCCACCTCCGGAACAGAGTGGTTCCGCCCTTGTCTTCGATCTGCAGGGAGATGAGCACGAGTTGCATCACCAGCAACGGTATCAGGACGACCGTCGCCCGCCCCTCCTTGAGTTTCGGCGCGACCTCAAGGGACACAGATCCTCCGCAGCAGTTTCATGTCGTAGAGCATCTTGCTCGTACCGAGGACCACTGACGACAGCGGGTCCTCGGCGACGAAGACCGGCAGGCCCGTCTCGTCCGACAGCCTCTTGTCGAAACGCTTCAGCAGAGCCCCTCCGCCAGTCAGCACGACGCCGCGGTCCATGATGTCGGCCGAAAGTTCAGGGGGAGTGCGCTCGAGCGCCACCTTGATGGCGTTGATGATGATCGAGACGCTCTCGCTCAGGGCCTCCCTGATTTCTTCATCAGTCACGGTGATAGTCTTTGGAACGCCCTCGATGAGATTGCGGCCCTTGATCTCCATCGTTAGCGGGCGGTCCAGCGGCGCGGCCTACCCGATCTGGATCTTGATGATCTCCGCGGTGCGCTCGCCGATGAGCAGGTTGTGCTTGCGCTTGACGTACTGGATGATTGCCTCGTCCATCTCGTTTCCCGCCACACGCACGGACCGGCTGTAGACGACTCCGGAGAGCGAGATGACCGCGATGTCCGACGTCCCGCCGCCGATGTCCACGATCATGTTGCCGCACGCCTCCGTGATCGGCAGGCCCGCACCGATCGCAGCAACCATTGCCTGCTCGACGAGATAGACCT
>Ga0153915_10003252_pt1 | contig 14896 bp, 11 predicted proteins | sample Opewatmetagenome_2_FD_107003 | JGI IMG/M metagenome (GOLD analysis project Ga0153915, IMG submission 107003) | Freshwater wetland microbial communities from Ohio, USA - Open water 3 Core 3 Depth 3 metaG | ecosystem: Environmental > Aquatic > Freshwater > Wetlands | place: USA: Ohio, Lake Erie...
TCATGGTTTTCAGGAGATCCTCTGCAATGAGTCTCGACTCGCTCACGAGTCGTTCGTCACGTTCCCTTTGGAGTTTCTCTGGCTTCGACGGCATTGTGATGTCCCCAGATCTCTTCTGAACAGATATGGGGTCAAGTCTATCCTCCAATCTGTCCTCGACCACAAGCCTTCTCCAAGCTTTTCTGCCAAGAAACTCAAGGGGCGCGATATAGCCCTTCGAGTGCATTCTCGATAGAATTCTCCCGAACTGCTCTTTGGTAGTGATAGAATTCACGCCTGACATGACTAGAAACTTCTGGAAGATGACATCCTCGAACTCAATTATCGCGGATCCAAACGAGTAGATTACGCTTGTATCAATGTTCTTTTCCTTCTCTTCCAGTCTCATCTCGTCCGACACGGATCTGCCCCCAATAATCAAGCACTACTTCATGCGTCTATAACGTATATGAAGATTATCAAGTCTCGGCGACTACAGGAAAACAGTCGCACAGATGCTCTTGTTGCAGCAACTCTGCTTCTCACTACTGGCTTAACCGCAGGAGAGAAAAAAAGGAGGGAAGCAGACGGATATTACCGTCTACTCCATTTGAAATCTTACTTCTTTCTCAGGAAGAACGCTAGGGCCAATACGACGACTACTGCAACAGCTCCTATGCCGATATATAGGGTGTAGTCGACTGGTGTCACAGTAGTGTAGGTGGCTAGTTTCATGCCCCAGTCGATAGTCTGCCTCACCAGAAGCTGGCCATTCATGGTCACGTTGTAGTACAGCTGACAGGTCATTGGCATGTAGTCAGCATACGGTGATGCACCTGATACAGCGATGACTCCGTTTTGGCCACTGCCTGCATTGACCTCGACAGTCATTGCTGTGAATGAGCCGGTCTGACCTGCTGTATGAGCAACAGGAGGAATGAGGTCAGGGTCGACTATTACAGCAGATCCGCCATAGTAGAGTACTGGGTAGACGTTCGCGATAGTCGTGTTCTCCAGACTGACTATGCCGCCGTCCTTGTGTCCAGTTGTGCTGCCATAAAGGGTAGTCGGGCCATGCATCAAGACTTTAGTAGTATTCCCTACTAGGTCGGCAACGTAGGCATTTGTGCTGGTCTTGTTGGCGACTACTCGATACGCGGAGCCGGCGCTCGAAATCGGGTCCTCCACGGAGCAAGGTTCTACATAGACGTGTGAGCCAACCGCATCGAGGACTACGCTCGCGTTAGCGATTGGGCCATTGCCAGCATTGTCCGAGTCTCCTGCAACCCAGAGGAACTTCTTCCCCGAATTGAACCATGTTGTGATGTCGTTAACCATAGCTGTGCTGAAATTGTACGAAGGCCCATACAGACTACCGAGCACAAGTCCTGTCGCATTAGACAGGATGCTAGCGTTTATTCCGCCCCATGCCCATATCACTTGGTATCCCAACGCGGTCAGGTTGCCTGCCAGCCACGCGTCTTGTGCAGTGAAGACCGCGGCCTTGTATTGTCCGTGGCCCATGTCAAAGACAATAACCTGTGTCGCGGCACGAGCTGGAACAGGGGCAATACCTAACAGCGCGAGAGATGGTGCAAGCAGAGCGGCGATGATCAGGATTGATCCAATCCTGCGTGTGTTGTTTCCTGCTCTCACTATATATTCATCTCCTCCTCTTCTCCTCAGAGCGAGGTATTGAGAGGATGACTTCGGGCTGTCAGGTGCACTATTTAGACTTTTAGGGACGCGAAGGGCAACACAAACGGCGGTCCGTGACGATAGCATTGTTCTGCACAGGCTTTTTGTTACCGACTCTTCGGACAACCTGTATTCCGACATCTGAACGCCCTCGTCAGTGACAAACCTTTAATATCGCCTCTCGGCCCATTGTTGTTTGAAGGACCAGTAAAAGAGATGACATGGTGCTCGTCTCTCTTTTTCTGGATGAAGTCTATCTGAAAGTGGTGATTGATGGTGTCCTCAGGAGAATTACAGGCTGGGCGCAATGTCAAGACGATTGTAATCGTCGTCGCCATCGTAGCTGTCTTGGGCGCGGCGGTAGTCATTATTATCCTGCCTCCCCCTCAGGTCGGAGAGCAGACACTTACGATTCTCACGCGACACGATACATCAATTCAAAGCGTCTTTGAGACTGCGTTCCTAGCAACTGACTTTGCCAAGCAGAACAATATCAAGGATATTATGTGGAAGACGCAAGCCGGTTCGTATTGGAAACAGGTCATAGATGGTGGAGGCGTCGATGTACTTTGGGGTGGAGGGCCTACGTTGTTTGACCAGATGCAGCGGGACGACCACCTACAATCCCTGAACAGCACCCACATGCTTACCGTTCTGGCAAGAGTTCCGAATGAGATAGCAGGAGCCGACATGAAGCGGAATAACACTGAAGGCCAGACGATATGGGTTGCCGCTGCGATCTCTTCATTCGGCTTTACTATCAACAAGGCATTTCTCACCGATTACGGCCTACCAACGCCAGAGACCTGGACGGACTTGGCAGACCCCATTTGGGGCAGTATCTTACCTACTGCGACAATCGCCATGGGAAATGCCCCCGCGACTACATCGAATACCAGAATCTACGAAATAATGACTCAAGGAATGGGCTGGAATAATGGCTGGGTCAACCTCGCTCGAATGGCTGGCAGTGCCCGGCTCTATCAAGGCTCTGTTGAGACTCAGTCGGCAGCGGAGACCGAGCAAGTCGGTGTAGCTATGTCAATCGATTACTACGGCCTCTCTTCACAAGTGAACAACCCAGATTGCGAGTACGTACTCCCAGTGAATCAGACGATTGTTAACGGAGATCCTATAGCGATTGTGAAAGACACACCAAAGTTGACACTAGCTGAAGGTTTCCTAGATTTCATACTATCAGCCGAGGGTCAAGCCTATTGGTTTAACCCGGGAATCAACCGGATGCCAGTTCTCGCTGAAGCGTTTCTGACTGAAAGAGGACTATTGCACCCTGATCTATACGCGGTATTCAACAAGACCTTGGCCAATCAAGGCATTGATTTCAACGACACACTGTCTCTTCTCACAAATGCAGCTTTCATATACTACTTCGAATCCGTCTTCAACGATGCTCATGATAAGCTCCAGACGACTTGGAAAGCGATGGTTGATGCATACTATGCCACGAACATCACGCTGCCAGAGCTGGACATGCTGGCCGCAAAAATGGGGACACCCGTGAATGTGACGGTGGACCTAATCGAACATCAGTTTACGATCGAATACGCAACGGAGATCAACAATGACATCCTCACGAGCGATATATTCCGCTACAACATGAAGACACTGTGGACAGCTGCAGCGAACGCACAATATGATCTGGTGCTCGCCGAGCTGCTCTCAATGATCTAGACGATAGGAGGTACTGGGCTGCTCAAGTAAGCGGACGTGGACAATGTGGCGGAAGTCTCAGAAACCACAGAATCGGAATCTCCCGGTACTGAAATGGTAAGACAAGAGAACCTCTTTGTCGCCGTCCTCCGATCCTTGGGCAACCTAGTCATAGGGCTGTTCAAAGGCATTGCACAGCGCATCATTCGATTCGTTAAGTGGACTTGGCGGGGCGTCGTACGTCTAGCTGGCTTTCTGCGCAGCCCCGCCAAGAACACTAGGATTCTTTCTGACAAGTTCATTTCCGGTGTGCACACATTCAGGAGAGAGATGGACTCACTATCCTCGATTCAGCTTCTGGCCATCATAATCGTCTTCGGAGTGTTTCTGATTGCGCCTCTCCTTAAGGTCGTCGTTGGGTCCTTCACGATTCAAGAAGGCGAATTCGTAATCCTGCTTCTTTTGAGAAACCCGGTCTTTCTGCCACAATGGTCTCCGGCTGACTTTCGGGTGATCCGACCGAGCCCGAGTGGAATCGTGGAGATATGGGGGATCGAGATGGGCGTCATCTTGAATTCCCTATATGTGGCCGCTATTGTCACGTGTATTGCCGTTGCTCTTGGCACTTTCTTCGCTTACCTGATTGCCCGATATGAGTTCCGAGGAAAGACGATACTTCGGACAGTGCTTCTGTTCCCAATGCTATCAACACCATTTGTTGGCGCCATTGGGATAAAGTGGTTCTTGGGCGGGAACGGGTTTCTGAATAACCTTGCGTCTGCGTTCTTTTCATGGTTCGGCTTAACTTGGACACGGATTGAGTTTCACGGTCTGGCTGCGATAATACTGGTGCAGGGTTTGTCCCTTTTCTCTTTGGTATACTTGAACGCGTATTCCTCTTTTGTATCGATAGACCCATCCCTTGAAGAACAGGCTGAGAACCTTGGGGCGAAGGGCTTCACGTTGTTCAGGACGGTTACGCTTCCACTCGCGATGCCTGGCATCCAAGCCGGAGCGATACTGGCATTCATCTTGAGCATCGAAGACCTGGGAACTCCCATTGTATTCAGCGAGGATTTGCAGGCCCAGCATTGTCTCGCATATCAGGTATTCATCAACATCACATCTGAATCAGGCTCGATAAGCCCTATTGGCCCCGCCATCGGAATGATTCTCCTAGCATTCGCTCTCATGGGTTTCTTGGCAATCCGTAAGTATGCTGCTCTGAGGAGCTACGCATCAGGCAGCAAGGGGGGTCAATGGAATCCCCGGACAAGAAGACTTAGTGCGAGAGCAACAGTCCTCCTCTATCTGCTGGTAGTGTCCATGCTGTTCTTTGCTCTGATTCCTCAGATGAGTGTTATTCTACTCTCATTTGCCGAGTATCGCTCTAGTGCATTATTCCCTCCGTTGACATTGGATAATTTCGCTATACTGATGAACTCAGACATTCAGGGTGCCCTTACAAGAACACTCAGCTATGCAGGGATAGCCACCATCGGCATTGTCCTCTTGGGAGTCTCCGCTGCATACATAATATCGAGACGGAAGATTCCCGGGCGCACTGCACTTGACCTGCTTGTCACCTCGCCCATCGCGATTCCCGGCACTGTGATTGCCGCAGGCTATTTCACACTCTTCTACAACACTCCTTTCTTTCCAAGGGACGCACCAATGTTCCTGATCGTGATGTCATACTTAGTGAGGAAGTTTCCTTTCACGGTAAGAGCTGCATACGCGGGGCTACAGCAGACCCCTGTGGTGATGGAAGAGGCGTCTCTCAATGTCGGGGCAGGTCGTAATACCACTTTTGCGAAAATTGTGGTCCCTCTGATTGGCCTGAGTGTTCTCGCAGGCGCCCTTCTATCATTCGTTTACTGCGTGAGTGAGGTCAGTACAAGCTTGTTGCTGGGCGGTGCAAACTACTACCAGGCTCCTCTTACCTATTGGATAAATGTGACACGAGCCGGCCTTCCCCCGATATATGGGATTGGTCCCGCAGCGGCCCTTGGCGTACTGATGATGAGCATGCAGATGGTTGTGATAACGGTGACGAACAGGATTTTGAAGACCAGAGCTTCGGCAATGACCGGTATATAGGGTGATAGTCATGGTTACCATTCACTTAGTCAACTTGAGAAAAACATTCGGCGATGTCATAGCCACAGACGATGTCAACATGGATCTGGAGGAGGGCAAACTGACTACGTTGCTCGGGCCCTCGGGCTGCGGCAAGACCACACTACTCAGGCTAATTGCCGGATTCTACATTCCTGATAGAGGACGAATCTTCTTCGATGACAGAGATGTGACAGAGATTCCGCCTAACAAGAGGAAGACAGGTATGTGCTTCCAGAACTACGCACTGTGGCCTCACATGACCGTGTTTGATAACATATCTTACGGCCTAAAAATGAAGCGAATGAATGGTATGAAGTACACGCCTGCCGCAATAGCAAACCGGGTCGAGAAGGTAATTGACCTTGTCCACATGCAAGGCCTAGCCAATCGTACTCCTCATCAGCTAAGTGGAGGCCAGCAGCAGAGGGTAGCACTCGCCCGAGCTCTAGTCATAGAGCCAGATGTCTTGCTTCTCGATGAGCCGCTCTCAAACCTTGATGCCAAGCTCAGACACGAGATGCGAGAGGAAATAATGCGAATTCAGAAGGAGCTAAGTATCACAACAGTCTATGTCACTCATGATCAGAACGAGGCGCTTAGCATATCTGACATGGTGGCAGTCATGGACAAGGGATACATTCAGCAATATGCCTCGCCGAAAGAAATCTACGCCAGACCACAGACTATCTTTGTTGCAGACTTCATCGGTAAGTGCACATTTATCGACGCAGAAATCACATCTCTTGGAGAGTATATGAAAGCCCGTTTGCCAGACGGACAAGTAGTCTCTGGAAGAAGTCCCTTGGAGGGTTATCCATTTCAGGTTGGAGAACGTGTAAGATGCGCCGTCCGGCCTGAGGACTTGCAGACTGAACGCACTGATCCAACAGATAACGAGATTATGGGCGTCGCGAACGAGGTCGTCTATCTGGGTAGCAACTTGGAAATCCACTTCAAGGTAGGTGACATCGATGCAGTTTCCTTGCTGCCTCCAGATGCCCCGGCAAGTAAGGGTGACAAGATCCGTTTGTTCGCACCCAGAGCAAACGTGATGGTGCTGCCACTGGGAGGTGTGGACGCACTCAGAAAGATTCCTGGTCATCCTCTTTATAGTCAACCGGCGGCTGTTTCTTCGAGTGCCGCATGATGACAGCGACACCCCGCCTAAATGCCATCATTTCTCTGCCATTTAGAACGGCCTTTCCGGATCCTAAGAACTCGCCTTTGGAATCAACAACGAGCACTTCCTCACCCGCCATCAGATGCGGGCCGGCCCATTTGACGAACTTGGTCATGACGGATTTGCCTTCCGCTACAAACGGAGCGGCATCATCGTCAACTACAACCTTGTAATCGTCCTTCAGGCCCGACTTCAGAAGAAGCCTGCCGCCGTCGTATGTCGGGGTCAGTAGTCCATTGGTTGGAACCAACGTGAAGAGCACCTTGCCATTTCGCGTGATATGCCGTATCTTGCCTGTTGACGAAGAGAGGGTTATTCCTAATTCGTTGAGCCCGAAGCTGTCCATGTCTCTTACATCCCACTGAAAGGCACAGACACCCGCTATCACTCTCTTCTGCCAGAGCTGCGGGTGGCTTGCCGCCGGCAGGATTTGCGATAGCTCAGAAACCCCTGACACCTTGGTCGCTCTATCACTCAGTCCGGTCGCCGCCGACAGCACATTGGTCGGTGTCTCTCTCGACACCCACATGCAGTCATCGAATTCCATTGTACTCAGCAGTCTAGTCAGGCTTTCTCCAGCTGCAGTCAGGCACTCAGAATCCACACTCGCAGGAAAGATGGTTTGTTGGGCGGGGTACACATGCTCCAGTTCCCACGGGACCACTCCTATAGGTGTGACATAGAACAAGAGCATCTCGGCAGGGTCACGCATCTTCACTTCGTTCTCGATTGCCTGATTGGTTTCTGAGAATGGTTTGGCACCCATGTCAGGCACCATCACGAGCATCCTCGTTCTTCTGAATGGATATCGCTCGAGGATTCTATACTGGAAGGTTCTGAGTAGCGGATGTCTTGCTGTCTCGGGACCCGTGTAGAAAATCGACTTTGCGTTTGCACTAGGTGCCGACGATTCTATGTTTCCTATTTGTTCAAGAAAAATATCCAGGGCCTCATAGAGTGCTGGGTGGCTCCGGGCGCGCAACGCAGCAAGCTCTAACAGATTGCCGTCGGCAATCGCCTGTCGCACTCTCCTGATCTCGGCTGCGCTGACATACAGGTTGTGCTTCGTAAGAATGAGCGACTGCGCCGCTTTATCTAGGCGTTGCAAATCATCGATTGTTGTGCTGTTGCACGCAGGGCATTCACATGGCAACTCTCGGAGGTCGCTCAGGTGAACAGTGCCGGTGGGAAACAACAGTCGGCCCGATTCCGCAAATTTGGCATAAGATGCCGAGTCGAAGAGGTCGCAGCCCATGAGAACCGCCTGTGCAAAGAACATCGGGTGACCGCATCCGAAGAGGTGGACTGGACGTTGAGGCGGAAGGTGCGACTTAGCCGCAAGGGTTGCCCTCACAATGTCAGCATAGCGATACTGCTCCATGAGAGGCACGAGACCGCCAATAGGATGAACGTCGATATTCAGAGGCGCCATCTCGTCAGCTGCTCTGATTCGCAAATCTGGGTATATGCCTCCTTGGACAGTGCCTGCAAGAAGCATGTCTCCCTTTACGGGGATGGATATTCTAGCTCTCTCCGTTGACACTTGTACATCCTGCTCAACTCTAGCCCATGTAGCATAGGGGTCCGAAAACGTGTCAAGGATTGTACCGACATCCGAACCAATTTGCCGCTGGAAGCTCACGATGTCCATAGGATCAATCTCTCCCTCCGGAAGACCATGAGTGTACATCTGGAACGTCCCGGAGTCTGTCATGATGGGCCCGCTGAAGTTGAGAAGTGAATGCACTCCCTTGTCAAGTGCCGCGTCTCTGAAGCGGTCTGTGGATTTGATGATGTATGCGTTAGTTATGACCATCTGAAACTTGAACTCGGATACCAGCTGACTTGGTGTTACCTCTGATTTCCCCGGATGGACGACCGGCATCAGGAGGGGCGTTGTGACTGTTCCGTGATTGGTCTCGAACCTGCCAAGACGAGCAAGTCCATCCTTAGCACGAATCTCAAACTGGCTCAATCCGAGTTCCTCATGTAGTGGCTATTGACTTACGCGCGTCAAATCGCTGCAAGCAACAATCAATCGGTTTAAGACCATATGCCTCAAGCCAACATCGATGGTTTCAACAACTGCGCTCCTCGTCCAGCATAGGTTCGCACGCGATCCGGACTTGCTTGAGGAATTCGAGGCCCTAGCTAAGACAGCCGAGTACAACGTAGTTGGAACCTTCGATGTTGTGGGGCCGTCGTCAGCACGATTTGGAATCAAGGGCGGCAAGGTTGAGGAAATCAGGATCTGGATTGAAGCCCAGAAGCCTGACGTCGTCTTCTATTCTCCGGGGCTTAAGTCAAGCCAGATGTACAGACTGAAGGAAGAATGGAAAACGGATGTGAGGGACAGAGTCCAGCTCATTCTGGAGATATTCGATAGACACGCACGAACCCCTCAATCTAAACTGCAAATTGAACAAGCAAGGCTGAGCTATGAGCTTCCTTTCGTACGACACCAGCTCAAAGAACACCTCGACAAAGAACGCGCAGGTCCAAGACCGGTAGGACGACAAGTGGGACCTGGCGAGGACCTTCTCAATCTCCGATACATGGAGATTAGGCATCGTGTTGCAGCCATCGAGGAGAAGCTGCAGAAGATATCTGAAGCTTCAGAGTTGAAACGGAAGAAGAGAGTTGATTCGGGCTTTCTTGAAGTCGCCCTTGCAGGTTATACTAATGCAGGCAAGAGCACCCTTCATCGCGCATTGACCGGGTCACAAGTGGAGGTCGCAGCTGGGCTCTTCACAACCCTCTCCACCAAGTCCTCTGACTTAGCGATGGATGGTCGGCAGGTAGTTCTCACGGACTCTGTTGGTTTCATAAGTGATCTTCCAAAGTCGTTGCTTCGCGCGTTCAACACTACTTTGATGGAGATTGCTGACGCAGATGTCATTCTTCTCGTTGTCGATGGGTCTAATTCTGTGGACGAGGTCCGACGAAAAGCGAATGTATGCCTAGACACATTCACACGAATCGGGATTAACGGGATTCCAATTGTCACTGCCTTGAATAAGGTTGATCTCATTGACGATGCAGGCATCAGAGAGAGGATTTCCGCACTTGACGGCGTCGGGTCCGAGGTGGTACCTGTCTCTGCAAAGGAAATGCTCAATCTTCCGACGCTTGTCAGCGTAATTGAAAGTCTACTGCCAATCTTGTCCGTCTACTCAATCGATTTGCCATATGGTGACTCGACTATGTCTCTCATCTCGTGGTTGCATCAGGTTGGTAGTGTTCGCAATCAGAAGTTCAAAGAGGATCGAATCGAGGTAGAGGCCAGTCTCAGTCTTGACGTTGCTCAGAAGCTCCTGAAGATGCTCCCACAAGATGCGATTCGGAAATTGGAGCCAAAGTCCGATAATCCGGCCCAGGGTGCATGACAGGAATGAATCGTTTGTGCACTTAGGCAACTGTTTTTAGATGCAGTATCGACGACTTAGTACGAGTGACGTCCTCTCTATGATTGCCATGGAATTGAAATCACCAGATGAGATTCTCCGGATGTTGGAGGGATACGAGAAGATAGTCCTCTTTGGTGATTCAGGTTGTGCTCAGATGTGTGATGTGGGCGGCATACTTCAACTCGAAGACATGGAGGATTTTCTGCGACAGCACAATAAGCAGGTCCTGGGCAAGATATTCGTTCAAGGCGGAATATGCGATGTCAATGCTGTCAAACAGGAGATGGAGAACAATAGGGCGATACTCGATGAGGCCGAAGCTTTTTTGATACAGGCATGCGGTGTAGCGACTCAAAACGTCACAGAACTGATACCAGAGAAGGAGTCCTTTCCAGCCACTGATTCGAAGTTCCTCGGGACTATGCCACAACGGTTTGTTCACCAAGAGCGCTGTATCATGTGTGGTGAATGCATTTTGGACTTGACCGGTGGCATTTGTCCGCTCGCCCGCTGTGCGAAAGGTATCCTAAATGGTCCATGTGGTGGCTCGATGAATGGCAAATGCGAGAGAGATCCGGAGACAGACTGCGCTTGGCAGCTTATTTATGATCGACTAAAGAAGCTAGGAAAGCTCGACAAACTGAAGTCAATCTGGGAGATAAAGGACTGGAGCTTGTCTCAGGGCCCGCACTCGGTAGTCCATGAGGAAGCCTAGAAAGAGAGAATCCATTGGTTTCGTGCATCTTGGCTGCTGGAGGACTGTATGTACTCCTGTATCGCTCAACCAAAGGAGATATGTGTCAGTCTTCAGACGGGGTCTTTCGACGCCAGATTGAAGAACAGCGTGCAATCACCAGAAACCAAGCTCAGGCGCATGCTTCGAAGTGGCAAGTTCACTGTCACAGGAGAAGTCGGACCTCCGCATGGCGCTGATGATGACCTAGTAAGAGAACGAACACGTCTCGTCAAGGATTACTGTGACGCAATCAACATCACTGACAACGTCCGCGGTATTCCCACTATGAGCAGTATGGCATGTGCTCACTTTGTCATTCAGGCTGGCGCCGAGCCAGTCATGCAGATGTCTTCCAGAGACAGGAATCGCATCCTCTTCGAGAGCGAGCTTTATGGTGCATACGCACTAGGGATTCGCAACATCCTGTTCGTTACGGGCGATCACACTCTCCTAGGATCGCATCCTCAGGCAAAGATGGTGTATGATCTGGACTCCATCCAAGCCCTACAGCTCGCCAGTCATCTGATGTCGGGGAAGGACTTGGCCGGGGAGAAGCTTGAGGGCATACCGCTTTTCCATCTCGGTGCGACATTCAATCCAAATGCTGACCCGCTTGAGCTCCAAGTCTGGCGTGTAGAAAAGAAACGTGATGCAGGGGCTCAGTTCTTTCAGACTCAGGCGATTTATGATACTGCCCGACTCGAAGAGTACATGGAGCAGATTGAGCCATTGGGCGTTAAGGTACTGGCAGGTGTAATCCCCTTGAAGGGACCGAAGATGGCTCGCTTCATGAATGAGAGAATCCCCGGCATTAGGATTTCCGACGAGATAGTTAATCGTCTGGAGTCTGCTGGCGCAGGAATGAAAGGCGAAGAGAAGAAAGAGGCGGTCCGTGCTGAGGGTATTGCAGTCGCTTTGGAGACAATCAACCGAGTGAAGATGATTCGTGGAATCAATGGCATTCATATCATGGCCATCGGATGGGAAGAGAGCATCCCGGAGCTAGTGAAGGCGTCGGGGTTATACCCTAGACCGAAGTGAGGTTGAGAACGATGTTCGTTTTCAAGAAGGAGCAGCAGGCTTTTGATTTCGGCGGCGTGACGGTTGGCGGCCAACCCGGACAGAACCCCACCGTGTTGATTGGAGGGCTCTTCTTTACTACGCAGCCTATCGTCAAGAGCGCGAAGGAAGGCACGTTTGACAAGGAAATGACCAAGCAGTGGATTGATACAGCCAAGATGATGGTTGAGAAGACAGGCCACCCGCTTATCATTCAAGCCTTTGGTCGGACGCCTGAGGCAATGGAGAATCACTTGTCGTGGCTCGGTGAGAACTTCGATGGTCCGTTTATGTTCGAATCAACAAGTGGTGATGCGCGAAAGAAGGCCATAGAATACTGCCACGAGACCGGCTTGAGCAAGAGGGCCATATACAATTCAATCAATCTGTCCATGAAGGATGATGAGAAGCAGTTGCTTCGAAACAGTTCTCTGAAGATGGCTGTGGTTCTTGGTTGGTCACCCAAGGCGATGAGTCTGCCTGACCGGATGGAGACGATTCGGTCAATGATTGACGAGGCCAAGGCGATCGGCATCGAGAAGATGGTTGTAGACCCCGCCACAATGCCGGTGGGCGCAGGGTACGGACTGGAATACAGAACCGTGCTTGCTATCAAGTCGGAATTAGGGCTGCCGACATGCTTGGGACCTCACAATGCCCCCTCTGCTTGGAAATTCATAAAGCAGGCTGGGTTTGATGACGAGATCACCCAGACCTCGGCGATTGTAGCTTCGACTGTTGCTGCCCAGTTGTTCGCCACTGACTGCATAATGTACGGATCGATGGCAAGGACCAAGCAAGTATTCACCGCGACAGCGCTGATAGCAAATGCAATGGCTGCAGCTATCGCTGAAGCGCAGCAGGCATTGGGACTAAGTCATCCCATTTTCGAGCCGCCGTCGTTCGAGTAGGAGGTTCTGCTATGGTTACGAGTGCTGAGAAGCGGGAATGGCCGCCGATTCCTGGCGACTTCGAAGTTAAGAATCCTGGTTCGTGCATCGCAATATGCACCCTTGGAAAGAAGATAGATGTTGATTCAGACTACGCCATAATCGGCACCTGCAAGACTGAGAATATCGGAATAGAACGAATGATTGTTAACATAGTATCCAATCCCTGCATCAGATACCTCGTTTTGGCAGGACCAGAGGTTCCTGGTCACAAGACCGGCTCATCGGTACGATGTCTTCATCAGAAGGGCGTTGACAAGGAAACCCGGAAGATAGTCGAAGCCGAAGGAGCCATCCCTTATGTTGAGAACCTGCCAACAGAAGCGATTGAGCGATTCAGGATGCAAGTAGAACTCATAGACATGATAGATGTCACGAACCCCGACGATATTGCTCGGGTCGCTCGCGAACTGACCTCAAAGAATCCCGGCCCATTTGGAGGCGAAGCATTGTGGGTCGAGTTCAAGGCTAAACGCGGAAGGGCAGCCCCAAGAGGATTAGGTTCCGCTATTGCGCTGCTGCCTGAATATGGTCTCTCTGTAGATCCGTTTTCCTCACTGGTCTCGAAGCTAGACCTCTACGCAATGGTAACCACTCACCCGTCTACGATAGCGGTCGTTGTTCAGAGGACAGAGACAGGGACAATACTTGTCGGAAAGGAGCTGTGAGATATGTTCGCATTTGAGAAGGAGCAGATTGTACATACCATTGGCGGGATTAGAATCGGAGGCGTGCCCGGAGAGATGCCAACCGTTCTTGCTGGTACCATTTTCTACGGTGGGCACGACGTAGTCCAAGATGCTCGGAAAGGCGTCTTTGACAAGAGGGCCGCGACGGAGCTAATCCGAGTTCAAGATGAGATGTCAGACACCACAGGCAATCCTGCTCTTGTCCAAGTGTTTTCCGAATCTGAGAAGGCAGTCACAAAGTACCTTGATTTCGTTGCTGAGGTCACAGACGCGCCATTTCTTATCGATTCGACCAGCCCTGAGGTGCGGATTGCGGGTTTGAGGCATGCTCAGGAGGTCGGTCTCCTAGACAGGGCCATCTACAATTCGATCAGTGTCTCCGTCACAAAGGACGAGCTTGCATCTCTGAAGGATATTCATCATGATTGTGCAGTGATATTGGCTTTCAATCCTCACGACTCCTCGATTGCTGGCAGGCGAGCTGTGCTTGAAGATGGAGTTCCCGGACTCGACAAGGGCTTGCTGAAAATGAGCGAGGAAGTGGGAATCACAAAACCTCTCATTGATACGGCAACGACTGCCATGGGTGCCGGTGCTGGCTCCTCGGCATCCTTCATATTCGTGGCCAAGACTCTCTACGGCCAACCCACTGGGTCTGGGGTTCACAACGCACCCAGTTCATGGTCTTGGCTTCGGAAGTACAAGAAGACCAATCCTGATGCGTATCGTGCATGTGATGTGGCTTCTGCCCTGATAGTGCAGATGATGGGCGCCAACTTCATTCTCTATGGGCCAATCAGCAATGCAAGAACAGTCTTTCCCGTTGTGGCGATGGCCGATATTTTCGCCGCAGAGTCATCAAGCGTTGAGTTTGGTGTCCAGCCTTCCGAGAACCATCCATTCCGCAAGTTGTTATGATGGGGTGTGTTAGGAACGTCACACCGTGCTACGGTCATAAGACCCCGAACAATAGGGGTAGGATCTCTGAGGACGGGTCCTTTTTACACGGTGGCTTCCGTGGAACTCGGCAACACAACGACAAAGTGCATCCTAGTAAGCACCAATCTCCGCACAGCTGAAATCTTCGAGATAGCGAAACAGGTTCGCTTCACAAGGGACGTGAGATCCCCCAAGGATGGCGAGGACATCTTCGGCAGAACGATTACAGGTGTGGAACTAACACGAAAATCAGTCTCGGAACTCGTTTCAGACATTCTCCTATCTGTCCTGCATGATGCTCATCTTGACATGGAGAGAGACCTTCACTTCGTGGTAAGATCTACCGGGGTAACGGCTGGTTTCACAAAGCCCGTGGAGGTCGGCGAGATGGTGAAAGCGCTCGCTGACGGTTGCATTGCTGCAGGAGTTCCACCGCGAAAGATGGCGGCTTCAATTTCGCCGGAGAA
>Ga0153915_10003253_pt1 | contig 14894 bp, 13 predicted proteins | sample Opewatmetagenome_2_FD_107003 | JGI IMG/M metagenome (GOLD analysis project Ga0153915, IMG submission 107003) | Freshwater wetland microbial communities from Ohio, USA - Open water 3 Core 3 Depth 3 metaG | ecosystem: Environmental > Aquatic > Freshwater > Wetlands | place: USA: Ohio, Lake Erie...
GAAAGGGGAGGGTTACCGGGCACCTGCCGGCCCTCCTGCGCGGGCGTGGAAGAAGCGCCGCGGCCCGCACGATTCCGGGGTTCGTCGACGGGCTGCAGGAACGGGCCCTGGAACTGGACCGCGCGCTGCTGGGAGCCCTCGCGGAGGAGAGCGCCCTGCTCCTGGACGCCGCCGGCCTGGCGCGCCTCAGGGACAGCTGCGGTGTCGAGCTGGCGAATCTCTCCCTCGCCATCGGCGAGCTGGCCGACGCGTGCGCTGACCTCCTGGAGGGCCTGGAAGCCTCGGCACCTGCAGCCTCGGAGGGTATCGCGGATGATTCGATCGGCCCCGCGGGAGGCGCCGGCCCCGCGGACGTCTCCAGGCAGGAAGGGGTCGTGTGGGACTGCCGTCTTCAGCTTGGCCGGCTTTCCGGGATAGCGGACATGGTGGACCGCTTCCGCCTCGGGGAGGCGGGAGAGAACGACATCTTCTGGATGGAAAAGGTGAGGGGCTCGCGCCGCGCCCCCTCCACCGAGGAGCCCGCGGAATCCGTGCGGCTGGTCATCACCCCGCTGGACGTGGGCCCGTTGATGCGGGAGGCGGTGTTCGAGCCGTTGAAGACCGTCGTCTTCACCTCGGCCACGCTTACGGTGGCGGGCAGCTTCTCGTACTGGGCGGGCCGGATCGGGCTTGGCGGCTACGGGACGGCCGAGGAGAGGGAGCCCGTCCTGAAGACCTTCCCTTCACCGTTCGACTACCGCGAGCACGTGCTGCTGGGCGTTCCCACGGACGCGCCCGCCCCGGACGCCGCCGGTCACCGGGAGTTTCTCTCCCGGTTCCTGTCCCGGGCCCTGTCGGCCAGCCGGGGCGGCGCGCTGGTGCTCTTCACCTCCTACGCGCTCCTGCGGGAGATGTACGCCGCCGTGCAGCCGCAGATGACGGTGGCAGGGATACGCCTGATGAAGCAGGGCGATGCGGACCGGGCCCGTCTCTTGGACTCTTTCCGAGCCGAGCGATCGAGCGTGCTGTTCGCAACGGACTCTTTCTGGGAGGGCGTGGATGCCCCGGGGGACACGCTGCGCATGGTGATCGTCTGCCGCCTTCCGTTCCGTGTGCCGTCGGAACCGGTGCTGCGAGCCCGGATGGCGGCGATAGAGGCGCGGGGAGGCAATCCCTTCGGCGAGCTTTCCCTGCCGGACGCCGTGGTGAGGATGCGCCAGGGGTTCGGCCGGCTCATGCGCCGGCACGACGATTTCGGGGTGGTCCTCGTGCTGGACCCCCGGATCGTCACCAAGTCCTACGGGTCGGTGTTCCTGGACAGTCTGCCGGATGCGCGGCGCGTGCTGGCGCCGGCCGCGGAGGTGCTGCGGGAAGTTGCGGAGTTCTTCGGCGAGGATACAGGGCAAAAAAAAGGAGACGGCTGAACCGTCTCCCCTGTGAGCCGTGAAGCGCGGTCAGGCTTCGACTTTGGCCAGGACGTCCGCGGCCTTCAGGATGAGCTGCTCTTCTCCGCCGACCTTGATCGTGGTTCCGGCGTACTTGTCGTAGATGACCCGATCCTTGGCCTTCACCTTGATCGCCTCGTCATCCCCCACCGCCAGGACGACTCCTTCCTGGGTCTTCTCCTGCGCGGTCTGCGGGATAAGGATCCCTCCAGCCGTCTTTGTTTCCGACTCCACGAGCTTCACGAGGATGCGATCTCCGAGCGGTGTCACCTTCATGTCCAATACTCCTCCCTTGCGTGGTTCTAGTATCTTGCGGTCACGCACAACATGTGACGATTGATTTCGTGCTCAATATAGCCACGTATTCGCGGGATCGTCAAGGACCGCGAAGGCTTGCCGTCAACGACGCTCGTGCGTACCTTATTGGAGAATGGCGAACGAAGCGTGGCTGCGGCATTACGGCCGGGGGCTGACATCGCTGGCCCGGCACCGGGCCACGGACGCGGTGAAATCCCTCCAGGTTGCACTCGAGGAGTGCCCTCCTTCCCGGTCCCGGGACCTCTACAAGATCTGTCTCTTCCTCGGCGTGGCCCTGCATCGCATCGGCTTCCCGCAGTCCGCCATCAAGAGCTGGATCTCCTGCCAGAGGCTGAACAAGCGAGGCCCCACCCGCAAGATGCTTTCCCGCTACACCAACTGCTACGGCATGGAGCGGCAGGTCTCCTCGGACGCGGATGACTGGCAGGCGTTCTCCTCCATCCAGATCGCGCGCTACCTGATCGGCAAGAACAAGAGGACCTTTTCCACCGAGGCCGAGCACGACATGATCCTCGACCTTGTCCGGGATTGCTGGGGGGAGTTGAGATCCTCCGCGGACATGGCCGGGATGTCGGGTTGCGAGAGGCTGGAAGCTTTTCGGGCGGTGCGGATCGTATTTCCCACCGTGGTTCCAAGTGAGCCGAGAATGGAAGACCCCGTAATCGCGGTGAATTTTCAGACAAAACAAAGAGTCGGGCTGAGTGACCGCTGTTCCTGCGGCTCTGGAATGCCCTTTATGCTCTGTTGCGGGCGCACTCCGGGCCGGGAAGAGCTTCTGAGTGGTAGTTTTTGATTCACTTTTCGGGCCATTCTGCAGAAGTGGGTTATAATGACACAAAGTTCCAGGATTCCAGAAGTCATTCCGGAAGTCAGTTATAATTAGTTATCGGCTAAACATTTGCAACGCAAACTCACAGAGACCTTGGCATATTCCTTGCAAATGAACTGGCCGAGAGGTTAAGATGAGCACTGCAGTCATGATTGAGCGGGAGAAGAAGAACTCCAGGGCCGATGAAAACATCCTCTCCCTGTATTTGAAGGAAATCAACAAGATCCCCCTGCTGACGCGGGACGAAGAGGAGAAGCTGGCTCGGCGAGCCGAGAAAGGCGAGCAGTTGGCAAAGGAGAAGCTGATCCGGGCCAACCTGCGGTTCGTGGTGAACGTGGCCAAGAAGTACCAGAACCAGGGCCTGCCTCTCGCCGACCTCATCAGCGAGGGCAACATTGGCCTCATGAATGCCATCGAGCGGTTCGACGTGGAGAAGGGCTACCACTTCATCTCCTACGCGGTGTGGTGGATCCGCCAGGCTATCCTCAAGGCGATCTGCGAGAAGTCCAGGATGATCCGCCTCCCCCTGAACCGGGCCAACGAGCTGGTGCAGATAGAGAAGGTCCGCAAGGACCTCCAGGGTGAGCAGTTCCTCGTCTCGGAGACGGACATGATCGCCAAGAAGCTGGACCTTGACCGGGAACACGTCTCCGACCTGCTGAACATCTCGCGGGAGCTGATCTCCCTGGACACGCCGGTGTACTCGGAGAAGGACTCCTCCCTCCTCGGGGACTTCGTGGAGGACAAGAATCACGACGCGCCGGACGACGTGGCCATCTCCAACTCCCTTCGCCAGGACATCAACGGGATATTGAAGAGCCTCTCCCAGAAGGAATCGGAGATCGTGCAGTACCGCTTCGGGCTGAACGGCAAGCGGCCCATGTCCCTGAAGGAGATCGGCAGCATGTACAAGCTCACCAAGGAGCGCATCCGCCAGATCGAGAAGAAGGCCATCAAGCGGCTGCAGCACCCCTCGCGGAGCTACACGCTGCGGGCCTACATGTAGGAGAGACTACAGGCGATGAGAGCAGCCGCCGGCGGGAAACCGCGGGCGGCTTTTTTTTCGACCCGGGGAGGGCTACTCTCCGGCGATCTTCTTCCAGGCGCTGCCGAAGTCGGGAACGAAGTCCTTGTCCTCTGCGGGAGCGGAGACGCACGCGGACGGCAGCTCCTCGAGGAACGGGGAGGGAAATGCCTCCACGGGTTTTCCCATGCGCCGGCGGCTCGCGCAGTAGCTCAGGAACAATTTCCTCTTCGCCCGGGTGATGGCCACGTAGAACAGGCGACGCTCCTCTTCCACGTTGGCCTCCGCTTCCTCCACGGACCGCGCGTGGGGAATGATGCCCTTTTCCACCCCGGCCACGAACACCACGGGGAACTCCAGTCCCTTTGCCGCGTGAATGGTCATGAGGTTGACCCGGCCGCCCTCGTCCTTCGAGTCCAGGTCGTCCCGGCTGGCCAGTGAGACCCGGGCCAGGTAGTCGTAGAGGCTGGGATTGACGAGGTCCGGGTCCTCCTCGAAGTCGGCCACGGAAGCGATCAGGGACTCCACGTTGCCGAACTTCCACTTCACCACGTCCTTGTCCCTGGCGTCATTGTTTTCGATCACCAGGTGTCCGAAATAGTCGATCTCTTCCACCAGCTCGCGAAGCGTGGCGGCGAGCTTGCCGGAGAGGAACTTCGGCCGGATGTCCTCCACGAGCTCCGTGAACTCCGCCGCGGCCTTCATGGACTTCTCCTCGACCCCCTGGCCGGGCTGGTGCCCCAGCGCGGCCAGGGCGGAGAACAGGGAGCAGTGCCGCTCGGCAGCCAGCTCCGCGGCGCGCTCGAGCAGCCGGGGGCCGATACCGCGCCTGGGGGTGTTCACGATGCGCAGGAGGCTGGTGTCGTCTTCCGGGTTGGCGGCGAGCTTGAGGTAGGCCAGCATGTCCCGCACCTCCTGCCGCTCGAAGAAGCTCATCCCGCCCGAGACCACGTAGGGGATGTTCTCCTTGCGGAAGGTCTCCTCCATGGCCCGGGTGAGGTGGTTGGCGCGAAGGAGCACGCCGAAGTCATGGTACTTCAGGGACTCGCGGATCATGAGCGTGCGGATCCTGGAGGCGATGTGCTCGGCCTCTTCCAGCTCGGTCTCCGCGGCGTGGATCTCCACCAGCTCACCCTCCGGCAGGCCGGTCCAGAGGTCCTTCTTCTTTCGCTGGGTGTTGCCGGCGATGAGCGCGTTGGCCGTCTTGAGGATCGTTCCGGTGGACCGGTAGTTCTGGTCCAGGGTGACTACCCGGGCGCCCGGGAAGTCCTTCTCGAAACGCAGGAGGTTCTCGTGGCTGGCCCCTCTCCATGAGTAGATGGACTGGTCGTCGTCGCCGACCACGCAGACGTTGCCCGAGGGTCCGCTGAGCAGCCTCATGAGCTCGTACTGGGCGGTGGAGGTGTCCTGGAACTCGTCTACAAGCAGGTAGCGCCAACGGTCGTTGTATTCGGCCAGGACTTCCGGGTTCTCCCCCAGGAGCTTGAGGGGCAGCATGATCAGGTCGTCGAAGTCCACCGCGTTGTACAGCCGCAGGCTCTTCTGGTAGGCCGTGAACAGCGGCTTGACCTGCCGGTTTTCCTGCGTCCAGGAGACCCGCCCGGTTTTCACCGCCGAGATGACCTGGGCCGCCGCCTGCAGGTCGATACCGGCCGCCTTGGCGCCGAGGTCCCGGGACATCTCCCTCAGCAGCGAGGCCTGATCCTGGGAGTCGTAGATGCTGTAGTTGGCCCGGTAGCCCATGAGCTGGTGCTTTTCGCGGATCAGCTGGGCGCCAAGGGCGTGGAACGTGCTCACCGTGAGCCGGGCAAGCTTCTTCGGGATCAGTTCGCGCACGCGCTGGCTCATCTCCCGTGCCGCCTTGTTGGTGAACGTGACCGCAAGAATCTCCGACTGGGGTACCCCTTTTTCCAGGAGAAAGGCGATCCGGTAGGTGATTACCCTGGTTTTTCCTGACCCGGCACCTGCCACGATCATCAGTGGCCCTTCCACGGCGCGCACCGCCTCGGCCTGCCTCTCGTTCAAGAGCCTGGAAAAGTCGTGCTTCACCAAGGCTTTCCTTCGCTGGACGGCAAAATGTTGCACAAATGGTTTGACACTGCTGCAAGACTTAGCCTACAATCGCCGCCATGCAATTGTTCTCGCCCTTCTGCCCGAGCTGCAGGGAGAATCTGGCGCGAAACGGAGATTCGTTTACCTGCTCCAAGTGCGGAAGGGTGTACCCGCTCAAGAACGGCATGGTGGATTTCCTGACTTCGCTCCCGCTTGCCGACAACCAGCAGATGGTCCAGAAGACGTTCGATGCGGTAGCCCCGTCCTATGACAACGCCATCGTGCGGCTCGTGGAGAGCCTTTCCTGTCCGTGGGGAACGTACACGGGGAAGCTGGAATCCTTCATGTCGAACGCCACGGGCAAAGTGATCCTGGACGTGGGCTGCGGAACGTCCTTTCCGGTAGGCTCTTTCGTGCCTCAAAGCTCGATATACCTGGGAATGGACATCTCCCTGGAAATGCTCGGCCATGCGAAAAGCCTCCTCGGGGAGAACCTCAACTCGGCGCTCTGGAACATCGACGCGGAGCGCGTCCCGCTGCCGGACAACTGCATCGACCTGTGCCTGGCTCTCATGACCCTCAATGTCTTCCCCAATCCCCACAAGGCGGCAACCGAAATCCACCGGGTCCTCAAGAAAGACGGGACGGTCTTCGGAACGGTCTTCGTCAAGCATCCGCCGGAGGAGATCTTCAACGAGAACCCGATCGAGCCGGACATGGTGCGGGAGATCCTGTCGGTCTTCGACCCGGCTCTCTGGGAGCTTTCTTTCGAGTACCAGGGGGGAATCCTTTTCTTTCACGTACAGAAAAACGTAAAGGCGTGACGCGGGACCGCTGACCTCAGCGGGTGACCGTGACCTTGCTCAGGCCCCTGGGAACGTCGGGATCTATCCCCTTTGCCAGGGAGAGCCTCAGCGCGAACAACTGCCCCGGAAGCACGGCCAGGATGGGGGAAAGCCACTCGGGGGCGCCCTCGCTCACCGGCAGCCGTGTGTCTCCCAGTTCCAGGATGTCGCGGCAATCGCTGATGCAGACAAGGTCGGGCTTTTTTTCCTTAACCTGCCGGGCCAGCTCCACGAGGTGGTCATGCAGCACCCCGCGGGTGGCCACGAGGATCACCGGGAAGTTCGACTCCACCATTGCCATGGGCCCATGCTGGAAATCGGCAGAGGAATAGGGCTCCGCCGTGATGTAGGTCAGTTCCTTCAGCTTCAATGCGATCTCCATGGCAATTGCGTAGGAAAATCCGCGGCTGATGACCACGCAGCGGCTGATATGCCGGTAGGAAGGGGCGCAGTCCGCCACCGCGCCCCCCGCCGCTGTGAGCGTTGCGGATGCCAGCTCGGGCAGCCGCGAGAGCGCCTCGGAGCGGTCCCGGCTTTCCTGCCAGGAAGAAGACAGCGCGGCGATGAGGGCAAGGGACGATGTGAACGTCTTGGTGGCAGCCACCGCCTTCTCGGGACCGGTCTCCAGCTTCAGGACGTGCTGGGACTGCGCGGCCAGGGGAGAGCGGTCGTCCGCGGTGATTGAGGCGGTGAGCGCGCCTTGCCGGCGGGCCTCTGCCATGACCTCCACGATGTCCTCCGACTGCCCGGACTGGGAGACACCGAGCACGAAGATGTCCTTCAGCCGCGGCGGGGTATGGTGGAACGTGTACAGGGACGGGGTGGCCATTGCCACGGGAACCCGGTTGAACGCCTGGAAAAGGTACTTCGCGTACACCCCGGCGTTGTCGGAGCTGCCGCGCGCGGCGATCATGACGGTGCTGATGGGGCGGCTTCGAAGGGCCTTGCCCAGCGCCGCGAGCTCACCGGCGCTGGTATCCAGGGTCCGCGACAAGGCATGGGGCTGCTCGGCGATTTCGCGTTCCATCGTGGTCGGAGTTGCTCGCATGCGGGGCATACTGACGATTCGGGGGTCAGTTGTCAATTCGAGGCTCTCTCTCTATAGTGAGCGTCGCACCATGACGTACAAGGCAGTGCTCTTCGACCTGGACGGCACCCTCCTGGACACGCTGGAAGACCTGGGAGATTCGATGAACGCGGTGCTCGCGGCGCGCGGCTTCCCCACTCACCCCATCCGCGCGTTCACCGAGTTCGTGGGTGACGGCGTGCAGAACCTCGTCCGCCGCGCGCTCCCGCAGGAAGCGGGCTCCAATGGCGCCCTCGTAGCCGAGATGGTCCCGCTGATGCGCGCGGAGTACGCGCGTCGATGGAAGGACAAGACCCGGCCCTACGACGGAGTTCCCGAGATGCTGGATGCGCTGTCCGCCCGGGGCCTGAGGCTCGCCGTGCTCTCCAACAAGCCCCATCCTGCCACGATCGAGGTGGTGGATCACTTCTTTCCCCCGGGGAAGTTCGACGCCGTGTTCGGCGCCCGCCCGGACGTGCCGATCAAACCGGACGCCGGCGCGGCCCTGGACGTGGCGACGAGGCTCGGCGTCGGTCCGGAGGCGTTTCTCTACGTGGGGGACACGAACACAGACATGCAGACCGCCGTGGCGGCAGGGATGTACGCGGTGGGCGCTCTGTGGGGTTTCCGTACCGCCGGGGAGCTGCTGGAAGCCGGGGCCCGGGTCCTCATCAGTCACCCGGGCGACCTGTTGACCCTCCTGGATCGGCCCACAGCGTCCCGCTGAGGCGCCGGCCGGCGGAGGGGCTTCCGCTCCTACTCCGGAAGACTCACTATGACGTCGATCTCCACCTGCACGGCTCCGCCCGGGAGGGATGCGCCGACGGTGGTACGGGCGGGGTAGGGCGGCGTGAAGAACTTCGTATAGATCTCGTTGAAAACGGGGAAATTGGCCAGGTCGGCGAGGTAGGCGTTTACCTTCACCACGTCCGCCATGGTGGCGCCCGCCGCTTCCACGATCGCCTTCACGTTCTGCAGGGTGCGTTCCGCCTGTCCGCGGAAACCCTGCGGCATGCCGCCCGTGCCCGGATCCTTCGGCGTCTGGCCGGCCACGAAGAGTAGCCGGCCGGACGTCACGATACCCTGGGAATAGGGGCCGATGGGAGCCGGGGCTCCCTCGGCGCGGACTTCACGCTTCACAGGGCCTTTCTCTGCTGGTCGATGAGCTTCGCCGTGTCCGAAGAGTTGTCCAGCTGGTAGCCGGCGTCGAAGGCCGACTTCGCCGCGGCCTTGTTGCCCAGGCCCTTCTGGCTTATGCCGGAGAGGAGGTACGCCACCTGGGTGGCCTCCCCCGTCGGGTAGTCGGAGATGAACGGCGAGAGGACGCTCAGCGCGTCGGCGTAGTTCTGCGTGTCCACGAGGACCTGCGCTTTCAGGATGACGTACCGGGCGTACCAGGCGGTCCCGGGATCGGCGGCGACCTTTGCGAGGGTGCGGTACGCCTTGGCATTCTGGCCGGCGCCGTAGTATGCCACGCCGAGCAGGTAGCTGAACTCTGCGACGTCCGCGTCCGTCGAGGCGTTCTTGATGGAGTCCTGCAGGAGAGTGACCGCGTCCTGCCAGCTCTTCTTGTCCAGAAGCGCCTGCACGTGCGCGCGGGTCTCGTCGTTCTCGTCTACCCAGGTGACGTCGCCGGAGCCCTGCTGGGCGCCCCGGACACCACCTGCCGTGCTGGATTTCGGCTTCTCCGTCACCAGCGTCTGCAGCTTCTGGGCGATGGAGCTTCCCACGCTTGTGGAGCCGGAGGAGGCTCCCGCGGCCAGGCTGGCCACAGAGAAAGTACCGTCCTTCAGGAGCGTGATCTTCGTTCGAGCCCGGGTGAGCTCGAGCGAACCGGTGTCAGAGATGCGAACCGTGGCGTCCGCAGGAATCTTGTCTCCGATCGACACGGCGGTCCAACCCTTGGCCGTCTGAAGCTCGACCGTGCCGTCGAGGTAGCTGACGGTGAACGCCTGGGCGGATATACCCGCTGTGACAACCGCGGCAAATAGCGCGACCAGAAGCATTGTTCTACGCATGACTCAAGTATACCATTCTTTTTACCGTTTTCGGCATCTCCCGCGAACATCATGAGCCGGGCCGTCCGGAGCCCGCGCGACCACCCGCGCGACCCAATGACTCCGCGGCAAGGGAGCAGGCCCGGTGGGTGACGGCCATGATCGTGAGCGTCGGGTTCTGCCAGCCCGACGAGGGCCAGCAGGCGCCGTCCGTGACCAGCACGTTGGGCATGCCCCAGACCCGGTTCCGCGGGTCCACCACGGACGAGCCCGGATCCGTGCCCATCCTCGCACCGCCTACCTCGTGGGCGTAGGAGCCGGGAGGCGGGTTCTTCCAGCCTCTTTCCAGCCGTACCGCGATGCGCCACGGCCCGGGAAAGTCGTACGGGGCGAAGTGATCGCGGATCCACCCCCCCGACGCAGCCAGCATCTCGGCCACGGACTCCTGCATGGCGGCGCGGAGCAGCCGGTCGTTCCCCGAGTGGCTGCAGTCGATGTGGGGGATCCGCAGCCCCCAGCGGTCGACGCCCTCGCCCAGGGTCACCCGGTTTTCCGTCCGCGGCTCCATGTCTCCATGCGCCACGAGGAGGCCGATTGCGGAATCCGAACGCGGGCCGGAGGAGAACCCCTCGCGCTGCACCGCTCCCCAGACGCCGAAGCCGCCTCGGAAAGCGGCTTGCCGGGAGTCGAGATTGACGAACCGTGGAATGAGAAATCCGTGCGCCCCGGTTCTCGGCTGCGGGGGCTGAAACGGCACTCCGCCGATGGAAAAGATCGCGCTCGTGGACACGTGGTCCATGAGATAGCGGCCAAGAGCCGGAAGGTCGTTCAGCGGCGTGCGCGGGAACCGCGCGGCCGTGCGCAGCAGCACCTGCAGGGTGGAGATCGTGGACGCGCAGAGCACCACGAGCCCCGCATGGACCTCGTGCCGCTCGCCGTTGGCCCGGTCCACGTAGGCCACGCCCTCTGCCCGGCCCGACTGGCCGTCGGGGAGCAGGTGGCTGACGATGGCGTTGGTCTGGATCCGCGTCCGGCCCGTCCTGAGAGCATCCGCCAGGGTGCTGCCCACGCTGGTGAGGCGGCTCCAGGCTTGCCCGGGGGAGGGAGGCAGGGTCCCGTCGATGCCGCGGGACGGGATGACTCTCCGCCCGGGCCAGGCGGCTTCCACGCACTCGCGGAGCTTCTCCTCGCCGGCCGTGAGCGGGCGCGAGCCGATATAGGGGCCGTCGGGGAGCTGGGGAAGGGACTCGGCGGTACCGAACACGCCCTGGTACTGCTCGACCCGGTCGTACCAGGGGGCCAGGTCCGCGTAGGTCACCGGCCAGTCCAGGCCAAGACCCTGCCGGGAGCCGGCCTGCAGCTCGTGGTCGGACATGCGAAGCATGACGCCGCCCCAGAGCAGGGTACGGCCTCCGAGCTGCCGTGAGCGGATCCAGTTGAACGGCCTGCCGGGGGGCGTGGTGAAGGGCTCCGTGCGATCGTCTATGAAGTGGTTCGGGTTCAAGCCCCAGTAGGCGGGGTGGAAGGACTGCATCCGCCTCTTGCCGGCCGCATAGTGAAGCAGTCGGCCGACCATCGGAAAGAAGCCGATTCCCCCGCCCGGGTCCGGGGCCGCCTCCGGGCCGGCTTCCAGGACGAGCACGTCAAGGCCGGATTCGCTCAGGACCTTTGCGGCCCAGCCGCCGGCCGCCCCGGAGCCAACCACCACGGCTTCCGCGTGCACTCTTCCTGCACTGGTTCCTGCATTCAAGACGGACTCCCGGATTCCAGCCAATCCAGCTCGGACGGCGTTAGTTTCACACCAAGGGCGCCCGCATTCTCCCGGTACCTGGCCGCCTGGTGGGTGCTCACAATAGGAAAAATCTGAAACGGCTGCAAGAGCAGGTAGGCCAGCGCGATCTGGGTGGCGCTGACGCCCTTGCTCACCGCAAGGTCCTGGGCCCGGCGGAGCCGGCCCTCGTTCTCTTTCACGTGGTAGGCCGACGGGGAGCGGCGCGGCTTCCCCGGGCGTGGAGGGGCAAAATACCCGGCGGCCAGGCTGGACCATGCCAGCAGCGGGATCCCGGCGGCGCGGTACCACGAGCGCGCCTCCCTGCCCCGCGGTCCCGAAACCGAGACGCAGCCGGGAAAAGGCGCGCGGCGCCACTCGGCAAGGCTGAACTGGGGACTGCTCACGGCCAGCCCGGGGATCCCCTGCTCGCGGGCAAACCGGTTGGCCTCCTGCACGCGCTCGTGGCTCCAGTTCGATACGCCGACGGCGCCGATCTTTCCGCCTTCGCGCAGCGAGTGAAGCATTTCCATGATGGCGGAAACGGGAACCTGCGGATCGTCGCGATGCAGGAGCCAGAGGTCCACACGGTCCGTCCTCAGGGCGCGAAGCGACTGCTCGAGGTCGTGCTCTACCGCGCGGGAGCGCATCCTGCTTCGGAAGGTGAGCAGGCTGGGGTGTCCGCCCTTGGTGATGACCACCACCCGGTCCCGGGTCCCCGCCGCCGCCATCCACTCTCCCAGGATGCGTTCGCTCTGTCCCAGGCCATAGACCCGGGCGCTGTCGAACGCGTTGCCGCCGGAGTCCAGGACTTCGCTCAGGAAGTCGAACAGCCGGTGGCGCGCTCTCCGTCCCGAAGCCTCAATGGGCAGGGGACCGCCCAGGGAGGCAGTACCGAGCACGATTCGAGCCACCGGGCATGGGACACCAGCAATGCGCGCGTATTCCACGATTCAGTTGTTGATAGGATATGCCGGATCCGCGGGAATTGCACGCAGGACAATCCGCTCGGAGCGCCGCACAACGGTGATAGGCGTGGCCCGTCCAATGCGTTCCTCCGTCAGCTGTCGGTGCAGGTCGTCCACCGAGGAGACGGGCTTCCCGTCCAGCTCGACCAGCAGGTCTCGCTCCCGGATGCCCGCTCGCTCCGCCGGGGAGCCGGGTTCCACCGCGACCACCAGCACGCCTTGCTGCCCCGCGATGCCCAGGAGGTGCGCCGCGTGAGGGGGCACTTTCGTGTTCTGGCCGGCGATCCCGAGCCACCCCCGGTGGATGCGGCCGTCACGGATGAGACGCGGAACCACGTACTGCGCGGTATTGATCGGGGTGGCGAAGCACAGCCCCTGGGCCCCGAGGATGATGGCGGTATTTACGCCCACCACCTCGCCGCGGGTATTGATCAGGGGACCGCCGGAGTTTCCCGGGTTCAAGGCGGCATCGGTCTGGATGACGTTGTCTATGAGCCGGCCGGATTGTGACCGAAGGGACCGTCCCACCGCGCTCACCACCCCGGTCGTGACAGTGGTTTGAAAGCCAAGGGGGTTGCCGATGGCAATGGCTACCTGGCCCACTCGCAGGGCGTCCGAGTCTCCGAGGCGGGCCGCCGGCAGCCCGGACTCGTGCACGCGAACCACCGCGAGATCCGTATCCGGGTCGTCGCCGACGAGGTCCGCGGAATAGCGCCGGCCGTCCACGAGAACGGCCTCGATGCGATTGGAGCCGTGCACGACGTGGCTGTTGGTCAGCACGAAGCCGTCCGGCGCAAAGATGAAACCCGACCCGTTGCCTTCCTGTTCCCGCCCCGTGCGCCGGCCGCTTACCTGGATGTGGACCACGGACGGGCTGAGCTTTTCCACTGCTTCAACCACGGCCCGGGAATAGGCGTCCAGGAGGTGCAGGTCGGATTCGGGGTCTGTCATGGCGGTTTTAAAGATATGGCGGGCTCGGAAAGCGGGCAATTGGCCGATCGGCGGGGGGACTTTGGTGTCTGCCGCTGTACGCGGCGGTGTTCAATATATCGATGAAACGTGCGGTGATTTCGGCAGCGGTCCTGGTGCTCTCCACGTTCCTCGCCTCGGCGTCGGGAATGGAGGAAGAGACCCTCGCCCCGGTGGACGGGCTGGGGGTCGAGCTGGTGGAGATCCGCGCGGGGACCATGGACGTGTCCGTGAGCCCGGGAGACCGGGCGGAAGCGGCAGTGGCGGGCGAGATGGAGGCGGAGTTCCCCTGGGAGGACTCCTCGCCGGGCGTGCTGCGCCATGAGCGGGACGGCACTCGGCTGTACGCGTGGATCGAGAACGACGGACCTTTCTCCGCGCCCGCGCACGGCCTGATCCAGGTGCGCGTTCCCCGGGGCGCGAGCCTTCGCGTCCGCACCAGCTCGGGAGACGTCACCGTGGATGGGCTGGAAGGAGGGAAGGTGGACATCCGCACCACCTCGGGCTCCGTGAGACTGCACCGCGTGCACGCGCGGGTGCTCGTGGACTCGGTGTCCGGGTCCGTGGACATCGACTCCGCGGACGGACCCCTGGATGCGCGCACGGTTTCCGGCCGCATCGAGGGCAGGCGGCTCCTGCTCTCCGACTACTGCGAGCTTTCTTCCGTCTCGGGAAGCATCGACATCGGGGTGCTCTCGGGCCTGGAGAGTATCGGCTTCGACCTGCGGTCCGTCTCTGGAAGCATCCGGGTAGGCACCATCCGCACAGTGCACGGGCTTCGCATGGGATTCGGCCGTACGCTGGTCAAGGCCAGGACGATTTCAGGATCCGTTTCGTTCCAGTGACCCTGCCAGGGGATCCCGGAACAGCGGCACCTCGCCGCCGGCCAGGCTCGTGATCCGGGCGCGCTTGGCGGCTTCTTCCCTTTCCAGCCACTCCTGTTCGCGTGCAAGCGCGGCGCGCGGCACGTCGAGCCTCAGGTTCCCGGGCGTGCCCGTGGACGTTCTGCGGGAGAGAGCCTCCGCGGGATCAGCAGAGGCAAGGGATTCCAGGGAGCGTCCCACCTCCCGGTAGGCGTCCCGGAACGGGGTGCCCCTGGACACCAGGTCCAGGGCCCGGTCGGTCGCGAAGATGTCGGGGGTGAACGCCTTGCGAAGCGCCTCTGGGTTGACCACGAGCTTGCGCACCGTCAGGTCCATGATCCTCACGCAGCCAAGCCCGTCCTCGCACCCTCGGAAGTACGGACCCTTGGTTTCCTGCAGGTCGCGGTTGTACCCGCCGGGAAGGGAGCGAAGCACGCTCTTGATGGAAAGCAGGTTTGCCGAGATCGCCGCGGACCGGCCCCGGATCAGCTCCAGGCCGTCCGGGTTGCGCTTCTGCGGCATGATGCTGGATCCCGAGCAGAGCTCCGGCGGCAGTGTGAAGTAGCCGAACTCCGGGAGAGAAAACAGGACCAGGTCCTGGGCCATTCGAGAAAGCGTGAGCGCGGTATGCTCCACGGCTTCCAGGGCCGTAGCCTCCAGCTTTCCCCGGCTGTTGGCCGCGTACAGCACGTTGTTCTGGACCCGGGAGAATCCCAGGAGCTCCGCGACCTTCTCCCGGTCAAGCGGCAGCGAGACGCCGTAGCTTGCCGC
>Ga0153915_10003254_pt1 | contig 14892 bp, 15 predicted proteins | sample Opewatmetagenome_2_FD_107003 | JGI IMG/M metagenome (GOLD analysis project Ga0153915, IMG submission 107003) | Freshwater wetland microbial communities from Ohio, USA - Open water 3 Core 3 Depth 3 metaG | ecosystem: Environmental > Aquatic > Freshwater > Wetlands | place: USA: Ohio, Lake Erie...
CCCAGCCTGTCCAGCTTGGGATCGTTCTCGTCAGCGCCTATATACTTCTGCAATGCGCTGACCCTGTAGGCAGGGATATAGAGCCTGTCCTTGTCCATATAGTCAATAATGATAAAGTCATTCACCTTGTCGGCTACCTCCATCTTGATAAGACCGCCGTATTTCCCTATCCCGTGGTCCTCATGCACAACAAGGTCGCCTGCCTTGAGCTGGCTGAAGGAGGCCCAGTCAAGCCCTCCCTCCTGCGCCCTCTTTTTAGCGCCTGCCCTCTTGGGGCCGAATATCTCGTCCTCGCTTACGACATAAAGGCCCATCTCAGGCCAGGCAAATCCCTTGGCCAGCCGTCCCAGGGATATGCAGAGTTTCTTTCTTTCATCAGTCCTGTACCAGTCTTCAGCTACCTCTTCTATGACAATGTCATAGCCCGCAAGGATCTCTTTAAGCCTTTCCGCCTGCTGTTCGGTGCGGCATACAAGCACAACCCTTGCCCCCGGCTTAAGCCACCCTGATATCTTCTCCGCCAGGGGGGCCATGGAGACCTTGCCCTTTCCGCCGAGCCTGAGCTCCATATCGCCTTCGATCCCTGACGTCCCCTTTATGTCGATGACCTTTGACGATTCATCGCCCCTTTCGATATTGAGTTCCTTGAAACTGAGGCGCTGTGATCTTTCAAGCGCAGAAGAGATCTCGCCGCCGGAAAGCAGTATGCCTTCCGAATCAGGGAATGGGGATGCCCGGTCAATGGCCTCATTGCGGTACTTATCCACCTCCGCCTGGAACCTTGCAACAAACCTATCCATTTCCGCATTGATACTCATAGGCTCAACAGGCACGACAATCCCATTCGCCGGGAAATAATCCAACAGGGTATTCAACCTGGGATAAAAGTGGTTAAGCCATGCCTCCTGTCCGGGAAAGGTCCCGCCCTCGCTGCCTACGCCCGGGAGCCTGCCCATGGACCTCGCCCTCCGCATGTTTTCATCCGTCATGATGATCTCGCTTGCGGGCAGGAGGCTTAATTCCTTCAGGTGCGTGGTGGTCCTCTGTGTCTCGGGGTCAAAATGACGGATGGATTCAAGCCGGTCGCCCCAGAACTCCAGCCTGACAGGCGCTTCATACATGGGAGGGAATATGTCGATCACGCCGCCCCGCACGGAATAATCCCCCATCTCCTCCACAAGCGAGGTGCGCAGATACCCGCCTGTTTCAAGTTTCTTAAGGAGGATATCCCTTTCAACGTCTTCCCCCGGTTCAAGATATTCCAGGGCCTTGATAAGGGCATCCTTTGGCATGATCCTGAAAAGGACCGCCTCAAGGGATGTGACTACTATGGGATTCTTTTCGGATGTAAGGGCATATAATGTTCTGATTCTTCGATTGACTACATTTCTGTGTGGGCTCAGGCCGGAGAGCGGCGATATGTCATAGGCTGGAAAGTCATAGAGTCCTCTTTCCCCCGGTTCATTTGTCCCATAGACCTCAGGCAGGAAGAATGACAGTTCCCTGGTAAATCTTGCCGCCTCCTTGGCATTCGGCAGAAGCACAAGGAAGGGCCGTTCTATCTCTATAAAAAGCTCGGCCATAAAAAAAGACCTGGCAGAACCGGATATAGATGCGACAGAGATATCCCTAGCGCCCTCATTAATCCAGGCCTTCAATGTGTCTAAATCTTTATTCTTTATATTCATCGGATTGTATTATCACACTGGCTTGTTAATGAAATATTTTTTATTTGAATTCTCTGTCATATTAAACCTTGTCCCTTATACCATAAACCTTGGACCTTTTCTTTATCTATATTCATACCTAAAAGATAGCTGCTTTACAATATGCTCTTAAATGAATCCATTTTAAATCAGGGTATCACTCAATAATTATAGAGCTTAACATCCTAAAAAGACTCCCCCCTATTAAAATTGATACAAGGATCATAGAAATCAATTGACATATTTTTTAATCATTACAATAATACTGACATAAAACTTTCCAGACTCAACTCAGTATTTGTTTAATAATTCAAATCTTTTTCGGCTGCTGACAATCGGCTGCCATGCTTAATTGATGGATGAAAAGATCAAGCAGGGACAATGAATATTAAAAACGTCCAAACCATAAAATATACATCCAGGTGCTCCGACAAATGACGTCTGAACAGAGGTTGATGAAGGCATTCGAATTGTCCGAATTCAGCAAGTAACTATTCATCCATGGATTGCATAAAAGGTTCCAGGATCTCCCGGATGAGGAATTTAAAAAAATACTTCTGGAGCGTCTCGATAAATGTCACAACAGGAATTATTAAAAAGGGTCCTCCAGGCGCTCGATCAGGTTGGCATCCGATATATGATAACCGGTTCTGTAGTCTCAAGCTTACAGGGTGAACCCAGATCCACACATGATGTTGATATTGTGATTGCCATTCAAAAATCCAAGGTTCATGAGTTGGTAAAAGCCTTCCCGCCATCTGATTTTTAGTTTGATGAACATATATTTATTGAGGCAATCAACAGCCGGGGCATGGTCAACTTGATTGATTTAAAAGGAGGGGACAAGGTTGACTTCTGGATGTTAACCGATGAACCCTTTGACTGTTAGCGTTTCTCTCGCAGGTGTCGTGAAAAATTTATGGGCATGGAAATTCAGGTTTCAAGCCCGGAAGACACAATTCTGGCTAAATTAAGATGTGCGAATTTATCCGGAGGGAGTGAAAAGCAATTTACCGATGCACTTCGGGTTTATGAGGTGCAGTATGCTAAATTGGATATAGCTTACATGGAAGAATGGGTAAAAAGACTGGACGTGAAACCGTTATGGGAACGACTGACTAATGAAGCAGAAACAGCATAACCATTTGACAACCTTTCCCCCTTGTGTTCTAATCCTCTCATAATGCTTCAAAGCCTTAACTCATTTTTAGCACTTTTAAAAATACTCAGTCAGATAGACTTAAGACTTATGCTTATCAGAGATAAAGCATTCACAACCCACTTATTACTTTATGTTAAATTTTACAGGATAATAATTAGAATATCCATTAATGAGTCTATTTTTTCAGCTTTTCCAACAAATTAATCGCATGAAAATAAATGGATTAAAATCACCTCTTAAATCTCAATCCGCACAGGGTAATGCGTTGCCTTTCAAGCATTTTAGCAGAGAACGAGCTTGATAAAATTAAGGAGGTGCTTCGTGATAACCTCCAACAGTTATTTAGACTCGGTCGATCCCATCTCCGGTTTGCTGAAAAAGCCAATGGCCTAATGAGTTGGCGTCAACGAAATACCTGTGTGTTATTGTTAAGGGAACAGGTGATGATTTCTTTATTTTAACCGCATATTTTACTGATACGATTAAAAAAGGTGAGACATTATGGATAAGAAAATAAAAGTCTGGTACGACAAAGAAGGTGATTATCTTGAAGTCCTCTTTGAGCGAAAGGCCGGTTATTTCAAAGAGACCGAGAATGATGCAGTCATGGAAAAGGTCGATGACAATGGAGATATTATAGGTTTTTCCATATTGAAAATCAGCGCATTAAAGGAAGAGAACCCTCTATCCATTGAATTGAAAAGACAGGTTACCTGATAACATTCAAAATGATTGATGACAATGAACAAAGAACTGACAAAAAGGATCAAGGATATAAATTCTATTTTTATCGATACTGCTCCTATCATCTATTATATTGAAGCCCATCCGCAATTCGGCCCAATCACAAAAAATTTATTTGATGCCCTTCAAACAGGAAAACATATCGGTTATTCTTCTTTTGTAGCGCTGGAATAGGCCACCTAATGAATCTCATCACCTGCCGGTCGAATAATTTATCCCCCGATTGCAGACATCCTGCGGGCGCAGTTCCTGGGGCCGGATTTATGGAGGTTATGACTCAGGGGTTTGTTCTTTATTGCAGAGTCAATCAGTGCAAGGATCTTTTCATCGCCTTCGTTGTTCCGCAGGGCCGATTTGATATCAATCTCCTTGTCCGAAAAGAGGCAGTTCCTGATGTTCCCGTCAGCCGTGAGCCTCAGCCTGTTGCAGATGCCGCAGAAATGGTTGCTGAGCGCCCCTATCAGCCCTATCTCTCCCTTTGCGCCTTCCAGTTTGAATCTCTGCGCCGGGCCGTCAAGGAGATTGCGGCTTGAGATTGAGGTTATCTTTCCAAGGGACTCGATAATATTATAGATCTCAAGCACAGAGATAAAATTATCCGCCTTCCACCCGTTATCGTCGCCTATAGGCATGTGCTCTATGAAACGCACATGATAGGGCTTTGTCATGGTAAGCCGTGCAAAATCCAGGATCTCATCATCATTCACGCCCTTCATGGCAACGACGTTGATCTTGATGGGATCAAAACCCAGGCGCTCCGCCTCCTGTATCCCTGCCCATACCTGTTCAAACATGTCGCGTCCTGTTATGCGCGCAAACCTTTCTTTTTTCAACGAATCAAGGCTTATGTTTATCCGCTTGATGCCGCATTCCTTTATGCCGGCGGCAAGGTCCTTTAAAAGGACGCCGTTGGTGGTCAGGGTTATCTCTTTTAATCCGTCAACATGGCTTAAGTCTTCAAGAAAGCCCAGAAAGCCCTTTCTAACCAAAGGTTCGCCCCCTGTCAGTCTGATCTTTCTGATGCCCTTCTGAACCGCCAGCCTTACAAGATGCAGTATCTCTTCATACCTTAAGATGTTTTCATGGGGGATGAAATCTATTATGCCCTCAGGCATGCAGTACATGCACCTGAGGTTGCACCTGTCTGTCAGGGATAATCGCAGATAGTTGATCACGCGATTGTTATTATTTTTCTGTCCGTTATTTTCCATTTTGCGTCTATTCTCTGAACAAAACCCCCTGCCTTTCATCTTCAACAGGGGCAGGATATCTTTCTTCGTCAGCAGAAGGAGCGGCAATGCCTCCCTTCAGGAGATAGCGTTCGAACATCCTGTTGAAATCGGTCCATGAGCCTTCCTTTGCGTCCTTCTCCATAAATCGCGCGATGCCGTTCATCTTGGCATCCAGGTCATCAACCATGTGGAGGGCAAATGCCTCCAGGAATTTGGGCCTCTTGGGCGATCCGAATTCATACTCTCCGTGGTGGCTCAATATAAGGTGTTTCAGACGGAGGGCGGTTTCTTCAGGGAATTTTTTCATGGCGGCCAGCTTCTCATCAAGCATCGCTACGCCAAGGATAACATGGCCGATCAGTCTTCCTTCATCGGTATAGTCAACCCACGTGCTGTATTTAAATTCCTTTATCTTTCCTATATCATGGAGAAAGGCCCCGGCCATAAGCAGATCCCCATCGAGATCAGGATATTGGCCGGAGACCTGAACAGCCATCTTGCAGACGGACAGCGTATGCTCCAGGAGCCCGCCGATATAATTATGATGAAAATTCTTTGCCGCAGGGCACTTCTTGAATTGTTCAACAAAGGCATGATCTGAAAGAAACCTCTCTGAAAGGTTCCTTAGATGCACATCCTTGACCTTTTTAATCAACCCCTTAAGTGCGGTCATCATCTCTGTTATGTCGCAGGGGGTAGTCTCCATGAACAGGGCCGGATCTTCTGCCTCAGACACCTTGAGACCTGTGAGGGTCAACTGGATCTGGCCCTTATACGACCCTGTCTGTCCCCGGACATCCAGGATGTCTCCCTCCTTGAACAGGGAAGAAAATTGCAGGGCATTGTCCCATACCCTGGCCTCTATATCGCCTGTGCGGTCGGACAGGGTGATGCTTAAAAAGGGGTCTCCCTTTTTTGTCTGGCCGACCTTTTTTTCTTTGGCAAGATAGTGGCCATGCACGCGGTCATTATCTTTCAGTTCCTTTATCCAGGCATGGGATCCAGCCTGTCCTTCAACTAAGGCATCAATCATCAAAATTACCCCCGGCGCCCTTGTCGCCCGCAAGCTTCTTTGCCCGTTCCGCTATCTTTTCCTGGGTCCAGTCGGCCTTGTTCTCTATCTTCTTGCCCTTCGGTCCAAGATCATAGGACCCTGCCTTTAAAATCGCGTCAATCGCGAGCGGCGCCGTGTCCTGGGCGTTAAAGACATTCACAAGGATGTCATAGACAAAGTCCTCAACACCCTTGGCCATCCTGTCCCTTACAGCCTGAGGCTGTCCGAACAGCTTGTTTTCAAATGGGAGATTCAGTTTCTTGTAATCCCCTCCCTTGATGGATTTTGAGTTGGCGTATTCCACCATCTCCTTCCACAGATTGTCGGTCACGCCGTTGTCTGCCAGTTTGACGAAATTGCCCTGGTCATCCTGGAATGCATTGCCGTATTCATTGACCTTAAGCCCCCATGATATCATCTGGAGGGCTGTGGCCACATTTGCCTTTGTAGTGGCCGTCTCCTTGACAATGGCTCTCAGCCTGTCCGAGTTGTTGCCGCTTGTCCCGTGCTGTGCGCCTGATATATTGTACTTTTTAAGGGCGTCATGTATGCTCTTTGTAAGCTGCACCTGTATGCCCTGGTCGCTCTTCTCTATACCGTGGGTTGTGCCGTTGTTAAGGGCTATCCAGTCTGGGAATATGTCATTGGCGTTCAGACCCTGGATCAGGAAAAGGGCCTCCGGGACAGTTGACAGGCCTTCCTTGCCCTTGATCTCCCCGACCTCTGTCTCATACCCGGCCCACTTGGGGAAGCAGGGATTGAGCTCAAGGTTCGCAAGCAGGTTCTTGTCATCCGGGAGGTGCGATGCGTCTATGGCGATGGATGTGACGCCCGCGTCAAACATGCTGGGGATCTCTAGCTTTGCCTTTTCAATGTCCTTGTCATTTTTTATGCCGTAATGGTCCGCGTGGATGGCGACAGGTATTGTAATGCCCAGCTCATTGCATATGGCATCCACCTGCATTGCCATGTTCCAGAAGGTTACGGCGCAATAAGCCCCGGACCCGCCTTCCGATTTGGCGATCTCAATGATGACTGCCGCATTTGCCTTCTGGGCCGCCATAAGCGCCCCCCTGATAACAAACCAGCTTCTGCCGTTGGCCGCGATGGTCATGGCCTTGCCCTTTGCTATCATTGCCCTGTCGATCACCTTGCCGCTCACGATCAGCGCCTTTGAATTTGGGAACAGTTTCCGGATATTCGGCGGACGTCCTACCTCAAGGGCCTTTGCAAAATCTTTGCTTGTGACTTTTACAGACATGTTGCACCTCCATAATAATTTTAAAATTTAATGTTAATTGGTGTCCATGCTGACTAAAACTTGCCGGGACAAGGGTTAATAGTTAAATAAATAATAAAAAGAGTTTATTTGTAAATCACCAAAGACATAGTGTCAAGGATCATATTAACCGGGCGCCAGGTCGTCCAGCCTGATGACCTTATGTCCCTCCCTGACATACCTTGCTATCGTTCCTCCGAGCGCCTCTGTCCGTCCATCCGGATAGACCTTTAAACAGCCGCCGGAAGGGATGCCATAACCGATTGTCTTATCCTCCTTGAGTTGAATAGCCGCCTTCAGTTCCACCCAGTCATCTTCCTCTGCATGGGTATCGCAGACAACCGGGACTATATTCAGACATGGGAAGATTTCCGCTGTAGAATCATCATCCGGGTCAGTCCATCTGACCCATTCCTTGCACAGCATAATGCTCCCTGCCGAGGCGCCGAAGAATACCTTGCCTTCACGGTATAGATCATGAAGTAGATTCGACATGTCTTTTGATTCCAATATCCGTATGCCTGCATCCACATCCCCGCCGCTCATGAAGATCGCGTCCGCCTTTTGCAGGATATCCCTGGCCTTCTCCAGGTCGGCCTTTGGCGACGCTATAGGTGCATGGCTGAGGGAGCAGGCCTTTGCCTTGATAATCTCATCTCCCATAAACCTGAAAAATCTCTTGTCGTCATCATTAGCCGCACCAACGTAGGCGATAAGGGGATTGGGCTTTCCTATCTCCTTAAAGACCGTCTTGAAAATTGCCTTGCTGTCCGAGCCCCTTCCTCCGGCTAACAGATAAACTGGCCTGGGATTGGTCATGTTAAATAAACCTTATTCTAAATATTTATCCAAATCGATTGGAAACAGCGCCCTGGAGATCAGGGACTTCCCTGAGATCTCCGGCGGAAAATCATCATCAAAACAGATATTGATCATGGCCCCTGTACCGTAAAGCCCCTTCAATGTCTTTTGAGCCTCCGGCACAAGCTGCTTTTTCTCATGAATGCGGCTGACCAGATGCAGCTCATAGGTGCGATGGCCGTTCTGCGCCAATTTGTATTGCTCGATTCCTTCCAGCCTGCTCATCGCCTCATCCAGCTCATATAACGTAACCGGCCTTCCTTCTACCGTCAGGGTAAGATTGGCCTTGCGGCCATTGATCGATGACAGGATAATGCCCGAGTTCCTTCCGCATGGGCACTGCCCGCTCTCCTCCAGGGTCGCCAGGTCTCCCGCATCAAAACGGATAAAATAACACCATGGGTTATTAAAGGGCGTCACAAGGATACGGCCCGTTTGCGGGCCTCCCCATTCCTTTTTAAAGGGCTCAAAATCCACCCTGCAAAAATCCGTGTTCTGATGAAACCTGCCTGCCTCGCATTCCGTGAAGACATAGCCCGTCTCTGTTGTGCCGTATGAACTTATCATCGGCGAATTGAATACGTCTCTTATCTGTCTGTACTCAATCCTTGTGATGTATTCGTATGTAAAGACTATGGCAGCAGGTTGAAAGACCGAGAGATTATTATTGCTGACAAAACGGCAAAGCCTTGCCAGCAATGAGGGGTTAGCCTCCAGCACCTCGGGCTGAAAGACGCCCAGTTCCTTGACCATGCGATTCATCAGGGCCTTTGACCATGTCGTGGGATCGGTCTTTTCATTGAGATATAAAAATCGCGCCAACCGCCTTTTATCCATAGGAAGGTCAAGATCGTCCGAAATAAAACCTGTATTGCGAGGATTAGCCAGTATGGCCTCCCTGTGTTCATCATAGGCAATCTTATCAAAATTGGAGTTGAATCTCCATGAAGACCTTTCCGATGCGTCCCACCATCTCTGGTTCCATATATTGGTGATCTTTTCGTCCGTGGTCCCGCTTGTGCTTACCAGCTCAATCTCTCCGCCGGCCAGACCCCGGTTTAAATCAAATTCAGGCGGCAGCATGCCTTGAGGGAAATGATCCCGGATATCCTTTTTCGTGAGGCTGGGCATAGCGGCGAAGCGGACATCAATGGGATAATCCGGGCCGGGATCAAGCGCCTTCCAGGAATCATAGACGGCAATTTTATTAAGAGCCGTATTCAGCATGTCCGTGGAATGACGGTAATATTCAGGAGAAAATCTCCACTTGAGGCTGAAGGCCGGTAGTTTCTTTGTAATATCAGCACCTCTCAACAGGCAAAATCAGTTTTAATATTCAGAGCATAGAACGGGCCACCATTTTTATTCAGTTTAACCGGTGGATGATTCTCATGTCAATGGTTATGAGAGATCCGATATGAAAGATGGGATCAACAGGTTTAATTTATTAACCATAGCTTAAATGACTTCCATTCAAATATATTTCTCTTGATATGGTTTTTTTATGTCTATTCAGATTATGGCATTCCTTATATTTGACAAAACGCTGAAAATATCCTATGTCCTCGCTATCAGTTTATCGATTCCATCGAATAACGGAGAGAACCTTCCGCAACAGGAAGCGCCAATAATTTAAGGAGATCAGAGGTTCAAATGCCGCATTCCATTATTACAGGGACAGGGAGTTATATCCCGGAAAGAATAGTTGATAACACTCATTTTCTTGGAAATGAGTTCTATGCCATAAACGGGAAAAAGATAGAAAAGACCAACGAAGAGATAATTGAAAAATTTCATGACATAACCTGCATCAGGGAAAGACGCTACGCGGATGACAGCCTTAATACGTCGAACATTGCCTATGAGGCGGCAAAAATTGCCCTTGAAGGCATCGACAAGGAGAGCCTTGATTACATAATCGTGGCCCACAATTTCGGAGATGTTAAGTCAGGAGTGGTGAGGACGGATCTGTGCCCGACCCTGGCAGCCAGGGTGAAACACGCCCTCGGCATTGAAAACCCCTATGCGGTAGCATTCGATGTCCCGTTCGGTTGTCCCGGATGGCTTCATGCTATGATTATAGCCGATTACTACATCAAATCAGGAGAAGCAAAAAAAATCCTTGTTATAGGCGCTGAGATATTATCCAGGGTAATTGACCGGCACGATATCGACTGCATGATATACGCCGACGGAGCAGGGGCGGCCGTTGTGGAGGCAACCGAAGAGGACTGCGGCATCCTTTCCCATGTCACGAGGTCCGACACCAAAGAAGCGGTACATATGCTGTGGAACGGCAAGTCATATGACCCTAATCATAAGGGCGACGAGATATATCTAAAGATGCACGGCCATGACATCTATAAATACGCCCTTAAGCACGTCCCCGAGGTAGTCAAGATGAGCCTTGACAAGGCCGGGATGACCCTTGCCGATGTCAAAAAGGTCCTTATTCACCAGGCCAATGAAAAGATGGACCGGGCGATACTTAAAAATATCTTCAAGCTTTACCAGGTGAAGGATATACCTGAGCATGTAATGCCCATGACCATAGCATGGCTGGGGAACACCTCAGTGGCCACGCTCCCCACGATGTTCGACCTCCTGCAAAGGGGAAAGCTCAATAATCACGTGCTTCATTCCGGCGATATCGCGGTATTTGCCTCTGTCGGCGCAGGCATGAATATCAATTCCATGGTTTACAGAATGCCTTAAAAAAGGGATTAATTTCCTCTCATTGCAATTGACCAATATCTAAAACACGGAGGGTCAGAAATGATTACCGGGATAACCAGACGTCAATTTCTCCTTTCTCTTGCATTCTTAGTTTCCCTGCTGCCTGGGTGTGCATCTCCGGCATCTCAGCAAACCGCGTCACAACAGTCCGCCTCGAACAGCTTCACCTTTTCTGTATTGAGCGATCCCCAGTGGACATCCGACGGATGGGTAAACGCCCTTACGGAGGCAAGGGACTCGAAGGTGAACCCCGATCCAAAATTCGGCCGGTCTGAATTCATCTTTGTCCCGGGGGATACATCCCCCATTGATGCGATGTACGGGGATTTTACCAAGATCTTCAATGGGGCGGCCGTTACGCCCCTTTTTCTGCCGATTATAGGGAACCATGATGCCGACGACAAGGGCGGCTTTCCCGGCGGCATGGGAGGGATGAGTCAGGGGGTGCCGCCACAGGGCGGACAACCCGGCATGGATATGCCCCAGGGCGAAGGCGGACCTTCCGGTCAGGGCGAAGGAGGACAGCAGCCCGGCATGGGTCAAAGAAGCGGCATGGGCATGGGCCAAGGAGGCATGGCCCCCGGAGGCGCCATGGGAGGACCGTCACAGAGCGCCGGCGATGCATCTATTATAGACATGGACTTTATAAGCGATAAAATCATAGCAGCCATTCCCGGTGTTGTCCGCATGAGCGATAAATCCTTCACCTATTATTATGACAAAGAGAATGTAAGAATGATATCCATTGACGCCTTCAGCGGCGAGGCAGGCGCCGGCGGCGTCATCACCGATAAGGGCAGGACATGGACGGAAAAGGCAATAACCTCCGCCCCTGCAACCATAGACCACATCTTTATCGGATTTCACGCCCCCGCTTTTCCCAGGGGACGGCACACCAGCGACTGTTTCGTCACAAACACCGGGCAGAGAAACGCCTTCTGGAATATGCTGATCGCCCACAAGGACAAGGTGAGGGCGGTCTTTAACGGTCATACCCATGTATACTGCCGCATGCGCGTCCTTAATCCCGCAGGGGCCGATGCAAATGATTTTTCCAAATATCCGGACGAAGAGGGCGGGATATACCAGGTGAATGCAGGATCTACAAGCATGGGCATGAAGAATACCTTTATAAAGGTTAAGGTGGAGGGAAAGAACGTCTATTTCAGGTCCTACGAGGCGGAAAACGGGAAGGATAAGGCCTTTGCTGTTAAAGAGGAATGGAGTATAATAAATAAGTAAAAGATAGGCGTACGGTATACCTTTTACCTTATTATCATTCCTTTCAGAAGCAATGTCTATGGGATCGGTGACTTTTTATTTCAGAGATATTACAAGGAGGCTGTTTCTCAAGATAGCCGGAGGAGTCGTATTTATGGCCGCTATTCCTTCCTCTGTATATGGCTTTTTTGTCAAGACCCTGCCTGTCAGGACGGTCGAAAAGAACAGGTTTAAATTCAATGCTGATACAGGCCTTATTGAATGGGAGAAAGGCCCCGGGGAAGAATACAGGCTTATTGTTGACGGGCTTGTAAAGGAACCGAAAAGCCTTTCCTATGCCGACATAAAATCATTCCGGCAAGTCGAACAGGTCTCCGATTTCCACTGTGTAGAGGGGTGGTCTGTAAAGGATATAAAATGGGGAGGCTTCAGGTTCAGGTCGATCCTTGAAAGGATTGAACCTGACCGCGGTGCGGACCATGTCCTATTCCATTCCTTCGGCGCTACCGACTACAAACCCGACGGATGGGATCATTATATAGAATCATTCCCCATAAGCGAATTGCTCGACCCTGAACGGGAGATCGTCCTCGCCCTGACCAAGGATGGCAAACCGCTGCCGGAGGACAACGGCGGCCCCTTAAGGCTTATTGCCCCCTATGACCTTGCCTACAAAAGCATCAAGTTTGTCACAAGGATGGAATTTGTGAAAGGCGAACGTCCGGGATGGTGGACCATTGCTAATCCCATCTACACCATTAAGGCGAGGGTCCCGGAAAACAGGCTGAGAAAGAAACCGGATTAAACCCGTATCTCCGCCGCCTTGACATGGCATGGAAGCCCTTCATATTCCCCTATGGCCTTTATCGCCGGGAACATATCCGCAACAGCCTTTTGATCAAGCTTTCCGAAGGACGAAAATTTCACCATGTCTTTGCATGTTACTCCGGAGAACCTCTTCGCGAACCCGTTGGTTGGCAGCACGGCCGTTATGCCGATCATATAATTTGCAGTTGAGAATGTGGTATGGGGCCCCATAAGTATCTCACCTGTATTCCTTACCTTATCCAGCGCAGTCCCTTCGTTTGCACTATTGCACCAGATCATCAGGTGTTCAGGCGCGTATTCGTTAATGACATCACAGGCCCCCTTGATATCCTCCGTGATTACTATGGCCCCTGAGCCCCTTTCGCTGAAAACAGTTAAAAGATTCCTTCTTCTCGGTTCCTGAACATCCTTAATGATGATCGCAAGCTGTTCCTTAACACTGCGGGCAAGGGCCTCCGACGGTGTGGCAAGCACAAAGGATGAGTCAGGGCCGTGCTCCGACTCGCTCATCATGTCATAGGCAATTGTCCTTGCATCAGCCGAATCATCCGCGATAATAGCCCCTTCGGTCGGGCCTATGCCGACTACAGTCCTCTTGCCGTACGAAAAGGCAGTGCTCATGGCCGCTGCTATGGCGTTAGGCCCCGGGCCGAAGATAGCGTCCGCCTCAGGGACCGATTCGGTTCCAGTGGATAACGCGGCAATTATCGCAACGCCGTTCCCTACTACAAACCGGTCGGCCCCGGCAAGTTTCGCAGCCGCAACAGTTGCGGGATCTCCAAGGCCTTCCTTTGTCGGGGGCATGCCTACAACTATCCTGTCTACTCCTGCGACCTTCGCGGCTACCGTAAGCATCAGGGCTGTTGAAACAAGGGGCCCTTTTCTTGCAGGGACCCATAGACCGACACAGGAAAGAGGGGTGCATTTCTCGCCGACAATCGTGCCGGGCCTTATCTCCTTCTGCCAGAATGCCTCAGGCATCATGGCCCTGTTGACCTGTCCGATATTTTCTATGGCCTTTTCAATCGCTCCGCGCAATTCCGGCAATATGGATGCCACACATTTATCCACATAAAATTCAGACAGAGAGATCCCGACAAGGTCAACCTCATCGAATCTTTTCGTTGCCTTGATGACGGCCTTATCCTTATTTTTCTGGACATCGGAAAAGATTTCCTGAACGTCCTGTATCAGCCCCCTGTCAAAAAGCCTGTTATGCCCCTCAAACTTTTTCCAGAGACGTTCCCTGTCTTTGGGATACGTATAAACGATCTCCTCAAACAAAATATGCTCCTTAATCTATTATTTCTGTTTCTATTTGTCATAAAACCGGGGAAAAGGCAATATCGTTGTGCCCTTAACGCCTTATCCAAAAGGGAAAAAACATGGGCGTCCGATCCCTGTATTCCACGTATTCCTGCCCAAGACGCCTTATTAATTCAGGTTCTTCAACCTTCTTCAGTTCCCATACATTAAAGGCTATAAAAAGAGGGGTAAATAAAAACATGAGCGACATGGAACCCAGAACAATGCCTATCCCGAAAAGCAGTATGAATATGCCTGTAACCATAGGATTGCGGACAAATCTGTAGGGCCCGGTCGTAACAAGCCTGGGAGGAGGACAGAACGGGACAGGCGTGCCTCTGACCTTTATAAAATATATAATTGAAATACTCGCAAGAAAAGTCCCGAATATGATAAGGCATATGCCTGCAACCATGGCCCAAGGGTCCCGGAACACAAAGGGCAGGTTAAACAAGTCATCTGCGATTAAAGACAACAGGATAAAAAGTGCGATCAGGGCCAGGAATAGTGCACCGGCTATCGGGGCAATGATAAGCCGCGTCTTCCAGTCGCCTGTAGCGACCTTGAATATGAGATCTATCCATTTGCCTGTCAACGACATATACAATTATCAATCTTTAAAATGGTTGAAAGACCTAATAATCAGATGCCCTTTGTCGCGTCATCACGCTATGGTGACGTCCATAGAATATATAGATAAACATGCCAAGCAACATCCATATGCCGAGTCTCAGCCAGTTTGCCGTAGGCAGAGAGAACATCAG
>Ga0153915_10003255_pt1 | contig 14888 bp, 11 predicted proteins | sample Opewatmetagenome_2_FD_107003 | JGI IMG/M metagenome (GOLD analysis project Ga0153915, IMG submission 107003) | Freshwater wetland microbial communities from Ohio, USA - Open water 3 Core 3 Depth 3 metaG | ecosystem: Environmental > Aquatic > Freshwater > Wetlands | place: USA: Ohio, Lake Erie...
AAGTCAGTTCCAGGGTTAAGGCAACCTACGCTGATTGCTGCTCAATGCAAAAAGATGCGCTTGCTTACTTGATGGGTTATTACCGAGAGCATTTGGATCTTTTGATCAGCTCTGATCTCAAAAAACAGCTAGAGCAGGTTCTGGACGAGAAGTCAGACGAAGAAAAAGTAAGGCGGATTTCAGAATTCAGCCAAAGATTATATCAACACGTCAAGAATCTTTTTGACCAACAAAATGTGCCGCTTCTGGCCGATGTTTAAGAAAGGAAGGTACAAAATGAAAACCTTGAAGAAAAAACTGATTGTAGTTAGTTTAGCCATACTGCTCCTCAGATTATGTCTGGGGAGCAGTAATCAATTTTCTGCTGATAAAGAGAATGCCAAAAATGCTGCCAAAGCTTTTATAGAAAGTATTCAAGAGAGAGCCAAGAACCGATTGGCTGATTCGGATCAATTGGTCAAAATGATGACTGCCAATGTGGCTAGCCATCAAGACCGAACAAAATCTTGGAGTCTTCTTCAGCAAGAAGAAAAAAACAACGACCTTCTTATCTGGTATACAAAAGAAGTGAATCTTCTCTTGCAGGGGCTTAATCAAAAAAAGCCGGAAGGTCTTGATGATTTCTTTACTTCAGAAGAAAAAGCCGTGTTCCTTAAATGTCCGGATGGAGTGATTGGAACCTATCTGACCAATAATTTTGGCAAGAGCGTTGATGAACAAACATCAATTTTTGCCAAAGCCAGGAAAAAAGCATGCGATCTTCAGGTGGATAAGATGGTAAAGGATGTTTATCCCTCAGAAGAAGAAGTTGACACTGCTTTAAACCAAGGCAATATGAGGGGTTTGCAAAGCAAGATTCTAGAAAGGCTTGTTAAGAGGCAGGCAGAACCTGTTTTTTCAGAAAACATAGCTGTTTTAGGCGCTAACTTTGTTGATCCTATTCTCAAAGACGCCGAGAACCAGTCTCAGAACCAAGGCTCAATTGTTTCTCAATCTTCCGGAGCCAGTTATGTTGTGCCAGAAGATATTGCCAATTCCATTCAAAATGAGATTGTCCGATATCAAGAAAATCTGAAAAAAGAGAAACAAGGAAAAACAATAGCCACCAAGGTTTACAACACCTTTCCTTCGGTGAAAAGCAGGGTTGCCACAAAGTCTGAGGAGATTGCCATTAAGCGATTTCGCGACTCTGTAGCTGATATGACTTTGTCAATTGACAAGAATACTTTGAGAAAACTGATGGAAGTTAGCCTTTCCAGTCATACTAATAAGAATCAAAGCTGGGAAAGCTGTTTGAAATCCTTCCACGACGTTCTTGCCAATAGGGCCATAGACGCTCATGCGGCAAAAGCCCAAGAAAGCAAAAGAACGGTTTTCCGTCAGTTTCTGTCTTCTTTGATCTTTAACAGCGACCAGTCTTGCAAAGACGCTGTTAATAGATTAGTTGAGAAAAGCTTGAAAGACAGCTTTGACAGCATAAGAAAAGAAATCGGCGAAGAACAATTCAAAGAGTTTTTCCAGCCTTTGGAAAGAAAAACCTGGAAACCTTCAGAGGAAGAGATTGATAGCTGGTACAATAGGCCGCTGAATATTTCTCAGCCTTTGAGAATGCCAGGGATTTCTTCAAAATCTTTTCAAGAAGGCAGTCTTCTCGAAGAAACCGTTGAACTGGTTCTTCAGGCAGAACAAACCGTTCTTCGTAGGGGAATTAGCGCCCTAAGAGATCAGATGAGCACCGTAGAAGGGCTTGAATCGCAAGTACAAAGAGAGGTTGCAGCCTCTACGGCTGAACCGCTTCCTCTAAACAAGGTGATTCAATCTTATACTGAAAAAGTTAAAACGGCCTGGCCTTCGTCAGACTATAGCAAGGATTACCCAAATCTTTTCAAAAGAGCTGAAAAAGACATAGATATGCGAGCCAGAAAAATTCTGGAGGCTGAAATTAAGCATCGGGCTGATGACAAAACCGCTAAAGATGCTCAGGCCAGACCTCAGATTCAAAGTAGGGGAACACCTAAAACATTGGGTGTCGGAAGTGGCACCGGTAGTAGCGGCGGCTCAAAAGGCCCTGGTGGCGGAGGACCCGGAACCGGCGGCGGTATCGGCGGCGGAGGAGGGTTAGGCAAAGAAAAAAAAGAGATTGGCGATGAAATGCCGGACGTGATTCTAGATTTCAGCTACCAAAGGGGAAGCTTTTATGTTGATATAATGTTTCCCAAAGAAGAAAATAGGGAAAAAGTTGAACTGCAAATGCAGGGCAGCATGAAGCGCAATCTGACTATTTTGCTTCAAGCAACAGATATTTTTTCCCGATGGCTTACAGATGTTTCTCAAAAAGCTGAACCTGATCAACAAGAAATAAATGTTTACGTCTTTGCCAGGGTTTTCAACGAAGAATCCGTGTTGTACAGTTTACCCTGTTACTTCAGAAAGACTTTGGTGGCAGCTCTGCAAAGAATAGGAGACAAGAGGATAAAGATTCACTGGTTCGATGACCTTTTCGATGAGCCTGATGATGTTGATACCTATAAAGGCAAACCTGTTCTGCCTCCTAATTTTAAAAAAAATACTATGTCCACACTATGGACATAATCTACAATGGCCCTGAACCTTTATGGCACAGGGCTTTTTTCTTGACAAAGATGTCAAATAGGGGTTTAATGCATTAGAGTTAAGCACCTTTAAAATTTAGACTGAAAGGAGACAGAAAATGAATAAGATGATTTTTTTAATAGCGCTTGTTCTTTTTCAAGCAGCCAAAACCGCAGCAGATAATTACAGGCCCGTGGTTCAAATAGAGAGCCCGAAAAATGGCTCAAGGTTTGAAGCGGGGGAAAGGGTTGAATTTAAAGGAAAGGCAACTGATCTTGAAGATGGAGAATTATCAGGAGATGTTTTTGTTTGGACGGTTGATGGAGACCGTATCGGTGGAGGAAACTCTTTAACAACCGTGTTTCCAAGAGGCTACCATATGATTATACTGACAGCAGTTGATTCAGAAGGCGCTGTTGGTCAAGCCTCGGTTTTCATCGCAGTAGGAATTCCAGAGCCGATTGATGAGATTGAAATTGAAAAATCTGAGCCAAATAAACCCAAGGTCGAGATTCAAAGAGCCGCAGTGGAAAAAAAGAAACTTCCTTATATTGAGTTTGTCTTTGTTCCGCCCTTTGGCAGCTTTGAGGATCTTAAGGGTAGATTAGTAAACGGCGATCCCAATCATTTCGGCGTTGCCGTCTATATCATGGTTGAAGCAGTTTGGTCTACTAAGCCTTCTCTGAAAAATCCGGTAACTAAAATCAGTAAAGACGGAACCTGGGTTTGTGACATAACCACCTCTGAGGACGATGAGCTGGCAATTAAAGTCGCAGCCTACCTAATCCCTACAGATTTCAAGCCGCCTACAGCTTACCGGAATTTCTATATCCTTAAAGAGATAGAAGAAAAATGTCTGGTTAAAATAGAAGTAACCAGAAAGATATCGGGAAAAATAGCATCAAAAGAGCCAGTTTTTGCCGAACAAAACTTAGAGTTCGACAAATATTTTCCTTTGGCTGTTGGCAACGCCTGGAAGTATCAAAAAACTATTTTCCAAAACAGAGAAACTCTTCATTGGAGCCAGCAGATTGTTTTAGAGGACGGACCTAACGGTTCTCCTGAAAAGGGCATGGTATTGTTCTCCGTGGTTCGAGCTCAAGGCAAAATGCCGGAAAAATCAATAGAGAGTTACACAATTCTTTCTTCTTCTGAAGATAAAGGAGAAAAAATCTGGGATGTTAAGGTTGAAGGAGTTTTACCAAGAGACGGTCGCTATACTTCCCTTACGACCAAAGAGAATCCCAGAATCAGGTGGTTTTTCAGAGATAACGCCGCTTGGGAGATAATAGATGGCGAATATCTCGGCGTATCGGCTCAAAACCAGGTCTTAATAGCAGTTTTGGAGCCCAGATTAGTAATCTCTTCAAAAAAAGAGGAAATGCCTCTTTGGGCAGCAGGCGCGGTTTTAACTGGAGCAGTAGAGACCCCGGCAGGTAGATTTGAAAATTGTTTGAAAAACTGCACAATCGTGAAAGGAAAAAACTTAGAGGATATTTTGACCAAAAACGCGTCCCCAAGATTCTCTGACGATGTGTTCGGTTCTGTCAGTAACCCGGATTTCGGCAAATTTCTTACAATCTCTTATTTTAAAGAGGGGATTGGCTTAGTGTTGGAAGACCAGTTTGATAATAAAGGACAAATCGTCTACGAAATGGTTTTAATTGAGCACAAGGTGAAATGAAAGGAGACAGAAAATGAAAAAGCTATTGATAGCGTTTTTGTTTGCGGGTCAAATCGTTCCATTGATCAGCTTTGTTGAGGTTCCTCAATACGGTAGTTTCACGGATCTTAAGGGCAAGGTTTTAAATGCCGATCCTGATAAATTTGCTGTAGCCGTTTACATTAAGGTTAACAACGTTTGGTGGACTAAACCGTATTGGGATAAGCCGATAACAATAATTGCCAAAGACGGAACTTGGGAATGCGATATAACTACTGGTGGGTTTGACGAAACTGCTACTATGATTGCAGCATATCTTGTTCCAATTGGTTTTGAGCCAGCTCTGGCTTCTGGAGATCTTCAGCTTTCTGAAGAATTAGAAAAACAAGCCTTGGCTAAAACAATAATAAAAAGAGACAGAGAAATGGACTCAAGCAAGAAACTTTTGGTGAAAGGCTTTTGTTACGGGCCCTTCCGCGACAAAGAAAACCCTGATATGGGAATTTTCCCTCTTTTTGAAGAGCTGAAAGAAGATGTTGATTTTATTCCTCAAATTACAAAAGCAATCAGAACCTACGGTTGCGCCAATACTCCAGGCAATATCCCGGCTCTTTGCGAGAAACTCGGCATTGACTGTTATTTGGGTGCTTGGTTGGGAAAATATAAAATTGAGAACCAGAAAGAAATTGAAAGCATTGTCAATTTAGCCAACCAAAATATCAGATCTGTCAAAGGTTTGATTATTGGCAACGAGGTTCTCTTAAGAAAAGATTTAACCGAACAAGAGCTTATAGCTCATATCAGAGAAGTAAAGCAGATAACAAAGATACCGGTTACCACTGCTGAAATCTGGTCTGTTTTAGATGATTACCCAAAGCTTATTAAAGAGCTTGATTTTTTGACTATTCACATTCATCCCTATTGGGAAGGTTGTTCAATTGATGATGCAGTCAGTCATGTAGTTAACATCTGGCAGGCGATGAAAGATGCTTTCCCAAATAAGAGAATTGTTATTGGCGAAACGGGCTGGCCATCTAATGGCAAAACTATAGGAGGAGCTGTGCCCTCAGAAAAGAACCAAGCAAGATTTTTCAAAGAGTTCGTTGAAACAGCCCAAGAAAAAGGGATTGAGTATTTCTATTTTGAACTTTTCGATGAACAATGGAAAGACATTTTTGAAGGACAAACTGGGGCTCATTGGGGAATTTATAACTCAGACGGATCTTTGAAAGAAAATCTGAGAGATCTGCTTCCCAAAGAAGCTCTTAAGGCAATTACTCGTCCGGCTAGAGAGGTTTTGAAAATAAGAGCTGTAGCTCCTCTTGTGGTTTACAAGGAAGGGGGTTCAGAAGAAAACAGATTTCAGCCTTCGGGCTGGATGGGTGACCTTAATTGTCTTAAAATAGACAGAGCTTGTAGAACAAACCCTCATTCCGGTGAAACTTGCACCAAAATTGTTTATAATCCCAATTCGTTTCTTTTCAGAAGATGGTCAGGCATTTACTGGCAGTATCCTTTGAACAATTGGGGCGACTACCCGGGCTATGATTTGTTCAAAGCCACCAAGCTTACATTCTGGGCTCGAGGTGAAAAGGGCAAAGAAATGGCAGAGTTTAAAGTAGGCGGCATAAGGGTTTGGCAAAAACCTTATTGCGATTCTTTCGGCCCGGTTTCTACCGACGTGATAGTTCTTGGTTCAGAGTGGCGAAAATACACCCTGGATTTAAAAGGGTACGACACCAGTAATGTTATTGGCGGATTCTGTTTTGCAAGCAACCATTTGCAAAATCCAGCAGGTTGTACCATTTATCTAGACGATATTCAATTTGAACCTTAATTTAAAACCCCGCTCATCGGGGTTTTTTTATTAAAGCATGCCCGAGTTTAAAGAATGGGGCTAGATACTATTAATTTTGCCCTGTGATATAATTAAATAAAGAAATGCTTCATTTTAAGCTTAAAATTCCTTATCTTACATCAATAATATTTCCAACCGGCGCCTGGGCTTTTTTATGCGCTACATTTGGAGCTTTTCTTATTTTGGGTCGGGCTAATTTTGAAGCAACCGGGACCAGGACGGTGTTTATAATTAGCTTTTCAATATGCATGTTCATTACTGTTCTGCTTGCTTTTATAGAATACGGATTGTTAAGAATTTTTGGAATTAAAATAGAGAAAGATTATTTCCGGGTCTTAAATGATAATATTGTTGACGGACATTTAATTCCGAATCTTCCGACTGAAACTATTAAAAAAATATTTTACAGTTTGGCTAAAGAGCCCACGAGAAGCTCCACTGTTGGATATAAATACGGAATTTTAATTGTTTTTTCCACCCTTTTAATAGAATGGTTAGCAAGCGGAGGGCAGACGACAAATCTTCTGGTTATTTTAACAAGCGGTTTAATTTCTTATTTTTTAGTGGTGATATTTGGATCTTCTCTTGCTGAGAGATCTATTTATCCCATGATTAAACAATGTAGAACAATTTTAATAAAAAGAGGCGAAAAATTTGAAGAACCTAAATTAACAAATTTTAAAAAGAAATTTAATTACTTTTTATTGATTCCTTTATTGCTAGTGGTGTCAATTTTAAATTTTATTCCTTCTATTAGTTTGAATATTATAATATTTTCTTTATTAGGTTTTATTATGATCGTAGTTGTTAATAATGTTTTGTTTTCTTCATTATACACGGCTTTTTCTGAGCTCGAAAATTTTGCTAAAGAATTACCGAAAAGTAGAAAAACTAACTTTTCTACAGGAAGTTTAACCAAAGAGATAGTGGGTTTGTCTATCAATCTAAATAAAGCAGCCAATGAAATTTATTTTTCACAAAAAGAAATTGAAGAAAAAAATAAAAAATTAAAAAACAGCTATCAAGAGATTAAAAAAAGAAAAGATGAATTGGAAGGATTCTACAGATTAACCGTTGACAGGGAATTAAAAATGATTGAATTGAAAAAAGATATTAAAGAATTAAAAAAGAGAAAGAATAATATTTAAGTAATTCATTGGGTGAGTTCTGAAGAAGCGTAGAGGTTGTTTTCCGAGAGCAGGTAGAGTTTTTTGTTGACAAAGAAAATTTCCGGCTCTTTGAACTCGGCCAAATCAACAATATTTATTTTGTCTCTGTCGTCTATTTCAGCCACTTTTATTTTATTTTCAAGATTGAATATTAAATAATGGTCAGTATACCAAAATAAATTCCCTATATTTTCTGAAAACCTGTTTATAAAAACTTTATCTCCTGCTTCTTTTTGAGGTTGTTCATATTTTTTCTCCAAAAACATAACCCATATTTCATGGTTATTGAAATAGGCTATTTTTTTAGATTCAGCCGAAGTTTCAACCCCTAAAGCAAGATCAATAAGTTTTTCAAAAGATAGATTTTCATTGTTAAACATATATAATACAGAATCCTCTTTTAAAAAGATATTATTACCCAGAATTTGCAATTCGTATTTTGACTCTTGTTTTATTTCAAAAGGCATGATGTTTATTCTTTCTTGGTTTTGGTCGAGCTCTTGGGTTTTAAAAACAAAGCCCTCTTTATTGATATAATAAATATCGCTCCCTTTTATAATTAAAGAAATTATATTTTTTATTAAGGGCTCCGATGTCTCTTTTTTTTCTAGATTAACTTCTTTGATTTCCAAATTGTTTAAGACGAATATTTTGTTTTCGTCTCCAGGAACAAAAAATATCTTTTCAACGTCAGTTTTTAAAAAATCAAGAGGAGTTATTTCTTTTTTTTCTATATTTAATATAAAATAATAAATTCTTTCTTTGGCTCCCAAAGTCAAAAGAGCTCTTTTTGAATCTTCAGAAAAAGTCAGGTTTATCAATTCTATTTCTTCTAATTTTCCCAGCAGGTTTAAAGCTCCTATCCTGAAATCTTCTTGAGATACTAAATGGCTCTTGATATTCTGTCTTGTTTCAATTATTTTTAAAGACCATTCGGGCGGATTTATTTCTTTCGTGATGATTATTTCTTTATTTGGGGAGAAAAAAAATTCCTCCGTATTGTTGGAAATCAATGTTAAACCAGGATTTTGAGGAATTAAAGTAATATTTTTTGCTTCAGTAACTTCTCTTTTTGTTATCGCTAGGTTTTTCTGCCAAGAATGATACCCATCTTTTGTTATTTTTACTTCATAATTTTCAGGTAATAGATTTTCAATAAGAACAGAGCCGAAAAATATATCCGTTTTCTTTTCTGCCTTGCCGTTTATATATATCTGGCAGCTTCTTGGCCAGGTCTTAAAATAGAACATTCCCGGCTGGATTATTTTTTTTGTTTTCCAGTCAAAACGCCAGCCCAAAGAATATATAACAATAAGCGGAGCTATAATCAAAAAAAGCAGCACCAAGAATAAGAAAATAACATTTCTGACTTTTTTAGTCATATTTTATATTATCATTTTTACTCCTTCTTGCCAAGTTTGTTTTTTTTGTCTAATATAGAATATATGGAAGAAAAATTCGTCATCCAAGGAGGCAAACCCTTGCAAGGAGAAGTAGAAATCAGGGGAGCTAAAAATGCTGCCTTTCCTATTTTGGCCGCTTCTCTTTTAACTAAAGAAAGATGCGTTATAGATAACATCCCTTTGGTTGAGGATGTTTTTAAAATGATAAAAATATTAGAAGGTTTGGGCGTCCAAATTGTTTGGAAGAATAAGAGAAAGATTGAAATAAATACTTCAAAAGTAATTCTTTCTAAAATGCCGATAAATTTGGTAGGTAAATTTAGAGGTTCTGTTCTTCTTATAGGCGCCTTGCTCTCTAGATTCAGCCAGGTTAAAATGCCGCCCCCAGGAGGGTGTATTATTGGGGCTAGGCCAATTGATGCTCATTTAGACGCCTTTGAACAAGCAGGAGTAAAAATTTCTTTGGAAGACAATCTTTACGTTTTTAAAAGAAACGAATCCTTGGAAAAAGCCCACGAAATTGTTTTAAAAGAAATTTCAGTTACCGCTACTTTGAATATGCTTCTTTTTGCAGCCTCTAATTCCAAAAAGACGATTATTAAGGTCGCTGATTTAGATTATCAAATCCAAGATTTAATAAAGGTTTTGGAAAAAATGGGAGTTAGTGTTGCTATGACTGGAATCAGAGAATTGGAGATAGTCGGCAGAAAAAGACCGAGAGGATTTAATCATACTTTAGTTTCAGACCCTATAGAGGCAGGAACTTTTATTGTGGCAACTTTGGCTACAAAAGGTACTGTTACCATAAAGAATGCCGAACTTTCTTTTTTAAATCTTTTTTTAAAAAGATTAAAAGATTTCGGGGCAAAATTTAAAATAATTGATTCTAAAACAATAAAAGTTCTTCCTTCAAAAAGACTTAAAATGGACAAAATTCAAAGCTTGCCTTATCCGGGAATTCATTCTGATTTGCAGCCGGAGCTTGGGGTTTTGGCGACTCAATCCAAGGGACCCACCTTGATCCACGACCCTTTATTTGAAGGTAGGTTGAAATATCTTGATGAATTGAATAAAATGGGAGCAGATATTATTTTTTGCGATCCTCACAGAGCGATTGTTTACGGACCAAGTCAGCTTATAGGCATTGAAATACCCAGTTCTGACTTAAGGGCCGGAGCAGCCATGATAATAGCCGGCCTGGTTGCCAAAGGGAAAACCACTATCCATAATATTTATCAAATAGACAGAGGATATGAAAGAATAGAAGAGCGCCTTGAGGGCTTGGGAGCCGATATTAAAAGGCGAATAAAGTCATGAAATTTTTTAATAACAAAATTGGGATTGATTTAGGCACCTGCAACTCGGTTGTTTTTACCCCTCAAAAAGGGGTTGTTTTGCAAGAACCTTCTGTTGTTGCTGTTACTTTGCAAGATAACAGGATATTGGCAGTAGGCAAAGAGGCCAAAGATATGACAGGCAGAACTCCGGATACTATTAAAATATACAGACCATTGAGAGATGGAGTAATTGCAGATTACAGGGTTACAGAGGCAATGTTAAGGTATTTTGTAAAAAAAACTCCCAGAGGTTTCAGGGTTTTGAAGCCGGAAATGCTGATTGGCGTTCCGGCCGGCATTACTTCAACAGAAAAAAGAGCGGTTATTGAAGCGGGTATGGCCTCAGGAGCTAAAGAAGTATTTGTTGCCAAAGAGCCGATATTAGCCGCTATTGGAGCCGGTATTCCTATAAATTCATGCTCTGGCCATATGATTGTTGATATTGGCGGAGGCACTTCAGAGGTAGCTGTTATATCTTTGGGAGGAATAGTCACCAGCTCCTCTTTAAGGGTAGCAGGAGATAAGTTAGACCAGGCGATAACATCTTATATAAAGAAAAAGTACAATCTGGCAATAGGGGAACAGACAGCAGAAGAAATTAAAATCAAAGTAGGCACAGCTGTGCCGGAAAAAGAACAAAGAGAAATAGAAATTAGGGGCAGGGATTTGATTTCCGGCCTTCCTCAAAATATAAAGATTAAATCCAACGAGGTGCAGGAAGCCATCTCGGAAAGATTATTTGAAATAGTCCAGATGGTAAAAGCCGTTTTAAGAGATACGCCTCCAGAGCTTTCAGCAGATATTATGGACAAAGGAATGATTATTTCAGGGGGAGGAGCCCTTTTAAGGAATATAGACAATTTGATAGCAGAGTCAACCGGCGTTCCTTGTTTTATTGCAGAAGAAGCTCTTTTATGCGTCGCTAAGGGGACAGGAACGGTTTTGGATAATTTAGAGGCCTATAAAAAAAGCATAATGGCAAAAAAATAGTATGTTTGAAAAACAGCGGGATTTTTTGAATAAATCATTTGAGCTTGGCAGATTACCCCACGCTCTTTTATTTTTCGGCCAGGAAAATATAGGAAAAAAAGATTTTGCCGTTAGTTTTATAAAAAGCATTATTGGTCAAGACGCCAAAGAGAATGTCCATCCGGATTTTATTTTGTTAGACTCTAAAGAAGAGATAAAAATAGCGGATATAAGAAATCTTATCCAGAAATTGTCTTTTAAGCCGTATTCTGCTCCTTGCAAGTTCGCTTTAGTGAATAACGTTCATTTAATGGGCAAAGAATCTCAAAACTGCTTTTTGAAATTTTTAGAAGAGCCGACAGATAAAACTTATTTAATTCTGACAACCGCTTATCCTTACTTGCTTTTACCCACAGTTATTTCCAGAGTTCAGAAAATAAGATTTTATTCCAAGAGCAATATTAAAGAAAATGAAGAATTGGTATCAAATTTTATCAAAATGGAAAAATCAGATTTAACTTCAAGATTCAATTTTGCCAAATCCTTGGCCGAAAAAGACGCAATAGAATCTCTAGATGCTTGGACAAAGTATTTGAGAAAAGAAATGATTTCTTTTGTTGATGATCAAGAGTCAAAGAAATTAAGCTTTGTCATTAAAGAAATAGAAAAAACTAAATTTCTTCTCTCAACCACAAACGTCAGCCCCCGGCTGGCCCTGGAAATTCTCTTAATGAAGATATAAAGAAGAGATTGGCAAATAATGGATTTTTTGGTATATTGAAATAAATATATGTTTGATTACAAAGATATTATAAAAAAGATAAGGCCTGAGCTTGATAAGGTTATTGTATTTTTAGAAAGAGAATTGGCTAAAGTGAGAACCGGTAGAGCTTCTATTTCTTTGGTTGAAGACATAGTTGTTGATTGTTTCGGTTCTAAGCTTCCCCTAAAGCAGCTGGCTGCGATTTCAAACCCAGAACCTAAACAAATAGTCATTCAGCCGTGGGATAAGTCATACGTTGAATCAATAGAAAGAGCAATTTCCAGCTCTTCCATAGGGGCAGCCCCCATAGTTGATAAAGACGTAATCAGGATAACCTTTCCGTCTATGTCGGATGAATACAGAAAAGAGCTTTTGAGAATACTTTCTGAAAAGCAAGAAGAAGCCAGAAAAACAATAAGGCACTGGCGGGGCGAAGCCTGGGAGGAGGTTCAGGAAAAAACCAAACAAGGAGAAATAAGAGAAGACGATAAGTTTAAGGCTAAAGATGATTTGCAAAAATTAGTTGATGAATACAGCAAAAAAATAGATGACTTAGGAGAAAGAAAGAAAAAAGAAATAGAATCTTAATATGTTTTTAATTTTAATAACAGCATTTTTTTCATTGGTTGCCTTGATAATTATCCATGAATTGGGGCATTTTATTACAGCTAAAAAACTTGGAGTAAAAGTTGAAGAGTTTGGATTGGGTTTTCCTCCGAGAATTTGGGCTAAGAAAATAGGGGAGACAATATATTCTTTAAATTGGATTCCTTTTGGCGGATTTGTCAAAATTTATGGCCACGAAGACCCAGTTTACGGAGATCCTAAAAGTTTTACTGGAAGACCTTTTTGGCAAAGATCTTTAATTGTTTTAGGAGGAGTTTTTGTTTTTTGGATTGTTGCAGCTGTTATATTATCAGCTGTTATGATAATAGGAGCTCCCACAGTAATAGATGATTCCAGCAATACTGATTTAATAAACCCCAAAGTTCAGATAATTTCTGTAAATGAAGGCTCGCCTGCCCAAGAGGCCGGTTTAAGGATTGGAGATATAATATTGGGAGTTGGAAAAGAAGATTCAAAGATTTTAGATGTCAATAAAGTGGCGGATGTGCAGAATTTTTCTTTGGCTAACAAAGGCCAAGAAGTTTTTTTGACAATTAAAAGAGGTTTGAATGTTTTTAATGTTAAAATGACCTTAAAACAGGATTTTGGAGAGAACGACGGACCAATAGGAGTAGCTTTGGTCAGAGCCGACCTTAAAAAGTATCCCTGGTATCTGGCTCCTATAAAAGGAATTGAAGCCACATTCAATTTAACCTATGCAATAATTCAAAGCTGGATAATGATTTTAACTAAACTTTTTTCCGGCCAAGGCCTTCCTCCAGGAGTTCAGGTTACCGGGGTTGTCGGGATATTTCAGCTCTTTACAGAAATAGGCGGGTTGGGCATCAGTTACTTTTTGCAATTTATAGCCATAATCGCGGTGCATTTGGCAATTATCAATATTCTGCCTATTCCTGCTTTAGACGGCGGATGGTTTTTCTTCATGCTATTGGAAAAGATAAAAGGTAAGCCCCTAAATCAGCTTTTTGTGCAGAGGACAAGCGCAGTATTTTTCTTTTTATTAGTCGGCTTAATGATTTGGGTTACTATTAAAGATATTATAAGAATTTTCTAATTTTTTATGTTTCAGTCAAAACTTTTTTACAAAACAGAGAAAAAAGCACCCAGAGATGCTGATGCCGCATCCCACGCTCTTTTAATAAGAGCAGGGTTTATAGATCAATTAGCAGCTGGAGTGTACAGCTTTCTGCCCTTGGGACTTTTGGTTTTAAAGAAAATAGAGAAAATCATCAGAGAAGAAATAATAGAAATTGGAGGTCAGGAGATTTTAATGCCGGTTTTAGCTCCTAAAGAAAATTGGGAAAAAACAGGAAGGTGGAAGAGCTTTGAAGAACTTTTTAAATTAAAGGGCCAGAACAATAAAGAGTACGCCCTAAATCCTACTCATGAAGAAGTAATATCTCCCTTGGCTAAAAAGATTGTTTTATCGTACAAAAATCTTCCTTTGTATCTTTTTCAGATTCAGACAAAGTTCAGAAATGAACTCAGGGTTAAGTCAGGCCTTTTAAGAACAAGGGAGTTTTTAATGAAAGACCTTTATTCTTTTCATTCTTCTGAGAAAGATTTAGATAAATATTACGAAATAGTTTCTAAAACATACAACAGAATTTTTGAGAGGTGCGGAGTCAAAGCTTTAAAGGTATTAGCTTTGGGAGGTAGTTTTTCAAAGTATTCCCATGAGTTTCAAGTTGAAACCCCAGCTGGAGAAGACTTTATTTTTATCTGCAAAAAGTGCAAGACAGCTTTTAATAAAGAATTAGGTTTAAAAAAATGTCCTGAATGTAGCCATTCTAGCTTTGATAACAAGAAGGCCGTAGAAGTAGGAAATATTTTCAAACTGGGGACAAAATATTCTTTGCCTTTTGACTTGAAGTTTAAAGATAAAGACCATAAGGAAAAACCAGTAATAATGGGCTGTTACGGTATAGGACTCCCCAGATTAATGGCAGCTGTTGTTGAAGTTAATAATGATGATAAAGGAATTGTTTGGCCTAAAGAAATTTCTCCGTTTGATATTCACTTAATAAGCATTGATAAAAATAAAGAAGCGGAGAAGCTTTACGATGATTTGCAAAACAAGGGCTTTAATGTATTGTATGATGATAGAGAAGATGTCTCAGCCGGTGAGAAGTTTGCAGAATCAGACCTAATCGGCATATCAACCCGTTTCGTTATTTCCGAAAAAACCTTAAAAAATAATTCAGTGGAAATTAAAGATAGGAGAAAAGATAAATTATGTTTAACAAAGTTTTCTCATATATTTCAAACAATATAGCCATTGATTTGGGCACTGCTAACTCTTTGGTTTATGTCCAAGGCAAAGGCATTGTTATAAACGAGCCCTCGGTGGTGGCGGTTAACCAAAAAACCGGCCAGGTTTTAGCTATTGGAGAAGAGGCAAGAAGAATGGTAGGCAGGACACCAGCTTATATTGTAGCTACCAGGCCTTTGGTTGAAGGAGTGGTTTCCGATTTTGAAGTAACAGAGCAGATGCTTAAATATTTTAT
>Ga0153915_10003256_pt1 | contig 14883 bp, 13 predicted proteins | sample Opewatmetagenome_2_FD_107003 | JGI IMG/M metagenome (GOLD analysis project Ga0153915, IMG submission 107003) | Freshwater wetland microbial communities from Ohio, USA - Open water 3 Core 3 Depth 3 metaG | ecosystem: Environmental > Aquatic > Freshwater > Wetlands | place: USA: Ohio, Lake Erie...
ACTCATGTCCATCTGTCCGTGAAAGATGACGGCCCGGGCATTCCCATGGAATATCAGTCAAAGATATTTCAGAAGTTCGTGCAGGTCAATGGACAGGAACCAGGGGGCACTGGATTGGGACTTGCCATCTGCAAGGAGATAGTGCGCGCCCATCGTGGTACAATATGGGTGGAATCATCTACAGGCCATGGAAGTACATTCACCTTTACATTGCCGGTAGCTGAATAGGTACACAGATAAATTAAATAAGTTATTCACTTGATAATAATTTTACTTGACAACGGCCCGTTACACAGCAATAAATAAAAATTAAATTGAAAAAAATTAGGACAGCATCAATTTAATTAAGCAAAGAACAGAAGATATCGCAGAATACTTGTTGTTACATGCAGACACTAAAATAGATTTTCAATAAATTGGATATTTTTGTTTGAGTAACCCTATCGTATGTCCACTTTGGCCGAGGTTATCGGATGAAACCCTGCCGAGGTAAATAAAATATTCAGACCTGTTATCTGAATGCATGAGAGAAGGTATTGATGAGCAGATTTGCCTTGAAACAGGGATAAGATCAGCTTATTAAAAGTTCAGATACAGAAGACTCCTTTTGACATATGGAGACATAGGCAAAGGTGGTGATATAAAAAATATTTCAGGGTTTATTTTATAAAACCGATAACAAGAATGAATTTTAATCTTTATGCTTTATTCGTTCTTCAGATGTTTTTATTGGCTAATTTTTTAACTTGAATAAAATAAAGAAAATAGGAGAAACAAACAAAATGAAAACAACAAATGCACCAAAAAAGAAAGACACCAGATCATCTGCCCATAGAGCAAGTACGATTTTCGCATTCGTGGCTATACCTGTTGAGTACATAATAAGTCTCATCATCTTTTACCAAGTCTTTGGGGACTCTTCCCATTTCATAGACAACAACCCTGCCAACAATCCTATCACCGGTGATTATTTGGGCACCGTCTATAAAGGCGGTTATATTGTCCCTATCCTCATGACCTTATTTTTAGTAATAATGACATTTTTCATTGAGAGACTGTGGACCTTACATAAGGCAAGGGGTAAAGAAAGCCCATTCAAATTTATCAAGACTGTAAAAGAACAGATTGCCAGCCTTAATATTGAAGCAGCGAAAAAGCAATGCGATCTGCAACAGGGTTCAATAGCCAATGTAATCAAGGCCGGTCTCGATAAATATGAAGAAATGGATAAAATGGAAGGGATGTTGGTCGAAAAAAGGCTGCTTGCCGTACAAAAAGAGATTGAAGAGGCCGAGGGGATGGAAATGCCTATGCTGGAACGAAACCTGGTTATCTTCTCAACCATCGCCTCCATAGCCGTTCTTTTGGGGCTTTTCGGCACGGTGCTAGGTATGATCAGGGCCTTTGCAGCCTTGGCGCATTCCGGCGCCCCTGACGCAACGGCATTGGCTACCGGTATATCCGAGGCATTGATAAACACAGCCTTTGGAATAGGCTCATCGACCCTTGCTATTTGTTTCTATAACTATTTTACAACAAGAATCGACCATTTAATATATGTTGCAGCTGAAGCCGGTCAAACGATAATACGCACATTTTCTATCCACCACTCTGACAAATAGGGTGATATTATGGCTAAACATAAATCGCTACGACATAGACCTTCAATCGATATGACGCCTATGGTCGATCTGGGGTTTCTACTTGTCACATTTTTTATGATGACAACCGTATTCAGTCCGGCGGAGTTCACAACGGTAAATGCACCTCATGCGACATCTCAGAATAAACTGCCCGAACTCAATAACGCTACGGTAGTAATTTCGCCGGATGGAATCGTTTTTTTCAGGATGGATGGACCGACGCATCTGAAAATGCTGGGCAAGAAATTAAACGAGAAATACGGTCTGGGTCTGACAGAGGAAGAACTTGATAAATTCTCAAATCAAACCGGGTATGGCATGCCTCTCGAGGGCATGAAACAATACCTTAATCTCACTAATGCGCAACAAAAAAATTATAAGATGCCTGGTATTCCTTACGATACCGGAAATAATCAACTGATGGATTGGATAATCTATGCAAGGATATCGAACCCTAACGCGCGCATCGTTGTAAAGGGAGATAAGAAAACCGGTTATCCCGTAATTAAAAAGGTTTTGGCTACCTTGACAGACTGCAATGCCACCAGGTTGAACCTTATTACGGATACAGAAGCAACATCAAAATCAAATATTTAATTCAAAGGTATAAATTATGGGAGACGTAGTCGAAAAAGAAAGTAAAGGCGGTGGAAGCGGTATAGTCAAAAAAGGTAAAAAGTTATCCACAAAGGTTGATATGACCCCTATGGTAGACCTGGCCTTTTTGCTCCTTACCTTTTTTATGCTTGCAACTACATTTATAAAACCACAGGTCATGCAGTTGATATTGCCGGAAAAAACCGAGGCTAACGCCAATCAGCCGAAGGTAAATGAGAAAAACGTATTGAACATTGTCTTGGATGGGAACAACAAGATATACTGGTACATCGGCTTTCTCAATGCACAGCCCGTAGAGACTAATTATTCTGATACCGGTCTCAGAAAGGTCCTCCAGGATCAGACTAAAGCAAACGATAAGCTGGTTGTCTTGATAAAACCCGAAGATACTTCAACCTATGAAAACCTGGTTGATACCCTTGACGAAATGTCAATAAACAGTGTTAAAACATTTGTCCTGGCTGACTTTGGGGATGATGATAAGGCGGTTATGCAAAAGATTACCGGTGGCAGCGTTCAACCGGCAGGCACGCAATCTTGAGTTAGGTTTCATCGATCAATCCCCAAGGTTGCGACAGTAGCATTTAATTAAAAAACAAGTATGGCGTTCCGGTGTCTTTAGTCGCGCTCTTCATGGAATGTCGTTTTGTCGCCATCTAATCGAACTGCCTGATGCGGATCCGATAGATGGAAAGAAAAGTGAGGAAGTATGGATAAATTAATTACTAATTGGAATGATCTTGTTTTTGAATATAGACATAAGGATTATGGCGCCTATCTCTTAAGGTTCAACTATCCATTTTATGTAACAATTTCTGCTTTTATAGTTGTTATGATATTTATAGGCGGAACGGTTAGTCCCCAGTTATTAAAAAAAAAAAGAACTGAGGGATCAGTAACTACTATAACGAAAATCAACTATGTAGATCTCAAACAAGCCCCGCCTATTGATAAGATTGAGGCTCCAAAGCCGGCTGTTGCCAAGTATACGGCGCCAAAGGTAGTTGAGGAAGAGGTTAAACCCGATGAAGTGATGCCCACCGTAGACCAGGCTTCAAATCTTATAGATACCTCCATCCTCCAAGAAGCTCCTAAAGAGGAGGAGGCGCCAGCGGTAGTAGAAGTTGTAGCGCCGCCGCCCGCGCCTGTAGTAGTTGAGGAGGTTAAAGCACCGGAGCCGGTACCTGATGTTATTAAAGACCCCGAGTTTCCTGGCGGAAAAGCGGCATTAACAAAGTGGCTGAAGAGTCATCTGGAATATCCTGCAATGGCAGTAAGGATGGGGATAGAAGGCAAGGTCGTGGTCGAATTTACTGTAGATGAAACCGGCAAGATTTCTGATGCGAAAGTAGTAGAAAGTCTTCATAAACTATGCGACCAGGAGGCGTTACGTCTGGTTAAGTCCATGCCTGCATGGACACCGGGAGAAAAAAACGGGGTAAAGACTACCCAGAACTATACTCTTCCAATTCGTTTTGTTCTTAATTAACATGAAAGATTGTGTCCGTAAATAATTTCTATCCTTTCATAAAAGGGGGCACAGGGGGAATCAATACACCGATCCGGTTCAGATCCCGCTGTGCCCCTATTTATTATTGAAAGGAGATTTCATAAACGCAGACGATCAGGGCCTTTAATGGAAAAATTTAATATCAGTAAGCTCCTACCATGCTTGAATTTTAGAATTCCTATATTATTCATTATATTAGGCTGTCTGTTGTGCACCAATTTGTTTTTCCATGGCGACAGATGGAAACAAATTGGCTTCGGCGTCATTCTTATTTTATATGGGCTTTTCCGCATTTATAAAGCACATGCAAAAACACGGAACATGACATGAAGATAAATATTCTCATTTTTCTTGTCCTATTCATGTTCATGGCAATCATAGGATGCAGTGACAAGGATAAAAATAATAAGCCATCTTTGCCGACAAGAGGTAAATTAGTGATCGGCGTAGATGAATCGCTGAGATCATTTGTTGATGCTGAAATCAGGACGTTTTCCATCTTCTATCCCGACGCCTATATCACGCCTTTGTATCTCCCTGAAAAACAAGTCGTTGAGAAACTTTTAGCGAATGAAATTCAAACAGGCATTATCTGCCGGGATCTTTATGAGGATGAGACAAAGTTTATAAAAAACAAATATCAACATGTGCCGGCAACATTCAAACTGGCGGAAGATGCAATAGTTGCGGTTGTAAACAATACTAATTTATTAAACACTATATCTTATGATGACATTAATAAGATATTATCCGGAAAAATTACAGACTGGGGACAATTAGACCCGGCTTTAAAAAATAAATCTCCTATCGTAGTGGTTATCACCGGGTCATCCAGCATAAATAGATATTTTTCATCTCTTAACGGCGCCTCTTCACCTATCTCGGCATATGCCCTGGATACAACAACCGAAGTTATCGATTATGTAAAAAATAATGTAACAGCAATAGGGATACTGGGTGGAAGCTTGTTCTATCAAAAAGGGGGAAAAGACTTGGAGGTTAAGCTGCTCAGCTATGCCAAAGACAATCCAGAGACTGAAGATCCGAATCAGGGTTTGAGGAGAGAAGTCTATACCGTTACCCATGAGCCTTTCACTGGGCTTGGAAACGGCTTTATCAACTTTCTGGCAAGCCAGAAGGGACAATTAATTATCGAAAAGGCCGGAATGACCCCTTATAAGCCTATTACACGTGAAATAGTAATATCCCGTTCTTATAAAAAGTAGCCCCCGAATATTATAATAACATCTCTGATCCTGCATTATTCCATAAATTATCGCTGATTTAATCAACATTTTTAACATGCCTTACGAATCTGATTTTCGTCTTGTGCCCTGCCCCTTATTTTTATTGATAAAGCAATTTTTTCAATTATCCTCTTCAAATCTATTTGCGCGCCATAATGTCTTCACAAAATAATAATAGAGTTCTAAACAAAAGGGCAGAACCCATAACACTCTTTATATAAAAGGTAAATGTATCCCACAAAGAGGATCAGCACAGCTTATACACCCTTAAGCATTTCATCATCCTCTCTGCCATCGACTGCTCGCCTTTCTTAACGTGTTGTGGGTTGCCCTTTTTTTTACATCTAACTGCATAATATCATCCATCGGCGCTTGCCGGTTGTAGCATTGGGATGGAAATTGATTGGGCTGCAACCGAACTATCGTCAATAAGTGCACAAATATCAGGGCGTCAATGCACTTTACATTGGGCATTTCTCTTTTAAATCATCTATTAAATCTGTCGAAATCCATTATAAGCTGCTCCTTGTTAACAATTCTATTAGACCCTATCTATATAATATAACTGTATATTTTTTATCCAAAATTGCCGCTGCTTTATGCATGTAAACAATAAATCTACCTATGGCACGGTACATGTAAATAGTAATACGTTTTTATCGCACTCAAATCTTGGATTATCATTTCTGAGACCACTTTTTTTGGCAGCAAAAGGAAGGTGAGAAGATGGAGTGATTTCTGTGGAATGGATGCGATGAACCCCTCCCATTACCCATCCCTCTTATTCAAGGGGGATGGGTTTTCCAATTTCAAGCGATTAATATTATTAGTGGCATCTCATCAGCATAGCACCAAAAAAATTACGAGTCCTTTCAGAGATTGTTTCTATTATCGGCAATGATCTCCATACGATATCCATGAATTCCTGAAGTAATTTTTATTGACAAAGTGTTATACCTTAGGCAAAACTCACTTCCGGCAGGCAAATGCCTATCCAAAAACCTACTAATCACTATTTCCAGAAGGAGAAGATGATCATGAAAAAAAGATTCATTAAAAGTTTAACAGTCATAGGCATCGCAACAATGCTTATGATCCCCTGTGCGGCTATTGAGAAAACAGCTCTTGCTGCGGGCGCTGCAACCAAAAACCTTGATGCAGGCCCTTACATTGGCAAAATTATGCTTGCGCAGAATGAGGCTGCCGGTTCCGGTGCACCTGGCGGAGCAGGTGCAGCCAGTGGTTCTGGTGGTCCCGGCGGAGCAGGCGGCCCAGGAGGTTCCGGTGCACCCGGCGGAGCAGGCGGTCCCGGTGAAGGCGGCTCCGGTGGTCCCGGCGGGGCAGGCGGTCCTGGTGGAGGAGGCAACATCGGTGCGGAAGCAGAGTCAGCCCAACCTGTTGTCAGCGCCGCCAAGTCACTGTTTGCCGACTTTGATACTGTGAAGAACAAGGATGCAGTAGAGACAGTGTATGATTTCGGGCTTATGGAAGGATGCACGAGCGACAAGGGCGCCCAGCGCTTCTGCCCGGAAAAAAGCCTGACCCTCAGTGGTCTTGCAAAGGCCGTCTCCCTGTCCACCCTGCTTGTCAAAGGCGGGGCGCCCTCAGACTATATCGCTTATTGCATTGAAAAAGGCCTGTTTAAAGGGGTATCCACTCCTGATAAACAGGTGACCGGCTATGATGCCGCCAGGATGCTGCTTTCGGCCCTGGGCGTCAAAGGCCTTACCGGAGATATCGGCAAGACTGCCGTCGACGCGGCGTTAAAGCAATATAATCTGGTAGAGGGCCTCGGGGATATCGATCTTTCCAAGGCCATCTCCCGTGATAATGCCGCTCAGATGATAGCCAACGCCCTGCGTCTCAGCGACGGAAGCGCATACATCCCCAGGGTCCTGCATAATTCCCCCGTGCAAGTCGGGAGCGGCTCTAAGACAATCGACAATACCCGCATATTCTACTATGGAGGCTCAGCCATTCAAAACTCCGGCGAATCCGTCCTTGTGGTTCGCAACTCCCGTGTCGACGGCGATACGTCGGTGGCGACAGCGCCTCTGGCCGGAAACCCGGGAAATCTTCTTGTTGGGGGCAGCATTCGCACCACCCTGACCCTTGGCCAATCGCAGGCCTTCTATATCAACTCCGAGGTCATCTCCAAAAACTGGGCGGCCCTGTCCACCGACGGCGCGACTGCGGTCACAAAGCCCGGTCAGACCGAGCTCAGCGTCTACGCCTACGGTTCCACCTCAAAAACCAGAGAGGCCGGTTACGGTACATATTCCGACCTTTTCTGCAATGTATATTTTTACGGCACCAATCTGAGCTCCGCCGAGATCGGCATCATCAGCGGAACCTACGGTTCTGTCACCGTCGGCAATATAGGCGACGGAGAGGCCAACAAAACGCTGGCTGCACAGCTCAACGCAGCCGACAAGACAGCCCGGAGCGATAAGGGCTTAGGCTCGGTTATCACCGGAGGCCGCAACGCTGTTATGATCCACAGCGTCAACCTTCCTCCCTACTGGGTAAACAAGGGCTACAGCAAGGAAGAGCTTCCTTTCCTTTACGGGAAGATCTCGATACATGGAAGCACCCTGGCAACCGATCTCAGCCTTGACAAAGGCATTAAATACCCCGCCGAGAGGCAGGCATATATCAACCATCACGCAGGCTCAGTGATTGTGGTCAAGAGCGCCAATGCCGATATCCTTCTTGACAAGACGACGGTCAAAGCGGACAAGAAGGGTACAGGGGCGCTGGTTCACACAGTCATCAACAACGACACTATGTTTATGACGAAGGTCCCTGACGGAACAGTTTATCCCGGCGTGAAGGTCAGGATGACAGACATGAAGGCGGAGGGAGATATCCTGCACGAGGATTATCAGCGGGATATGTCCCTTTCCCTGACAGGCGCTTCCCTGACAGGCAAAATCGTGAGCGGCACGGTCGCGAGCTGGAACGCCCTCTGCAAGGAAAAGGGCTTTGAGACCTATATGATAGACCCCAACGGTTACAAAACCGTACACGGCGTCAACCTGACGCTGGATTCCGGCTCCGTCTGGAACGTGACCGATAAAAGCACGCTCACCGCCCTGACCATCGGAAAAGGCGCAGTTATCGCGGCGCCCAAGGGCAAAACGGTGATGATGACCGTCAACGGCGCCGCGGTTCCCGTTGCGGCAGGAACCTATACAGGCAATATTGTGATCACCGTCTCCTGACAGGCAACAACCGCTTCCAGGGCAACTATCATGGGAACTGTCGATGTTGCACAGATCAACGCACCCTCCGGCCTTGCTGTTAATGAGGTCGGAGGCGAAAGCGGAACTTATCAACCGGCAAGGGGCAGAACTCTGATCTTTTAGAAGTCCTGAGGCAGGTATGAATAAATGAAGATCTATTTTGCCGGATCGATCCGTGGTGGACGGGACGATGCCGCTAAGTATGAAACCATGATTGCATGGCTGCGTTCCTTCGGGGAGGTCTTGACCGAACATGTGGGAGACCCTTCCCTTTCGGAAACAGGCGACGACGGTCCAAGCGACCGCTATATCCATGACCGGGATATGGCATGGCTATCGGCATGCGATCTTGTGGTGGCCGAGATTTCGACTCCGTCCCTTGGGGTGGGATTTGAACTGGGATGGGCTGTCGCCTTAGGCAAGCCCGTATTATGCCTGCATCGGACGATATCCGGGCGGCCCCTCTCCGCCATGATCTCCGGCAGCCCGGGGATACAAACGGTCGTCTATTCCTGCATGGATGAGGCCGAAGCAATCATGGGTAAATTCATTAGAGAGATCATAAAAAAAATCAGCCCGTCCATAGTGTGATCCGATTTTTTAAGGGGAAAACAGATGGCAACATCACTCGAACTGCTGGCGCCAGCAGGCAACGCCGACATGGGCATGGCCGCCATTGATCACGGGGCGGATGCCGTGTATATCGGCGCCCCTAAATTCAGCGCCAGGGCCGATGCCGGCGCCAGTGTTGCGGACATCAGCCGCCTGATCCGGCACGCCCACCTCTATTACGCCAGGGTGTATGTGGCGCTCAACACCATCATGACGGACCGGGAACTCACAGAGGCGCTTGAGATCATCCATGAGGTCTTTCACCTGGGGGCCGATGGCCTGATTATCCAGGATCCGGGTTTGCTGGAACTGGATCTCCCGCCTATCCCCCTCATTGCCAGCACACAGATGCACAACAACACACCTGAAAAGGTGCAATTCCTTGAGGCCGTGGGTTTCAAACGGGTCATCCTGGCCAGGGAACTCTCCCTTGACGAGATTGCCGCTATCCGTCAGAAAACCTGTGTGGAGCTGGAGGCCTTTGTGCACGGGGCCTTATGCGTTTCCTACAGCGGGCAATGTTATATGAGTCAGGCCGCGACCGGACGGAGCGGCAATCGCGGTGTCTGCGCCCAGCCGTGCAGATCCCCCTATACATTGACCGGCGCCGACGGCAAGGTTATCCGGAAGGATAAATTCCTGCTCTCCCTCAAGGACCTGAACCTGATGAACGCCATTCCGGACCTGGTCGCGGCCGGGGTTACATCCTTTAAGATCGAAGGAAGATACAAGGGAATCGATTATGTGAAAAACGTTACTGCCGCCTTCAGACACACCATCGATAGATTCATAATCTCGCGTTCGGATTATCGCCGCACCAGCTCCGGTGTCAGCGAGTTTACCTTTTCACCGGATCCTGACAGGACCTTCAATAGAGGTTATACCCAATACTTCATCTCCGGGAGAAGAGAAAAAGTCGCATCCATAGATACGCAGAAGGCCATCGGACAGTATCTGGGGACCATTACCGATAGGGGAAAAAGTTTTTTCCGAATGGACCGGCATGACCTTCAAAACGGGGACGGGCTTTGCTTCTTCACAAAACAGAATGAGCTGTCCGGCTTCCGGATCGACCTGGTGGATAAGGAAAAAATTTACCCGAACAATATGAAAGGCCTGGAGATCGGCACGCACCTGTATCGCAACTATGACATGGCCCTCACGCAAATCCTTAAGAAGGCCTCGGCCCGCCGCCGGATTGCCGTGAAAATGGATTTCACACAGGAGGATGCCTTGATCCGCCTGGCTGTCAGAGATGAAGACGGCAACAAGGCCGAAACCATCAGGGCTGTCTTGTTCGAGCCTCCCCGTAACCTGTCCAGGGCCAGGGAACAGATTGAGACACACCTCTCCGGCGCCGGCAACACCCCTTACCGGGTGACAGGGTTAACCATTCACCCTGAACAGCCTGGCTTTATCCCGGTCAGCGTCTTGAACGGCATCAGGCGGGATGTCCTTGATGCGCTCACCGGAATCAGGCGTGAAAAATACCCCCGCCGGATCATCCGGCTTTTGCCCAACACTGCTCCCTACCCTGAAAAAATCCTTGATTTCCGCGCCAACGTCCTGAACAATAAGGCCCTGCGATTCTATGAACGTCATGGCGCCAAGATCACCGAACCTGCATTTGAAAGCCTTTCCGACACAGTCGGGAAAACAGTCATGACCTCCCGCTACTGCATCCGGCATCAACTGGACCTGTGCCCCGGGCACAGCCGGTCCGGGCAACACACCGGAGAACCCTTAAAAATCAGTGACAGACATCATACATACCGTCTCGAATTTGATTGCAGGCAGTGTCTGATGCACTTGATCCTGGAAGGGAATTGAAACAGGGGATGATCTTTGTCAAATCCATGAGGAGAGATCAGACCGTCAGTTCGGAGGCTGTGTCGTAATAGGAAAAAATGTCATTCCGAACGTATGTGAGGAATCTTAACTAATTCATATCATTAGACATCAAGATTTCTCCCTTCGGTCGAAATGACAAAAACGTTAATTGCGACACAGTCTCTCGACTCCGGGTGAGGGTTCCAAAATAAAAAAGGGGCTAACCTCTTGGTCAGCCCCTTTCATTCTTTATTTTACGGTTTTATTTTGCGTTTTTAGACGGCAGTTTAACAGTAGCGCCGCCTTCTTCAAATATATAACCGTCGATAGTCTCAATCCACCATACAAGGTCAACAAAATATTCTCCGTTTTTCTCGAATTTCTTTTCAATATAGGCCTGTATGATGGCCAGATCGTAGCTCAACGGGTGGGCATTGACAACCTTGTTGGCAGCTTTCAACTTGGGCACCCTTTGAACATAACGTTCTGAGAAGGTGCTTACAGGTACGGCGGTCTTGCCTACCGCTGCCATGGCAGAAGGGGCCATAATGCTCCAGCGGATGTTATAAAGCCAACCCTTGTCGCCCATCCAGTTGTTGATATTGCGGATCGCCATGTCGCGGCCCATGAAGTTAAACACAACAGATCTCTGGCCTCCGACTGACTTATGGATATCTGCGGTAGTAATGTCAGAGGAAGAAGCGCCGCTCTTAGCGCCGGCAGCGCCGGGAGCGCCTTGACCACCGGCGGGAGTCCCACCGACAGGAGCGCTACCCTGAGGGGCGCCGCCCCCGGGACCGCCTTGAGCGCCCGTGGAAGGAATAGTCGGGATATAGTCTTCCTTATTGGCCGGGAGCCAGATCCCGTTTTCGTCTTTTTTCATGGTCTTAAAGGTCGCCGGGTCCATGATCATTTTTTTTAAGCTGCCGCTGCCGCCGGTCCCCATGCCATAGGGCTGGGTCGGATTAACGGAAGCCATTATCGGGCCGTCCACTGTCCTGGTGGTGTAGTCGCCGACCTTTACATCTTCCCAATAGAGGGGTGTTGCGCCCTGACGCTTTTCCTCTGACCAGAGCTTCTTAATCTTATCCCAGTCCGCATCGGTATATTGATGGGCAGGACGACTCTTCCAATCAGGAGATTCCCAGAAAGGTCCGGCGCCGCCGCCGTCATTGATTACCGTTTTGCCTTCTTTTAAAATTCTCAGGTTCTCCGTAACCCGAAAGATTACATCATTAACCTTTTCGCCATTCTGGTTGTAAATGCTGGCCTCGGACTGAATAACAATGTTCCTGTAGGTGGAGCCTTCCTTCGGGGTTATATCCTTAATGAACCGTTTATTAACAACAGTGTAAAGTGTATCTCCGGGGTAAATAGGTTTATAGCATGTAATGTTATGATTAAGATCGGCTACAAGCAGCTTGTCTCTGGCCTCGCCAGGGTATGCCTTCATAACGGCATCGTCATTGGCGGCAAAGGTTGGGTATGCAATTATATCCTTATAGCCAAGCTTTTTAGCATACTCAGCCACATTGAAGACAGGGTTTTCAGGGTCGTATTTCTTGGCGTTATACAGCATCATCTCCTTTGTTGCGACAAGGGTCTGGCTGACGACGCCGGGGGTGTCCTTGGGGAGTTTGCCGGCAATAAGGGCCTTTACGTCAATCGGGCCGCGGGCCTCAATAGCCTTGTTATCGGCAATATACTTTTCAACAAGAGCCTTTTCCTTATCGGTATATTTATCCGGATACAATGTTATAAAATCGCTGTCCACATTCAAGGCAGCCTTTGTTAATTCAGCGGCCTGCGCCCAGCCCATGGTTATGAGCAGAAGAGACAATATCAGAAAAAATCGTTTGAAGTTGATAAAAATATTATGCATTACCTTTTTTTCCATGAATACCCTCCTTTTTTAACAGATAGTTAAGATTAATGCCCCCCGAAAAACGGATGAGAGGATTAAATAAAATTTTCAACGTTGAATAAATTCTTCAATGTTGAACAAATTCGATTTTTAACTATAGGACATCCTGATTTATTTTAAAATACTTTTTTTCCTGATATCTCCATTCAATCCTGACAAATTCCTTCTCTCCATCAAGGATGGTTGGAGACAGTAATGTCCGGTTAGGTTTTTGCATATTAAGATGTCTGATATTTATGCAAAATCCTAACCGGACATTACTGGGTTGGAGAGTAAAAATTTATTCTTTTTTTGTTTTATTCATTATTTTAGTATAAATACTTCAAATATCAAGAAACCACAAAAAAATACAGTCGTATAATTTAATGTCAGGGCTATCAAATTATTCAAGGAGAACTATTAATGAAAAGACTAATCATCGTCCTATTTCTTCCAATTTTATTCGGGTGCGCATCGACTCCTACAAATGTTGCGAGTGCTGACAACCAGCTCCAAACATCTGCCCACGGTTGACTTATTAGTGACATCAAGCGAGATTTATAAGGTGACCACAATGTATTTCATCACGAATGTATGTTTAGCAAGGTGCTTTCTGCTGCGCCACTTAGTCAAGATGAAGAGGCTGCTTATGAATTGTGGACTATTGAGGCATGCTCAGGCAAGCAGTTTATATATAAGGTGATGATTATGTCTCTCAATGGGGCTGATTCAGTAGGGATATTTCCAATGGATTCAAACGAAAGCGAAAATAATCCATAACATCAGGCAGGAAAAGGCAGACGTGGAATTCCGGAAGCAACGCCCGCGTGTTCAAGGCGAGGGGCTTTCTCTCTATTTTTATGACTATGACAAACACCTCTTTGCACCGCGTACGGGCACTCTCGATGAAAGATTACGTGCCTATAAAGAGATAGATTCTATTTATCAAATGTCAGGATGAAATCTTTAGGCAGGGCCTTTTTAAAATGAAGGTCATTGGATATGACAAGTTCCACATCATTTAACATGCCTGATGCAATGATGAGGCTGTCTGCTGTCCGTAACCGTGACCAATCTATCCTGGTATCCATGCCTATATGGGGCAGTACATCCACAGTTATCTCCTGGCATGTTGCGTTCGGAAAATTCATGAGATAATTTTCTAAATCCTGTGCATTCTGTCTTAATCCCTTTCTTAAAGGCCCCTGCATTGTCTCTGCAATTGAAACAATGGAAAATACGGCAAAGGCATCTCCCTTTTCCACCATCTCGAAAAGCAGCCTTGATAATGCATTATATGGCTTTATGGCGTCGGTAAGATAGACGATGATATTTGTGTCAATCAACAAACGCTTTCCTTGTGCAGCCTTTGTCAAAACAGATGGATGTATCACGCTCATCGTTCTTCTCTTTCCTTGTCCAAATATTCCCTGACCTGCTCGGCATCCTTTCCGAAACTGCCCGCTGTCAGTCCTGATAATTTTTCCGTGAAAGAGGAAACGGGCTGGAGAATAATCCTGTTTTCTTCCCTTTTTAAAAGGATTTTTGTGCCTGCCTTGATATTCATCTCTTTTCGCAGATGTGATGGGAGCACAATGTATCCCCTGTTTGAAACAATTATGCTTTCTGTTATCATGCTGCAATTCTCCTGAATGTTACAAAATTAATTTTAGCTGCTTGATCAATAATTGTCAACCATTTATATTATTTGCAGCAATATCCTTAAATATCTGCATGTGAAAATGTGGCAGGCCAGAGAGTCTCCTGCATTACATGAACTTCCTTGCCCAGACACGCTTTAATTGCCTTTTCCTGTCTTTATGCCCAGCTTCCTCATGCGATGTCTTAGGGTGCTTGGGTTCAGCCCCAGGAGCTGAGCGGCGCCGTCCGGGCCATGTACCTTGCCCTTTGTTATCTTTAATGCCTGTCTGATATGCCTTGAATTGACCTGATCAAGGACAGGAAAGTCATCCTTTTCAATCATGTCATCATTCTTCTTTTCCGGGATCGACCAGACAAGGTCCTCAAAGCTTATGAACCCTCCCCTGTTAAGAATCAAGGCCCTTTCAATAACATTCTCAAGCTCCCTGACATTGCCCGGCCAGGAATATGCCTTCAATATGTCGATCGCGCCGCGCGCCAGTCTGTGCGGCCCCGGCATCTGCAATTCTCTGGATTTTTTTTCAATGCAATGATTAACCAGTGCCGGTATATCCTGTTTTCTGTCTCTCAACGGCGGTATGGCAATGGGGAAGACATTAAGCCTGAACCTGAG
>Ga0153915_10003257_pt1 | contig 14882 bp, 14 predicted proteins | sample Opewatmetagenome_2_FD_107003 | JGI IMG/M metagenome (GOLD analysis project Ga0153915, IMG submission 107003) | Freshwater wetland microbial communities from Ohio, USA - Open water 3 Core 3 Depth 3 metaG | ecosystem: Environmental > Aquatic > Freshwater > Wetlands | place: USA: Ohio, Lake Erie...
AATTTCAAAAGTCCTCCGCTTGTCATTCCGAACGAAGTGAGGAATCTAAAAAGCATTGATATTAAAAGATTTCTCCCTTTGGTCGAAATGACAATTGATGCTTTTTTGAGTTTTGAAATTACATCTATATATAAATATTTTATTTTTTTACTGAATTACAAAATACAACTATTGTGCCATAAGAATATTAAAAAAATTTGTCTATATCCATGAACCTCGAATCAATCTTAGAAAACATCCTCACCAGCGGTCTGACTCTGACAGACCCGGACTTATTGCGAAGGTTCAGGGTACTCAATATACTTCAGATTGTCTTTCTCCTGCTTTCCCCCTTCCTGGGCCTCTTCTATTTTTATCTCGGCGCGATACTCCTGTTTTACACCGTAATCATTGCGGCCCTTTTAATGGCCTGCGGAGTCGTCATCCTTAGAATAACAAAAAATATTGTCCTCGTCGGCAATTATGCCGTATTTGTCCTCTGGGCAGTTATCTCGATTATTTCCTGGAACACTGGGGCCATAACCTATGAAGGCGTTTTAAACCCGACATGGCTGTTGAACGCCGGGCTTATACTCCTTGCCATCTTCCTTAACGGATATCTTTCAGGAACCATATGGTCAAGCGTTGTCTTTGTCCAGACCGGCATCCTGATCTACATGTTTCGCTCCGGTCATCTGTTTCAAAATCTCCTGCCGACCGAAATCATGGGCACCTATTACATGGGGGTTTACCTGGTATGTCTCCTTGTCATACTCGTTTTCGCCTTCCTGTTTGAAAAGGAAAAGAGCGACGCGCTTATAAGGGAACAGGAAAAATCCCAGACGCTCAGGGAATCAAAGAGATATATGGATGACATCTTTGACAGGTATCCCCTTCCCACCTTTGTCCTTGATAAAAGCCATCGGGTTATTCAATGGAACCGTGCCTGCCAGGAGCTTTCAGGCATCTATCCTGAACAGATCCTGGGCAAAAGGGTGTGGGAAGGCTTTCATACCAGTGAAGAGAAAAGCATAGCGGATCTGGTCCTGGATGATATTGATTCAATAGGCAGGATTTTCGGGGATTCCCTGATCTCAGACATAGATACCGGCTGGTTTGAAATGGACACCTTCCTGCCGAAACTTAAAGAAGGGAAAAGGGCGATTGTCACAGCCGCGCCCATAATGGATAACAACGGGATCATGAGAGGAGCTATTCAGACTATACAGGAAGTTAAAAAAATACCCCTTGAAGGAGGCAAACCCGAATACCTGGATGAATCATTCCCTGAACCGGTCTTCAGTATCGATGCCGAAGGAAAGATCGACTTCTGGAACAAGGCATGTGAGCATGCCTTCGGCTATGAATCATCACAAATACATGGCAAAAGCCCTTTGTCTCTTGTAGCGAAAAACTATAGACCGCTTTTTAAGGATACACTCATAAGGGTGCTTAAGGGGGAATCATTTACGAACAGACAATGGAAATATATCTCCGGCGAAGGTAAGCCGATATATGTTTTAGCAAGGGTCTTTCCATCGCAAAGCACTGAGGATAATGGAGTGGTGTGCATAATTTTAAACACAGATATAACAGATATAAGATTAAAGCTCAAAAAAATGAGCCTTTATGCAGCGGAAAGCAATGAAAAATTTAAAGCCTTGTCAGAAGAACATGACCTTTTAAAGAAAAATATAGCGACATTTATCCGAAAAAAGGATTCAAATTTGCCGGAATAAAAATCAGCTTAACACTTCATAAACCAAAATCTCCTTGGTTTTTCCTCTCACGCGTCTTGCCCCCACCTTTTCAATCTTAAATTTACCCTTAATATGATTGTATGTCTCATGCCCGATAAGGATCTGATTCGGTTGCGCAATGGATTCCAGGCGTTGGGCGATGTTTACCGGATCTCCGATAACGGTATAATCCATCCTCCTGTGCGAACCCATATTTCCCGCCACAACTCGTCCGGTATTGATGCCTATTCTTATGTCGAACCGATGTTCCGGGGGTGTTTTTTCCATCATTGCAGCCAGTTCACGTCTCATCTTAAGCGCGGCAAGAATAGCCCTTTCAGCATCACCTTCCTTTTCCATAGGGGCGCCGAAGACCGCCATGAGGGCATCGCCGATATATTTGTCCAATGTCCCTTCATATTCAAAAATTATATCTGTCATACTGGAAAAAAATCGGTTAAGGATCATATTGATTTCCCTGGGAGGCATCTTTTCCGAAAGATGGGTGAAGCCGATAATATCGGTAAAAAGGATGGTTGCGGTGAGGTCCTTAGGATCCATAATATTATCTTTTGTCTCCTGTCCGCCCTTAAGAATCATCTCAATTACCTGGGGAGAATGGAACCTCTCCAGTCTGTTCCTCATCCTTTCTTCCTCTCTGATCTGTTCATTCAGACCTGCCTGTTCTATTATCATAGCCATCTGACTGCTTATGGTCTGCAGGAGCTGGAGATCATCCTGATCAAAATGATTGTCGACCCTTACGCTTCCCAGCTGAATCACTCCGATAATAGTGTCTTTCTTCCACAATGGCACACACATGGCCGATCTGATCTGTTGAAGGATAAGGCTCTTCCCGTGATCCAGCCGGGAGTCCATCATGGCATTTGATGTCAGGAGAGAAACCTTGTCCTTAATTACCCTGTTGACTATGGTCCTACTGGCGCTGAGTTCACCTTTAGCTTTTATCTTATCATCTTTAACCTTAACGACTACGGGAATAAGTTCTTCCCCGCCTTTCTCCCCTGTTAACATCAGGAAGCCATAATCCGCATCAATGATCATAAAGATAAGATCCATTATTTTGTTAAGCAGTTCATTGAAATCGCCGATGGAGTTCAGTTGCCTGCTGATCTCATAGAGCACGAAAAGCACCTTATTGCTTCTTTCGAGCTTTGAGATGCCTTCTTTACTGATATATTTCTCTCCGCTAACCCTGGATGAGATGGAGGCATCACCTATGTCTTTTATTAACAGTTCTCCTGAGTCCCTGTAACTCTCCAATGGGTTGCTTTTTATAATCCTTTGATCATCTTTTTCATCGCCTATCTCACGTATAATGATAGAAGAACCGGCAAGTAGCGCCTCTGTTTTTTCTTTTGCAATAAATGTAAGTCTGGCAAGCCCTATCTTTATTTGATCCTCGTGGTTCAATATAATACTTTGAATGGATTTCCCATTGACACTGGTGCCGTTAAAACTCCCCAGATCGATCAAGGTATGGTCTTTTCCAGCCCTCACTATCTTTGCATGATTGCGTGAAACTGTACTGTCCTTTAGAATAATGTCATTATCTTTCCCTCGACCTATGGCGATCTCCTTTTTAAGGATAGGATAATCATGAATCCTTCCGTCCTTTGTGATTACATGGATAATGGACATAATTTATTACCTCTATTTTTAAAGACCTTGTACAATGATATGCGGTATTATTAAAAACTGAGTTATGAGAAAGATAACAATACCACAGTTATATTATCCAGACCTCCAGCGAGATTCGCCTCTAAAACCAATGAAAGACCTATCTTATAAAGAGATTTATCATGAACCGATTCTATTATCTTTAATATGATATCATTATCGATCATGGTATACAAACCATCTGAGCAGATCAGGTAAAGATCTTTTTGCAGTATTTCAGAGCTGAAGACATCAATTTTTGAGCTGGACTGTATATGACCCAATGCCCTTGTCAAGATGTGTCTATAAGGATGTCCTTCAGCCTCTTCCTCAGAAATAATGCCGTTTTTCGCTTGCTCCATCACCAGGCTATGATCTACAGTGATCTGTGTAAGAACTTTATCCCTGACCCTGTATACACGACTGTCCCCGACATTAACAACAGCGAGAGACTCGCCATCAACAATAGCCCCTGTAATCGTTGTGCCCATGCCGCCCATGGAGGGATCAGATTCACCGACTTGTTTTATTCTGAGATGGCTTAGATAGACCCCGGCCAACAGTCTGTTCTGCTCCAGACTGAAATTTTTTCGATATTTTATCGGCCACTTTGCTCCATTAGCGCGAGATGTAATAACAAATTCATTAATACTTTCTATTGCCAATTTACTGGCTATCTCACCGGAGGCATGACCGCCCATGCCATCGGCTACAAGGAAAAGCCGTTCATCATTATTGCAAAGAAAATTATCTTCATTATTCTTATTTGTCTTACCTGGATCAGAAAACCCGAACGATTTTAAATCCATAGATTCCAACCTGCTATCGAGATTTGTTATACGAAATTCTTGCTGATAATTTATTAATATCCATATAGATTAACGCATTAAAAATTTCTAAATCTTTAAGATTCCTTTGTGTAGAATATCCATCGGATAATGCTGACGAAAAGCAAAGTAGTGGGCTATAAAAGAAAGGATAAAATATATGCATCAATAAATATCTACCATAACGTATTGCCGTTCTCATCCCACCGGCTGTTAACATTCATGCCCAGTTTGGAGAGTAAATGGTGAAAAAGGAATCGCCTGTTGCCCTTGAAATAACCAAGTTCTACATCATATTCATGAGGCTTATAACCTTTTTCAATAGCATCAGAAAGGGTCATTGACTGAGCTGTTTTTCTATCAACACAGCCAAGATCAAAATGTATGGAGTGGTATAATTTATCCTCTAAGGTGACTATAACAATGGCATTGCCTGGCATCTTCTCCTCAACGGTTATGTAGATGCTGAGAAATAACAGGACAACAATCAAAGTGATCAATATGACAGCGATTGTCTTACCGTTTCTTTTCATTTAACCAGCCCCTGAAAAACAGGAAGTAGGAGGTATAATCCAGGATAAACCTTGACCGCCTGTTTTTAATTGAAAACCCGCATGAATTTCTGAAGCATGTCCAAATCAATATATTAAGGAACAGGCGGAAATGCCTGTTCTTAAATTCAGATTGTCTACATAATTACAAGAAAGAAGTCAATTAGTTAAACCAGCAAATTAATATTCCTGAATAGCCTGTCCATATCAATTTTTTTTATCATCATTGATCTTAATCAAAGGTATCTTAAAGAACTGAATGCCCTGCTCCTCCAGTATTTTCTCTTCACTTTCGGTTGCAGATCCTCTGATGTTTCTCTCTTTCGATACTCCATAGTGGATTTTAAGCGCCTCATTGGAAAAATCAGCACCTAAGTCCTCAAACTCTTTATTTATATAGTTAATCATTTCCTTAGCTAATTTTTTATAATCAATACCTTTTTCATTTTTTGCCGGAGTTGGCGCAGAAGGAGACTTAAGTGATGTAATGGGTGAAAGGATTTTCCTGATCTTAGAGTCATTACAATAAGGACAACTGATCATTTTCCTGGCGTTTTGTTTTTCATAGGAATCCAGGTTATCGAACCATCCCTCGAATATGTGTCCCTTGGAACATTGTAGATCGAAAGCCATCATATCTTATTCATCCTGGTTTATTTGTATATTATTAAATTCGATCATATAAAATATATACAGAAAAAAACATTAATGCATGTCTTAATCTATCTATATTCTATTATAACAATATTATCAGATTTACGGATAACTTGTCTATATATATCATTATCCCCAAAATCAAATGATTCCGTAAACGTACAATGGATCTATAAGTGATCCCCCAATTTTAATTATCAACGCTCCTGTATAACGGCTCGCCATTCTTGGCAGATCACTCTGATATATGGCCCTTTCCTGTTTTCTTTACCACCCTGCCTCGGTCAAGAGATCCTTGTTTTCAGTCATATCATTCCATAAAAGAGACGATAATCTGGAATAGACAGGGCCAGGAACACCGTTACCAATAACTCTTCCATCAAAACGCACAACGGGAACCAGATTAATTGATGTTCCCATCATCATTACTTCTGATGAAAGATAAACATCTTCCCGGGATATCTTGGCAAACTGAACACCCTTTACCATTTTATCCTTTACGAGATCCTGCGCTAATTGAAAAATTCTCCCTGCTGTAGTTCCTGCCAACGTATTTTCGAATTCCGGGATTTGGACATACCCTTCTCCTGAGACCACGCATATATTCTCCGTAGAGCCCTCTCCTATAAATCCGTCATCATCGACATTAACGGAGTATCGGCAACCGGCATTGATAGCCTCCATCTTCATCAATACATTCGGGAGATAATTGCACGATTTAATAACTGCAAAAAATGAATTTTTTACCGGTATCCTGCTTGTGATTGCCGACACGCCTTCAAGATAATCAATCTCGGGCAATTTATGGTGACGAATTATATTAATATAAATCTGGCTTGAAGGACATTCATAGGGGTTTGTGGAAAAACCGCCAGGTCCTCTTGAGATGATTATCCGAATAACACAATTCTTTTCTTTTCCTTTAAGGATCAGGCTTTTTATGATCTCCCTTATATCGCTGTATTCGGGGGGAAAATTGAGTAAAACAGCCTTTGCAGATCGTTCAAGCCTTTTTAAATGTGCTTCCATCTGATATATTTTTCCATTAATGCAGCGCATTACATCAAAGACGCCATCACCCCTGTGCACCAGATGATCATCAGCAGGGACGAGCATTAAATCAGGATCAGTAACAAATCCCTTAAACCAGCTGGAATACATTACGAGATAATCGGAATGCCATGGCTTGTTTTCAGGGCCCAGATTTGAAAAGTAATTCCCTCTTGTAATTGCGTTAAGATTTATTGTCATTTTTCACCAAAATTATTTTTACATTATTGTAAGAGGTCTAGGCTATGCCTTGACAGTAAAATTTATAGCTACTATTATCCATGAATATTATTTCTTACGCTAAACAAAAATTCCTGAAAAATCAATTTTTTTTCCGGCAAATAAAGGGGACGGCATATGACTGAAAATCAATACTTGGTAGATGATCTTGCAGTAAAGGATACGTGGAGGATTTTTCATATACTTTCGGAATTTGTAGAAGGTTTCGAAACAATGCCTAAGGTATACCCTGCTGTGACAATTTTTGGATCAGCCCGATCTCAACCGAAGAGTCCTGAATATAAGATGACTGAAATTATTGCCAGCTCACTGGTAAAAAACGGGTTTAATATAGTCTCAGGGGGCGGACCAGGTATCATGGAAGCAGCCAATAAAGGGGCTGCACAGGCAGGAGGCCAATCGGTAGGCCTTAATATTCATCTCCCGCATGAGCAGAAACCGAACAAGTACGCCAATGTCAGTCTTAACTTTAAATATTTTTTTATCAGGAAGGTCATGTTTTTAAAATATTCCGTGGCATATATTATTATGCCTGGAGGATTCGGGACCCTTGACGAATTTTTTGAAGCAATCACATTGATACAGACTAACAGGATGAGGGCATTCCCGGTTATCATGATGGATTCAAACTATTGGAAAGGTCTTATAGACTGGATAAAGGGGACCATGCTTAAAGAGAAGACCATCTCAGAATCAGACATGGATATATTTGAATTGGTTGATGACCCTGAGGAGGCAGTGAATATAATAAAAAGGAGGGTAGTGCTCTGAATCCTCTTAAAATCGATTTTTCTTATTTGCATGAAAAGGCATTAGATTACGGCATAGAATTATCAGGAGAGCAACTTAATCTTTTTGATATCTATCTTAATGAGTTGATCGAATGGAATTCCCGCATGAACCTTACAGGACTTAAAGAGCAGGGCAGGATGATAGTAGAGCTTTTTCTCGATTCGCTAATTCCTGTCCCCTATTTGCCGGAGAAAGGAAGAATGCTTGATGTAGGGTCAGGAGCGGGATTTCCCGCAATTGTTATTAATGTTATGCTTTCAAATTTAAAATCACATCTTGTTGAGGCCAATTCAAAAAAGGCAAGCTTTCTGAAACAGATAATCAGATTATTAAAACTGGATAACATCAAGGTAATAAACGGACGACTGGAAATGTCAGGAGATATGCTCCACCCCGACGGATATGATGTTATTTCCGCCCGCGCCCTGGCAGGGCTTGATCAGATTATCAACTGGTGTTCTCCCCTTCTTTCTTCCTCAGGCATGCTTGTTTATTTTTCAGGCAGCAGCCCTGAAAGGGATTTGAAAGATTGTGAACATCTAATAAAGGAGCATAACCTGACTATTGCTCGATCTATTCCCTATTCTTTGCCAGGCATGCGGGATAGCCGTACTCTGGTCATATTAGCAAAGGAAATGCAATAATTAACAAACAAAAGAGGGCCTGGATGTTTGTCATCACGAGGCCCTCTTGGAATCATTCCTGCGGCTACTTTTGGTATTTAAATGAAAGGCTTAATCTTGTCCTGTAAGTCTTGATCTTTCCATCTTCCACCGTAACGTCAAGTTTGGTAACCTCTGCAACCCTAAGGTCTTTAAGGCTCTCGCCGGCGGTTTCTATGGCGATTGCTGCGGCTTCTTCCCATGATTTATCGCTGGTACCTACTAACTCAATGATTTTATAAGTGCTTCCTGCCATATCATGCCTCCTTGATTATCTAAAAGGTTTATAATGGTAAGACATCACAAGAGCCGATTCACCTCCTTTCATTGGCATTGATTTTCAGAAAAATTCTTTGACCCTAATTTTTCGATTATAACAATATTGTCTGATCTTTTCAATACGGCACCATAATTTTAGCAAAGTCCTCCTATAAAGACCTCTCGAACATAAAGATCAAATCTATATTTGCTTTTCTATCCCTGTTATATCCTCTTATGGACGATACTTACTACAACTATCCATAGTAGAATACTCATTATAGTTTTCAATTACTTTTTCATTGAACGATTATATTTTCTTGACTTATTATTATTTATCTTATATATTCCCGAAAGAATGATTCTTTAATATTAACTCAACCGAAAGGAGAAATTATGGCTACTGCTAATCAAATTAACTACAGGATGGGACAGGCCAAGAAAAAATTAGCTAAACTGAACAAAGACATTGCATCAACAAAGGCTAATATCAAAAAACTGGAAGCAGACATTAAAAAGGCCAAGGCTGCTGAAAAGGCTAAACCGAAAAAGAAAGTCGCCGCTAAGAAAAAAGCTGCCCCTAAAAAGACAAAAAAAGCAGCTAAAAAAGCTAATTAGTCTTTTTCAGTTCAGATTAAAATCATGATGATCCTTATGGATAAAGGATTTGATCGCAATTTTTTTACAAAACATAATTGCTTAATGCTACTGGCATGGTGCTTGTATTCATAAGTCAGTCATTAAAATAGTTTCCAATCCAATATCTGATTGATCATCCTGGTTTTATGACTGCCGGGCCAGAAATATCGCCCGCAGGAAGTGCAGACGTGTATTTCTGCATTATTCTGATAATAGATATATTCCGGTATCCGTGTCTTGGCCTCCTGTAATGGTATGGTTTTCAACTGGATATTACAGACAAGACACCGAGTGAACCATTGAGACTTGTCAAAAGAGAAATAACCTTTTTTTAATATTTCATGTAATTGTGTCTGTACTTTTTCTGACGCTATAAACAGGGAAGGATTATACATCTCTACTACCCGTCTATTTTTCGATAATAAGAGACGGCCTTCATGAACAAGACAGTCAATCACCCCTTCTTTATAAAATGGCTGGTAATGGGCATCACAGCCCATTACCCTTAGCCATTTTGCCAGGTTGCCCAACATTACATCAGCTACAAATCTGGTTTTACAGTGGTCCGTCAAAATCCTGTCTCCTTCTAAATTTAAATGGATTGACTCCTAATAGCTGTTATTATAGAGTCACTCTAATTATTCAGGATTAAAATTCAAGGGCGATAAGTCAACAGTTGCTTGCAGATCGAATATTGAATTCCGCCCTTTGACATAAGACCGGCAACCTCAATATTGACTAATTATAATTATTTAATCCTGACAAAATGAACTACCCCGCCGCAAGCGGACGAGGTATCCTTAATGCATTGAAACGCCCCAAGGGGCGAGGTATTAAACCCGAGCTTCGCAATAAAAAGAGCTTTATTAAATGAAAAAAATAGTAATTGAAGGTGGAAATCACCTTAAAGGCAGCGTTAAGATCAGCGGCGCAAAAAATGCCGCATTGCCTGCAATCGCATCATGCATACTTGCAGGCGGGTGGCATCGCATCCAAAACATACCCTCTCTCAAGGACATTATGACGATTAAAATAATAATGTCCAGTATGGGAGTCTCTTTCCAGGATAATAAAGATAATACAGTTTCCGTTAATACCGAAAATATATTTGAACATGAAGCCTCTTATGATCTTGTAAAAACCATGAGGGCATCCATTTTGCTTTTAGGACCGCTCCTTGCCCGTTTGGGTAAAGCGAGAATCTCCTTGCCCGGCGGATGCGCCATTGGCGCAAGACCCGTAAACCTGCACCTTAAGGCATTATCTGCAATGGGCGTGGATATGCATCTTGAACATGGGTATATAAATGCTGAGGTTAAACGGCTAAAAGGGGCAAATATTTTCTTTGATACACCCACCGTAACCGGGACGGAAAATATCATGATGGCCGCTGTAACGGCAGATGGCCGAACTGTCCTTAATAATTGCGCCAAAGAGCCGGAAATCATTGACCTTGCAGACATGCTGCGAAAAATGGGCGCCGATATTGAAGGAGATGGAACAGATACAATAATCATTGAAGGCATAAAAAATCTAAAAACCGCTGAACATGCTATCATTCCTGACAGGATTGAGGCAGGGACATTCATGATCGCTTCAGCAATTACACAGGGAGATATTAGAATACACAACTGCCTTCCCGAACATCTTTACGCAGTCATTGAAAAATTACGATCAGTGGGCGCTGAGATAGAACACACTGGAGACGTCATTTTTATTAAAGGCCCCAAGGTAATAAACAGCGTTGATATCACTACTATGCCCTTCCCCGGATTTCCCACTGATCTTCAGGCACAGTTTATGACGCTTATGTGCATCGCCAGGGGTTCAAGCATAATTGAAGAGACCATATTTGAAAATCGATTCATCCATGTAAGCGAATTAAAAAGAATGGGTGCTGATATCACAATTAACGGCAATCAGGCGCTTGTTCGGGGCAGGGACAGTCTAATGGCTGCGCCTGTCATGGCTACCGATCTTCGCGCAAGCGCATCCTTAATCCTGGCAGGACTGGTGGCTGTGGACGGAAAGACCGAGGTAAACCGCATCTATCATCTTGATAGGGGATATGAGGCATTGGAGGAAAAATTCCGTGCCCTGGGGGCTAATATCCGGAGAGAAGAAGCTTGAGATAATAAAACGTCCATTAATCCCTGCCCTGATCTTTTTCATCCTGGGGATAATAATAGGACGTATTGTCTCAGATTACAGTCAGCGCCTCTATTTCCCTTTGATTGTTTTAATAACCTTCATCCTTATCATCTCCTTTATCCTTCCGAACATATTTTTCAGGTTCATTTGTTTTTTTTCAATGTTATTCTTAATCGGGATGTTTTTTATCCTGAATGCTGGTCTTCAAAAACCCAGACTCTTAGAGCTCTCGCAAGGGTATAAAAAGGTTATTCTTGAAGGGACTGTCCTGAGCCCGGAGAATATTACCCAGGATATATCCAAATTTGATGTATTGGCAGAAGCTGTATTTATTGAAAAAGATATCATCCCGTTAAAAGAAAAGGTGTCTGTAACCGTATATACCAATATCATTAACCTTGACCCCGGTCAACGGGTCCGTTTCCCCGCATCCCTGAAACCTTTTAAAAACTTCAACAACCCCGGGAGATACGACTATGAACATGCCATGAGTCTGATGGGATTTTCCTGTGCGGCTTCTGTCTCGGACGGCAGATATATTGTACCCACGGGCAAAGGGGGCCTTTCCCTTTTTATGGAAGCCATGGAGGCTGTGAGAGGGCCTATAAGAAAATTCCTGACAAATAATCTCTCCCCCCTGGATCAGGCCGTTTACAGGGCGCTTATCCTCGGTGAGATGCAGGGCATCAGCAATGATATCAGAGAGCCCTTTAATATTACGGGTCTTGGACATGTGCTTTCCGTTTCGGGCCTGCATATCGGGCTTGTTGCCGCAGTGTCTTTTTTTGTTTTTAAGTTCCTGCTCTCACTCTCATACAGTCTGACCTTAAGGATTGATATCCGTAAGATAGCCGCCCTTATCACATGCCTTTGCGTATTCGCCTATACATTCATTGCCGGTTTTCAGGTGTCGGCAAAAAGGTCAATGATCATGGCAATCACATACATGCTCTCCCTGGTAATCGGCAGGGAAAAGGATTCATGGTCCACACTCTCTCTTGCAGCTATCATAGTCCTTACACTCGATCCGAATGACCTCTATAACATTTCCTTTCAGTTATCATTTATCGCGATCGCAGGTATCTTCTGGTTGTCGCCGGAGATATACAAATTTATAAAAACCTCATTCAATGACCCCGGAAGGGGCAGCCTCCTGTCTCGTGTCTACATCTATTTCTCAAGTCTTCTTGTAATAACCTTTTCCGCGGTAATCATTAGCCTGCCTGTAACGACATACTATTTTCATCGCATCTCTGTCATAGCCGTTCCGATAAATCTGATTGTTGATCCTATACTCGGTCTATGGATATTGCCCATTGGATTGCTTTCAACAATTTTCCTGCCCTTATCAACTTCATTTTCCAGTCTGATAATAAAAACGGGTTCCTATGGACTGGATTGTATGATGAATATAATTCAGTTCTGGTCCCATTTCAGTTGGGCATCCTTCTGGACAGTAACACCGGATCCCTTTGAAATAGGATTATGCTATGTGATGATCTTTTTTTTCATATTTGGCCTTAAAAACCGGACCTGGGCAAAAAAGGGACTGCTGCTCATCCTTGTAATCAGCGCAATTGATATATCCTACTGGATATATGAAACCCGCTTTAATCCGAACTTAAGGGTAACCTTTATTGATGTGGGCCAGGGGAATTCAGCGTTGATTCAGTTTCCCGGCAATAAGAGGCTTCTCCTGGATGCCGGAGGTTATGCAAGCGGCAATTTTGATACCGGCAAGATGGTTGTAGCCCCATTTCTCTTCTATTCAAAGATACATCGCATAGATTATATTGTCTTAAGCCATCCCCATCCCGACCATTTAAATGGCCTGAATTTCATAGCCGAACATTTTGATCCGAAGGAGTTCTGGTATAACGGACAAAACGTCAGCACACCGGAATTTATTGAACTCATAAACACTATCAGAACAAATAATACTAAAATACTCTTTCCGGATGATTTATCGGGAGGCATAGAAATAGCAGGCGTAAAGGTTCAGGCTTTTCATCCCATCATCATAAATGAATCAGGGGACATAGATACATCAAAAGAAGACAGCGGAACGAATAATAATTCGCTTGTGTTAAAGATCACATATAAGGGAATATCCTTTCTCTTCCCCGGCGATATTCAGGCAGAGGGAGAAGAGACTGTTGTTTCAAACGCAGGGGCTGACCTTAAAAGCGATATACTCCTGGTCCCCCATCACGGCAGCAGGTATTCCAGCACTATTCCTTTTCTTCAGGCTGTAAGACCGGAGATATCCGTTATTTCATGCGGTAAAGGGAACTCTTTCCGGTTTCCTAATGCAGAAACCATTAAAAGATTACAGGAGACAGGAAGCAAAATCATACGCATTGATGAGAGTGGAGCAGTCCAATTCAAGGCAGGCTCCGACGGTTTAAAGATAAAAAGTTTTTTTAGCCAAAGGATGGGAGTTTATTAAATTGTTTTATTGTGCAATGAAAGGAATTACCGGCCAATCTTTCTTTTGACTCATTGAGCATTTAGACTTATACTATAAGGCAGCAGGTGAACAAATGGATGAATCGGAATATAACAAAAAATATGCAAACCTCAGGATACTCAAGAGCATCCAGGAGTATCTTAAATCCGATAAAGATGCCTCCACATCGGTATATCCCATAAAGGTGCCTGACGACTTGCTTTTGCAGTCACTGAAATCACAGGGCGCGGAAAACGCTGATGAGTTGATAAATTATATCTTCAAAATCGGCCTTACCATCTGGAGTGAAAAGTTATATCAGGATGAATTCGGCACAACCTCAGCCCTCTGCTCCTTTATTGATGTTGTTAAAAGCCGCAACAGTTTAAAAAAATAAGCCCCCTCCCCTGCCTTTTCCTTTGAACGACCTCTTTAAAAACTATGGATACATAATTTCCCGCCAGCCTGCTTAGATTAGTCCCCTGCCATTCCGTCCTCTCCGACGTCCAGGCCATCGGAATCTTGACTGAGATGAAAGCCTTGCGAAGGCCGAAGTCCCGCTTCTTATAATCTTCTATTCTATATGATATGCAGGTTCCTTGATATGACTTTCCCTGCACCTTGGACATTTGCCGGGTGAATGCAGTTTTGTCCTGTCCTTAAAGACATACCCGCAATTCAGACATTGAGCCGGATCAATAATAAATTTATCGGGCGGTCTCACGCTCTTCTGCACATGAGACAGATGCAGCAGTATCTCCTTGACGGACATATGAAGCTCTGCGGACAGCTCCTGTAGCGTGAATGTCCCTCCGGATAGGGCGTCCATGATATTCTGGCGTTGTGTAGGCATGGGTGTTATTATTACAGATTTATTCTTGCTCTGTAAAGAAAGACTTACTTACTGCCTGCCCTCTTGTAATTTTGGCGAGACATAAATCTTTTGTTGTCAACTTTAAACGGTTCTGTTATATAACCATCATCTTCGCGCCCATAGCTCAGCTGGATAGAGTTACGGACTACGAATCCGTCGGTCGGGCGTTCGAATCGCCCTGGGCGCACCAGAAATTTCAAGGACTTAGCTCATTAGGGTTAAGTCCTTTTTCATTCTGGTCTGTGGATTTTCTCCGATTCCGCCTCTCCTATGGAATGCAGATAGATCTCGGTTGTTGTCCTGCTCTCATGACCAAGAATGCGCTGAATGGCTCCGA
>Ga0153915_10003258_pt1 | contig 14882 bp, 16 predicted proteins | sample Opewatmetagenome_2_FD_107003 | JGI IMG/M metagenome (GOLD analysis project Ga0153915, IMG submission 107003) | Freshwater wetland microbial communities from Ohio, USA - Open water 3 Core 3 Depth 3 metaG | ecosystem: Environmental > Aquatic > Freshwater > Wetlands | place: USA: Ohio, Lake Erie...
TGAAGGAGAAAATGCCGATGTTGACAACATGATCGCGTGGTGCCGCAAAGGCCCGCCCGCCGCCCGAGTCGAAAAACTGATAGTAAAAGAAGAACCTTATACCGGCGAATTTCAGGATTTCAGTATTAAATATTGATAAATTATTTAGGTAACTGGATTGCCCGGTGAAACCGGGCAATGGCAGACATTCCCTTATTTACATTCCTTAAAAGCTTCCGCAAATCCCTTAATCGAATTAACAATCGTTGCGTCATCAACACAATAAGCTATGCGGAAATATCCGGGAGAGCCAAAAGCGCTGCCGGGCACAACCAGAATGTTTTTCTCCACAAGCTTTTTCACAAATTTGACATCGTCGGGGATGGGGCTTTTAACAAATAAATAAAAAGCGCCCTGCGGTTTTTCAAATTTGTAGCCGGCTTTTTTAAGACCTGCGCAAAGCATATCCCGTTTCTTTTTATAAACATTAACCTCGACTTTTGTGTTGGGAAGCCTTGTCACAACTCTCTGCATCAGCGCCGGAGCGTTCACAAAACCAAGAACGCGCGTGCACATGATCAGGGCATTGATCAAATCATTGGGCTCGTCAATATTAGGATTGACCGCTATATACCCTATTCTTTCGCCGGGCAGTGATAAGGTTTTCGAGTAAGAGTACGCGATGATGCTGTTTTTATAAGCGGAGAAAATATTGGGTACCTTAACCTTGTCGTAAACGATCTCGCTGTAAGGTTCGTCGGAAACCAGATATATTGTTTTTTTCAGTTCCCGGCTTTTCTTAGTCAGCATCCGCGCCAGAGCGGCAACGTTCTGCCTGCTGTAAACCGTTCCCGTCGGATTATTGGGAGAGTTTATCAAAAGAGCCTTTGTTTTCTTATTTATGGCCGCTTCAATTGTCTTGATGTCCAGCGAAAAATCATCCCTTGTTTTTACTTTTTTCAAAACGCCGCTGTAGTTGTCGATGTAGGCATTGTATTCCATGAAATAAGGAACCGGCACGATTACTTCGTCTTTAGGATCAAGCAGGGATTTGAAAATAACGTTGAGAGCGCCTCCCGCCCCGCAGGACATGATTACATGATCATGTCCCAGTTTCAGGCCGTGCTTTTTATTGATTTTTGCGGCAATGGCCTGTCTTGTTTCCTGATAACCCGCGTTGGGCATGTAACCGTGCTTGTTGTGAATGATTTCTTCCGCTATTTTCTTCAGTTCTTTTTTAAATTCATCCGGCGGTTCAACATTCGGATTGCCCAGACTAAAATCATAAACCTTGTCCGCGCCGTATTTCTTTTTCAACTCGATGCCTTCTTCAAACATTTTCCTGATCATCGAAGAGTGGGCAATGGATGATTTTATTTTTTTTGCAATAGTCATTTTCGTAAAATCCCGCTCATTAATTTTTAATAACTCATACTTTTTTTCGTCTGAATATCACAAAGATTCCCAGCAAAATCAATACAGCTGGCAATAGGTATTTGGAATATTGGGAAAGCTCAAAACCGTAGAATTCATTAAGAAGAAATGCTACTCCTGCCAGAGTTATGATCCATCCGCCGAGATCTCTGAATTTCTGAATAAGGGTGCAGACGCCAACGGCAATAAGCAATACCGGTCAGGTCTGGCCAAAAGGATAGCCTCCTGATTTATGCAGAAAAATTAATACACCCAATGTAATTAAAACCACGCCGCCTATCAACATAGTATGCTTTTTTTCACTCATGGAATAATCTCCTTGTTCTATTTATCTTTACAGCAAATATCTGCCGTTTTAAATATTTTACTTTTCCGCCAGTTTTAAAAACGGTTTAAATAAATCAATCGGTATCGGGAACAGTATTGTAGAGTTGTGTTCAGCGGAAATCTGATTCAATGTCTGCAAATAACGCAATTGCAGAGACATCGGCTGTGTTTCCATTACGGCGGCGGCTTCTATCAGTTTCTGCGCGGCCTGGAATTCGCCTTCGGCGTTGATAACCTTGGCGCGCCGTTCTCTCTCCGCTTCCGCCTGCTTGGCTATGGCCCGTTTCATTTCTTCTGGCAGATCAATTTGTTTTACTTCCACCAGCGATACTTTAATTCCCCACGGTCCGGTGCTGCGATCGAGAATTTCCTGCAAGTGCATGTTGATCTTTTCCCGTGCCGAGAGAATTTCGTCCAATTCCACCTGCCCGCAAACACTGCGCAGAGTTGTCTGGGCAAGCTGGGATGTGGCGTACAAATAATTTTCCACATTGATCACCGCGGCATTTGCATTCACAACACGGAAATACACAACGGCATTAACCTTAATGGAGACATTGTCCTTGGTAATGACATCCTGCGGAGGAACATCCATCGTGATTGTCCGCATATCCACTTTGACCACCTTGTCAATACCGGGAATAATAATGATCAATCCAGGGCCTTTAACATCGATAATGCGGCCCAGGCGAAATACGACAGCCCTTTCGTATTCATTCAATATACGGATTGCTGACGCAAAAAACATGATAACCAGTACTACAACCACTACCATCGGCAAAGAAAAAGCACCAATCATTTTAAAAATCCTCCTTTAATATTAATTCCAAGATAATTGTTATTTCTTTATTTCTTCCACGATCAGACTCATATCATCAACTTTAACAACTCGAACCCTGGCTCCGTTTTTTACCGGTTCTTTACTTATCGCCTTCCAGTATTCGCCTTTTAAAAAAACTTTTCCCTCGTCTGTAATATCAGTCACTGCTTCAGCTTCCGCGCCGATCATCGATTCCTCGCCGGTATAATGCTTACGCATCTGAGCCTTTACGGCAAGCAGGATAACCGCAATGAAGAATCCTGAAGCCACCAGCACGGCAGGAACCAGAACCTGCAAGGAAATGCGCAGCGCCGGCTCCGTGGTATCAAACAATAATAATGATCCCATAATTAAAGAAATTATTCCTCCTACGGTAAGCATACCGTGACTCATGATTTTAATTTCCGCGATAAATAAAATCACGCCGAAAATTATCATTAAAACTCCGGTATAATTAACCGGCAGAGTTGACAAACCGAAAAACGCCAGCAAAAGAGAAATTCCGCCGATTACACCCGGCAGGATTGCACCCGGCGTGGAAAGCTCAAAATACAGGCCTGCCAGACCTATCAGCAAAAGAATATAAGAAATATTGGGGTCGGAAATTGCCGAAAGAATGCCCTGCCTCGTTCCCTTCTTTTTATTTACAACTACCGCGTTTTTTGTTGATATTTTCTTTTTCCCTCCTGTCAGCACAACCTCTTTCTGATCGATGGCGGCTAAAAGTTTTTCCACATCGGGAGCGACAAAATCAATAACATTTAATTTCAAAGCCTCTTCGGCAGTTATCGACTCGCTTTTACGCACCGCCTTTTCCACCCATTCCTCCGAACGCCCTCTGGTTTTGGCAATGCTGCGCGCGTAAGCGGCGGCGTCATTTTCTATTTTTTGCGACATGGTTTTATCCTTGTCTTCCGCTGAACCGCCGATACCTATGGAAACGGGATGAGCGGCGCCGATATTTGTTCCGGGAGCCATAGCGGCTACGTGGGCTGCTTCGGTAATAATAACGCCCGCTGACGCGGCGCGAGCCCCCGATGGGGAAACATAAACGATTACCGGCAAAGGAGCGTTAAGAATGCTTTTTGCTATATCGCGCATCGCCGTATCCAGTCCCCCCGGCGTGTCGAGCAGAATAATCAGACCTTCCGCATTATCTTTTTTTGCATCATCTATGCTGTTTGCAATATATTTTGCCGTAGGCGCAGTAATGATTCCATCAACCGTAACGATATTAAAAACAGGATTTTTTACTTCGGCTCCCGCCAGAAAACCGGAGAAAATTAAAACGGCAATCAACGCGTATTTTATTTTTCTTAACATTGTTTTACCCCTTTAATACTGCTTCAGGAATATTTAAAGATTTGTTTCTTTCATTATCATCTGCACATCATCCCATACAGGCTTTTTCGCCGAAGGATTTCTCAGAAGATATGCCGGATGGTATGTCGGCATTAATTTTATTCCTTCATACAAATGGAAACGTCCGCGCAGCGCTGATATTGGAATATCTGTTTTTAACAGTGTTTTGGCGGCAAAAGTTCCCAGAGCGCAGATTATTTTCGGCGAAATAATCTGCAGCTGTTTTTTTAAAAAAGGTTCGCACTTGCTTATCTCATCCGGCAGCGGATTGCGGTTATTGGGCGGCCGGCATTTGAGAATGTTGCAGATATAAACATCCTTGCGCTGAAGTTTCATGCCCTTTACGATAATATCGGTCAACAGCTGGCCCGCACGGCCTACAAAAGGCAGTCCCTGTTCATCTTCATCGGCTCCGGGCGCTTCTCCGACAAATACTATCTGCGCATGGGGATTTCCATTGCCGAAAACAAGATTTTTTCTTGTCTTCCCGAGAGGACAGAGCTGACAATTCGCCATCTCCCGGCAGACTTTTTCCAAACTCTCTTCTTTATCAGCAACATTGACATTGGCAATATTGACGATTTTAACTTTTTTATCGGCTTTGGGCTTCTTCTTCCAATCAATCCCGACAGAAAGACTGTTTTGATTTACAACCTGTCCCTTGAGCCCTCTGACCGTTTTAAGCAATTGAGTCTGTAAATCTTTTTCTGCCGAATTCAAAAAATCATCTTCCATTATTTTTTGCCGCTTCTTTTTTTATTGATTAGCTTTTTAACGTGATTAAGAATTTCATCAGCCGCCTGGATTTTTGTCATTATCCCGAAGGATTCCGATTCCCCCGTACGGCTGATTATTGTTATTATGTTTGTATCAGCACGGAAACCGGCGCCTTTCTCCCGTAGATTGTTGGCGACAATCAAATCCATATTTTTTTCTTTCAGCTTCAGCCTTGCATTTGTTAATAAATTTTGTGTTTCCATCGCAAACCCGACCAGCACACGGTTGCCCTTATTTTTGCCGACGTCGGCGATTATATCCTGATTCCTCTGAAGTTCCAAAGAAAGTGTTTTCCTGTCTTTCTTTATTTTTTCCGCAGCCGTTACTTTGGGACAATAATCGGCGACTGCCGCGGCTTTGATGATGACGTTTGCTTTTTTATAATTATCCATTACAGCCTTATGCATCTCTTTTGCCGTGCGGACTTTTATAATTTTTTCTACCGGAGGCGCAGGCAACGTTGTCGGACCGCTGATCAATGTAACTTCCGCACCCCGTCTATGCGCGGCTGCCGCAAGCGCATAACCCATCTTTCCCGATGATAAATTGGTGATGAAACGCACCGGATCAAGCGGTTCTTCCGTAGGACCGGCGGTAATCAGGATTTTTGCGCCCTCAAAATCCTTGGGAGTCAGAAGATTTTTTATCTCTTCGACAATTTGAGGAATATCAGGCAGACGGCCCTTCCCCTGAGTTTTACAAGCCAGTTCTCCCCGGGCGCTTTCCATTACAACATAACCGAATTTTTTCAGTTTGTTTATATTTTCCTGAACAATCGGGTTGGACAGCATTTTATCGTTCATTGCCGGACAAATAAGAGTCGGCTTGGTCCGGGCTATAATAGTTGTGGAAAGCAAATCATCTCCGATGCCGGAAGCAATTTTTCCTATAATGTTTGCCGTGGCAGGCGCGATGACAAAAGCATCCGCGAATTCTGCCAGTGCTATATGCGCCATATCGTATTTTTCCGCAGGTACGAACATATCCGTGTAGACCTGATTTTGCGAAAGCGTCTGCAGCGTCAACGGCGTGATGAATTCCATGGCGCTTTTGGTCATAATCACTTTTACCTGCGCTCCTTCCTTTATGAGCGCGCGTGTTAATTCAGCCGCTTTGTATGCGGCAATTCCTCCGGTTATACCGAGAACAATCTTTTTGTTTGCAAGCATATTCCCAATCTTTCCAGTAAAAATATTATTTGACTTATTTAATGAAAACAGCCGCATGAATGCGACTCTTGCATGGAAATATAACAGTGCTTATTAACAATATCAAGGCATAATTATTTATATTATCTCATAAATGTATTGCAATGCCTGAACATATTTACCTTGCAAATCACTCTAAAAGTTATTATAAACCGCAAATTCGTATCATGTTACAAAGTAAGGAGATTATTATGAAAAAATTCCGCTTATATATAGAAATTCTCGCCGCAGTTTTAGTAATCGCCGCTGCAGCCTGGATTTTTTTCGGTAATTATATGGAAATAGGAAAGCCTGTAATAAAGTTTGATCAGGAATTGAAATCCTTAGGCAGACAAAAAACTGTCGGGATTACTTTTTCTGATTCAAAAAGCGGCCTTGCCCGATTAAAAGTAGAAATGATTCAGGACAATAATGCCCGGATTCTGGTTGACAAAAATATTCCCTCCAAAGGAAAACAACTGGAAAATTTATCTTTGCCTGTAAATGTCTTAGACCTGAAACTCCATGACGGTCCCGCTACTGTTAAAATCACCGCCACGGATCATTCTCTTTTTAAAAATCAGGCGATTTTATCTCAAACGGTAAAAATTGACACCATACCGCCGCAAATATTTCTGCTCAAAAATACGACATATTTGAATCAGGGCGGCACCGGCTTCGTTTCGTATCAGTTATCAAAAGCCGCCGCATCCACGGGAGTTTATATTAATAATGTTTTTATTCCCGCTCACGCCATACTGGCTGATAACAAATCCACATACATCACTTATTTCGCAGTGCCGATTGATGCTAATAAAGATAAAATCAGAATAATGGTCTTTGCGCGGGATGATGCGGGGAATGAAACAAATATTGCCCTGCCCTGCGAAATCAAAACAAAGAAATTCCGCGCGGATAAAATGAATCTCGACGAAAAGTTTCTACAGCAGAAAATGCCGGAATTTCAGGCGATGATTCCGTCATTACAGGGAAAAACTCCTCTGGAAGTATTCACTTATATAAATTCTCAAATGCGCAATGATAATTTTCTGACTATTCAAAAAATATGTCAGAAATCATCTCCCAAAGAACTCTGGGAAGGTGTTTTCCTCCGCATGAAAAACGGAGCTCCCATGGCTCTTTTCGGTGATAAAAGAACTTATATGGTAGGTAAAAAAGCCGTCGGAGAGTCACTTCACACCGGTGTTGATCTGGCGTCAAACGCCAGAGCTGTCATAGAAGCGTCCAACAAAGGCATTGTCGTATTCACAGGCGCCCTCGGTATTTACGGTAATGCCGTTATTATTGATCACGGCCTTGGATTATTCAGCCTGTACGGACATATGTCTTCCATTGATACTACCGTGGGTAAAAATGTGGCAAAAGGTGAAAAGATAGGACTTTCGGGTACGTCGGGACTTGCCGGAGGAGATCATCTGCATTTCAGCCTTATTGTCGGCGGACAATTTGTCAATCCTCAGGAATGGTGGGACCCTCACTGGATCAAGGATAATATTGTCAAATAACGAATATCGATAAAAGACGGAAGATTTATATCCTGCTTATTTCTTGATATCGCGGTGATTTAAATTAACCGTATATTTCTTCGATGAAAGAAACGAACTTATTTTGTTCGCGATGACCACGGAACGGTGTCTGCCTCCTGTGCAGCCCATGGCAATGGTCAGGCGCACCTTCCCTTCTTTTTCATAGAGAGGAATCACTAAATTCATCAAATCCAGTATTTTCTCCAGAAATTTCCTGCTGTCCCTGTTTCGCAGAACATAGTTTTTCACATCAATATTATTGCCGTCAAAATTTTTTAATTTTTCAACAAAATAAGGATTTGGAAGAAATCTTACATCAAAAACGAGATCGGCATCCACGGGTACTCCGTAACGATAGCCGAAAGACGTTACATTAATAACCATTTTCTTTTTTCTTGAAGACGGTGAATAATGCCGCTGAACGATATCTTTCAGCTGATGAACATTGATTGACGTTGTGTCAATAATCTTGTCCGCCATTTTTTTTATGGGTGATAACTTTTCCCTTTCCATGAGAATACCTTCCATAATCATTCCCCTTTCGGAAAGAGGATGACTGCGTCTGGTCTCACTGAAACGGTGCAAAAGAGAATCATCGCTGGATTCCAGGAAAAGAATCTCTATTTTGTAACCTTTTTCTTTAAGTCTTGAGAATATACGCTTGTACTTATCCAGAAAGCTTCTTTCACGCAAATCCATGACAAGAGCCACTTTTTTTATTTCAGGTGATGAAACGGAGGTTTCGGAAAGGAATTTAGGCAGTAAAATAACCGGTAAATTATCTACGCAAAAGAAACCGATATCTTCCAGCGCCCTGATCGCTGTTGTTTTTCCTGAACCGGAGAGGCCGGAGATGATTACAACTCTCAAATTTTTCATATAACTATCATCCTTTTCGGCTATCTGATAATTATTTATCAGATTTATTTTGAAAGAATAGATAAAATTTACAAAGAGTTGAAAAAATATTCCCGTTCCAGGGATCATTTCAGGCGAAAAGGATGTTCCGCGGCGTATCAGTGAACACTGGACGAGAAGAAACGCAACAAAATGTCCCTGCATGGAATTTGCGCCGTCTTAAGCGCAAATTCCATGCGGTCTAATATCATCTGTTTTAAATTTAAGAAATACAAATATCTTCCTGATCAATAATAATTTTATACAAATCGCTTTGAGATTTTGCTTTTAAAAGCTTCTTGCGGAAATTGATATCCTTTAACATTTTGGAAATTCTGGCCAGAATTTTTAAATGTTGACCGGCTGAATTTTCCGGAGCTAAAAGCAGAAAAAAAAGATATACCGGTTTGCCGTCCATTGAATCGTAAGGAATGCCGTCAATGCTGCGTCCGAAAGCAACCACGATATCATCAAGCTCCGATATCTTCCCGTGAGGAATTGCAATTCCGTCGCCTATTCCCGTCGATCCAAGATTTTCCCTCTGCTTTAAAACGTCAATAATATGAGAATAATCAAGTTTAATTCCGCCCTTGATGATTGTATTAACCAGTTCACCTAAAGCTTCGTCTTTGCTTCTGGCCTGCAAGTTCGCATTAATAAATTCTACTTTAAAAATCTGATCAAGCTTCATTTACTGCACCCAAATTAATTTTTTTAACAAAAAATCTTATTCTATTAATTTGTTTCTATCAGCGTATAACTTCCATCATCGCGGCGATAGATGAGGGTTACATTTTCAGAAGAGGAATCCCTGTAAATAATAAAGCGATCCTTCGTCCCTTCTATTTCCATTATCGCTTCGTCAAAAGACATCGGCTTCAATATAACTTTACGCGTTTCCGCAATTTTATTTACGTTTGTTTCTTCCGCTTCTTCTTCCATGGCTGATTTTTCCTGACCGCGGCGAATGCTTTTGGGCTTATGCTCCCTTATTTTTTCCCTTTGTTTTTTAAGCTGCTTTTCAATCTTTTCCACACATCTATCAAGGGCAAGGTGCATGTCCTTTGCTTCTTCTTTTGCATTAATATTCGAACCGTTGGAACTTAGATTAATTTCCGTAACATTTCTGAATTTTTCAATGGAAACAATGACATGAGCCTCGGCTGTCGCGTCTAAATATTTTTTCAGTTTTTGAATCTTTTCTTCAGCGTACTGTTTTTGCCAGTTCTCACCTTCACCATTTCTAAAAGTTACCGAAATTTTCATAATAGTTCCTCCTAAATAAGATTAATCGCCTGACACTTCAATTGACTTTTAAAATTGAACACCGGGCTGGCAATAGAGCCGCTCGTTATAGTTCTTTGAAATTAAAAGTCAATCAATATTTTGCATTTTTAAGTCTAAAGTTTCCCCTTGATGCAACAGCCTCTTAAAAATATTTTTTTCTCTTCGACGAAGGAAGAATTCCCATCATTTCCCTGTACTTGGCAACAGTACGGCGGGCTATATCGATTCCCCTGGCTTTCAGCATGTCAACAATTTCACAATCACTGTAGGGTTTCTTGGGAGCCTCGCTGCTTATTATCTGTTTTATTTCTTCCTTGACGCTTTTCGACGCGATTGAACCCCCTTCGGACGTCGTTTTAATGGAACTGCCGAAGAAGTATTTCATTTCAAAAATTCCCTGAGGCGAATGCAGATATTTATTGCTCACCACGCGGCTGATAGTAGATTCGTGCATCTCTATATCCGTGGCAATATCCCGAAGAACCAGGGGCTTGAGGAAATCAATGCCGCGGTCAAAAAAATCTCTCTGAAATTTGACGATGCTTTCCGCCACTTTGTATATGGTATTCTGCCGCTGTTGTATGCTCTTAATCAGCCATGTAGCCGATTGGACTTTATCCTTGATGTATTTTTTCCCGTTCTCTTCTTCATGATGACTGTGATCGGCATGTCCCGCCATGATTTCACGATAAAAATTACTGATACGCAGATGCGGCAAACCGTCATCATTGAGAATTATTTTATATTCATTTCCCACTTTCACAACGTAAACATCGGGGATGATCGGCTGGACATTCTCTTCGGAATAAATGCCGCCGGGCTTTGGATTCATTCCGCTTATTAATAAAACCGCTATCTCCACTTCCCGCAGGGGAACTTTTAATTTATGAGCGATATGGACATAATTTTTTAATTCCAGATCTTTGAGGAAGTCCTTAATGATAACTTCTATAATCTTATTTTTTACGCCCAGCATTCTCGCCTGAATCAGCAGACATTCCTGTAAATTACGGGCGGCAATTCCCGGAGGATCTAATTCCTGCACTCTTTTCAGAACAGCTTCAACGAATTCTTCGCTGACATTTTCCAGCCCGGCGATTTCCGGCAGTGTTGCGCATAAATAACCGTTTGGATCAAGATTGCCGATAATTTGAGTGCCGATACGTATCTCATCTTCGGTGAAAGATGAGAGGTTCATCTGCCACATTAAATATTTCGCAAGCGATTGACCTTCGGTAAGAACATTATCCCATGAAGTTTCTTCACCGTCTTTGCCCGCGTAAGTTGCGCCCACAGGGCCGTAATCTTCCAGATAATTAGCCCAGTCGAACTCTTCGGCGCTGCCTTTGCCTTCTTCAACTTTGAATTCCTCCGTTCTTTCTATCGCTTTTACATTTTCACGTTCAATAGAGATAACATCGTTTTCCATCTCCCCTTGAATGCCGTCATCAATTCCTTCATCCGGAGAAACTTCTTCCAGCAGGGGATTTTCTTCCATTTCCTGATTAATCGTCTCGACAAGTTCCTGCCGGGACAATTGCAGCAATTTTATTGCCTGCTGCAGCTGAGGGGTCATAATCAGTTGCTGGGAAAGTTTTAAGCTTTGTCTTAATTCAAACGCCATAATTAACAATCTCTGATTGCAAAATTTTTATAAATGAAAAGTATCGCCGAAATAAAATTTTCGCGCCAGTTCGCTGTGAGCGATTTTATCCGGAGGGCCTTCAACAAGTATAGCCCCTTCATTGACAATATAAGCCCGGTCACAGCAGGAGAGAGTTTCCCTTACATTATGATCGGAAATAATTATACCGATTCCCTTATCTTTTAACTTTTCGATTATTTTCTGAATATCGGCAACGGCAAGCGGATCAATCCCGGCAAACGGCTCATCCAGAAGAATATACTTGGGAGACGTAACAAGTGCCCGCGTGATTTCCACTCTTCTTCTTTCGCCGCCGGAAAGCGAGTAAGCATGATTTTTTGCAAGCGTGGTTAAATCAAGTTCTGCCAGAAGCTCGTGCAGCCTCTCCGTTTTTGTTTCTTCCGGCAAATCGAGGGTTTCCAGAATCGCCAGAATATTTTCTTCCACGGTAAGCTTTCGGAAAATGGAAGGCTCCTGCGGCAGATAGTTTAAACCTTTACGCGCTCTCAGATACATGGGGAAGCCGGTAATGTTTTCCCCGTCCAGAAAAATTTCTCCGGCATCGGGTTTGATAAGCCCGACAATCATATAAAAAGTGGTAGTTTTTCCGGCGCCGTTGGGACCAAGCAAACCGACAACTTCACCCGGCGAAATGGATAAATCAATCTCATTGACAACTTTTCGCTTACTGTAGATTTTTATTAATCCTTTTGCCGATAAATCGTTCATAAGCTAATTGTTTCCCGCTTTTTTCCTGTCCTGAGTGTAAATTGTCGCCTTAACCTGCTTTTGTGCATTGCTTTCCACCAGTCCTCTGTTTTCATTGAGAAATACTGTTACTTTATCTCCTTTAACAGAGTTTTTTCCTTCACTCAAAACGGCATTGCCGGTCAGGATGACTTTATTACTTTCCCGATAATATGTCGCCTCATCTCCCGTGGCCACTCTTTTTCCCTGAGTTAAAGAGACATTCCCCTTTGCTTCTATTTTTTCCAGATCACCTGCCCTATCGGTTTCGATTGATCCGATTTTTTCTTTTTTATCAGGTTGCTTCTTGTAATATAGAAGCAACTGGTCGGCTTTCAGCACGTTGCTTCCCTGTGTAACCGTGGCATTGCCGGAAAATATGACAAGCTTCTTTTCGTTAAAGGCTTCCATGCGGTTGGAAGTAATTTCCATAGGTTCATCCGATGGCTTGCCGATCAGGCTGTTATCGGCGCGGGCAAGGCAGGGAAACATAAAAACAATAAATAAAACAAATATATACAATTTATTATTAGTCATGTAATCTCTCTGTTAATTTATTTTTGCTTTAACCATGGCGGGGATATTCAATCTCCCGTCATTCATAAATAAAGCTAATCCTTTACCTGTTATTTTCATCCGCGCATTTTCCATGGTAACCGGCGCGTCGGTATAAAATTTCTTTTGCGCGTCACTGTAATTCAAATGATCCGTGGAAAATTTATCACCATCGGCGGATGTTATAACTACATTACCTTTTATTTCAATATTCTTTTCCTTGGTATGCATCTGGCCTTTATCAGCGCTCATCAGGAAAATTTTGCCATCTGATGTTGTCAGCTTGATTTGAACCATCTCCAGAACAGCAAGCTCCTGTTTTTTATTATATGTAGCAGTTTCAGCTTTCACTTCCCATTTGGCGTTGGCTTCACCGACTTCCGTATAAACGAATCCCTTTATTTGCAGATCAACACTTTCCTGCAACACCTTCAGCAAATTTTTGGGCTTACTTACATTTGTCCTGATTACGGCGGCAACAACAATCAGAATTGCCAAAAAAACTACTACTATTGACGAGACAATAATGGTTTTTTTGCTTAATTTCATTTCAAATCCGTGACATCGTGTTATTGCGCATTCCCATTGATTTTATTATATCACTCGTATTGTCACGTGTAAAGAAATAAGGCGGAAAAGTGAACCGTAAATCAAAGAAATAATGCTGATTATCTTGTTTGAAATTCATATTTAGCGGCAATTTCTTTCCACTTCCCCTGCGCCTGTAAAATCATCTCGCAAACTTCCCTGACCGCGCCTTTTCCGCCGTTATTCTTCGCTACATAATCAACCGATTTCTTCACAACGTCCACGGCATCGGCCACCGCCGCGGAAAATCCAACTCTTTTCAATACCGGTATGTCAATAATATCATCGCCCATATAAGCCACTTCATCGGCTGATAATTTGTGTTTTTTTAATATTTTTTCAAAAACTTCTTTTTTATTAAAAGCCTTCTGATAGACGTCCTTGATATCCAGATCTTTCGCCCGGTATTCGACCACCCTCGATTTTCGTCCGGTAAGTATAGCCACCTTGATTCCGTATCGTTGAAGCAGCTTCAGCCCGTGCCCGTCACGGACATTAAATTTTTTTAACTCTTTTCCCTGGCTGTCCATGATGATGCCGCCGTCAGTCATCACCCCGTCAACGTCAAGAATCAGTAATTTTATTCCTTTAAGTTTTTCTTTAATATTTTTTTTCAACATATTGATAATCCTTTATTATTTATGATTTACGTAAATTTGTATATTTAATAGGGCGTTGAACCTATTTCTCTTTCAATATATTCTCGATTTTAGGGATATCGGCGCCGTTAACTACTTTACCGTCAATGACGAATAACGGTGTGCCGGAAACACCTATCTTTAATCCTTCAGATTTATGAACCTTGATCAGGTCATCAACTTCGGTATTTTTACAGGTTTCGTATTTCTGGTTATCGAGTTTGCCTTTCATCACTTCATCCAGTGCCTTGCTTCTGTCTTTCTGACAAAGTATGTACCGAACCTTGTTTTCAGCATCCTTATGCATCGGTAGAGGGGTGAAAAATGTATATCTGGTCATATCGGTTCGCGATTCAAAGAATTTGTCAGCTTTGCGGCAATAGGGGCAATCGGGATCGGTGAATTCGATGACTATATGTTTTCCGTTGCCGGTTTTAACTGCTTTTTCCAAAGGCAGGTCATTTGCCTTTTTAGCCATTTCTTCATTGAACTTTGCCATTACCTCCTGCATACGCTCGCCGGTCAGATTCTTCTTTGTTTTGTCTATTATCTGCCCGATGAAAAGAATGCTTTCGCCAGGTGCATAATAGTAGATATTTCTGCCACTGATAACTTCATAGATTCCTTTTACGGGTGATTCTTTGATTGAATCAATAGTAATATCCGAAAAATCAGCTTTGAATGTTTTTTCAATATCTGTTTCTGCAATTGCCGTACCGGCAAAACAAAGCATCAGAGACAACAACATTGTGCTCAATATCATCTTCAATTTCATTTTATTCATTACCGGTTTTCTCCTGTATTCTCTTGACGTCGGATAGCTTGACGTTGCACTTTATTTTTTAATAACTATTTGATTTATTTTACTTTTTAATAGGGCGCTGTTGTCTATTTCTAAAAAACTAGTATGGTGTCCCCGGATTTTCTGACCCCATCATCTCAGACCTGACCCCATCATCTCCCTTTCAACGGGCTGTTGCCCAAAGGCACTTTTTCACAACCCTTTTAGGTAGAACACCCATATTCGCTCATATAAAACAATGATTCTTTGGCAAAGCTGTAAATAGCCTTACGGATATTCAAAAACAATAA
>Ga0153915_10003259_pt1 | contig 14882 bp, 18 predicted proteins | sample Opewatmetagenome_2_FD_107003 | JGI IMG/M metagenome (GOLD analysis project Ga0153915, IMG submission 107003) | Freshwater wetland microbial communities from Ohio, USA - Open water 3 Core 3 Depth 3 metaG | ecosystem: Environmental > Aquatic > Freshwater > Wetlands | place: USA: Ohio, Lake Erie...
ACCGCATCGAGACCCTCGGCGGCCGCTAATCCTGACTCCCCTTTCCCGTTTATAACTTTTTCTTTCCAAATGATAGATAACTAAGCAGAAACTCCTGATCCTATTATGTTGCGCGCCGGATGCCGCCTTTGTCATCGGCCTTCTTCAGGCAGACTTTGATGTGGCCGGTTTTTTCTCGAACTCGAACATCCAGCCCGCGGAGGAATACGAACGGCGGCTCGAGGAGGCCCGCAAGGTCGCAGGAATTTTGGGCCTCCGGCTTATCGAGGACGTCTACGATCCAACGCGCTGGTCACAAGTCACCCACAAGTTCAGGCACGAGCCGGAGAAAGGAAGGCGCTGCGATGTCTGCTACGCCTTCCGTCTGGAGCGCACAGCCCGGACTGCCGCCGGCCTCGGGTTTGACGGGTTTACGACAATCATGAGCCTGAGTCCCTGGAAAAAGGCAGGGGCGCTCAACCGGATCGGAAAGATGCTCGGACGCCGGCACGGGGTCGAGTTCCTGGAGGCGGATTTCAAGAAAAAGGACGGCTTCCGGAAGAGCGTCGTCCTGAGCAAGGAGCTCAGCCTCTATCGCCAGGACTACTGCGGCTGCCTCTACAGCCGGAGGAACGACAAGGGAACCCCGGTTGAGCCCAAGTAAGCCCGCAGTCAAATCCAAGATGCCAGGGTTGCGTCCGGCAAGAAGGGCCGTCCGAATTACCGTAGGTGGAGTCGTCCAGGGAGTTGGGTTCAGGCCCTTTCTCTGGAGGTTGGCAGAAAGGTTCGGGTACAAAGGGTGGGTCAAGAATATCGGCTCCGGTGTGAAGATCCACCTGGAGGCGGAGAAAAATACCGACTTTGGGTCGTTCCTTCGCGCCCTTGAGGAAGACAAGCCTCCCCTTGCGCGGATCGAAAGGCTGGAGCTCCGGCCGGCTGCCTATCGCGGCTGCGCCCACTTCGCGATCAAGAAGTCCGAGGAAGGAGAGAGCTTCGTCTTCATTTCGCCGGACATCGCCACCTGCCAACCTTGCCGGCAGGAGATCGCGGATCCTTCGGAGCGCCGGCACCGCTATGCGTTCACGAACTGCACCGATTGCGGGCCGCGCTATACCATCGTGCGGTCGCTTCCCTATGACCGGCCAAAAACCACGATGGCCGGTTTCAAGATGTGCCCCGACTGCCGGCGGGAGTATGAGGACCCCCGGGACCGGAGATACCATGCGCAGCCCATCGCTTGCCCCGTCTGCGGACCTCACGTCTGGCTCCAGGAGGCCCGGAGCGGGAGAGAAATCAGGGGCGGGATAGACATGGCCGCAGGCCTCATCAGGGCGGGAAAGATCCTGGCAGTCAAGGGACTCGGAGGATTCCATCTTGTCTGCGACGCCAGGCGTCCAGGTGCTGTCCGCCGACTGCGGGCCATAAAGGAAAGGCAGCGGAAACCGCTGGCCCTCATGGCCCGGGATATCGCTATGATCAAACGCTATGCCACCGTCACTCCCGCCGAGCGGCGCGAGCTCCTGTCGGCCAGCCGCCCCATCGTCCTCCTGCGAAAAAAAAGGGACCTCCCGGGCACGGCGCCCTATTTGGACGAGGTCGGGTTCATGCTCCCCTACACTCCTCTGCACCATCTCCTTCTCGAGAAACTCGGCCTTATCGTAGCAACCAGCTCAAACCCCAAGGATGCCCCGATCGCCAAAGAGGAGAGCGAGGGGATTGGCGGGCTCTGCGACTTCATCCTCACGCACAACCGGCCGATCCAGACGCGCGCCGACGACTCCGTACTCAAGCTGGCGGAGGACGGCCCCCTGTTCCTGAGGCGGGCCCGCGGCTACGTGCCTTATCCCCAACGTGTCCCGCAGCAGCTCGCCGTCCCTCAACACATCATCGCGCTCGGAGGCGAGCTCAAGGATACAGTGTCCGTCTACAAGAACGGCTACATCATCACCAGCCAATTCCTGGGTGACCTCGATGAATACCGGAACTTCAGGTATTTCGAGGAGACGATCGCCCACCTCGAGCGCTTGTTCGACGTCCGGCCCCGGGTCGTCGTTTCCGACCTCCATCCCCATTTCCGTACGACCCGCTATGCAGAGAAACTCGGTCTCCCCCACTTCCAAGTACAGCATCATCACGCCCACGTGCTCGCCGTCCTGCTCGAACATCAGGTCCCCGTCGAGCGCAAGGTTCTCGGGATCGCCCTCGATGGATACGGCTACGGCCAGGATGGAGGCGCCTGGGGCGGGGAGTTCCTTCTCTGCGACTATTCCTCCAGCACTCGGATCGCTCAATTCAAGCCTGTGCCTCTTCCTGGAGGCGACCGGGCCGCCCGCGAGCCCTGGCGGATGGCTCTCGCCTATCTACGGGAAGCGTATGGCGAGAAGGTCCCCGCACTATCTTCCCTTAACAAAATAAGCAAAAAGCACCGCGACCTCATTCTAAAAATGATAGCATCCGGTGTGAACAGCCCGCTGACATCGAGCTGCGGCCGCCTCTTCGATGCGGTTTCCTGCCTCGTCGGCCTGGCCCCGGAGGAAGTGGAATTCGAGGCCGAGGCGCCCCTGCGTTTGGAAGCGGCATCAAGACCCGATGTCAGGATCCCCTATCCGTATGAGCTCCTGACCGACAGCGATCCTTGGCAGCTGTCTTTTGCAGCGACGATCCGGGAGATCGTCCGGGACGTTTCGCGTAAGCGGGCTCAGGAAAGGATTGGAGCCGCCTTTCATTACACGCTGGCCCTGGCCATTGCCGAAGTCTGCGAGCGGGTTCGCCAGGTGCACGGCGTCTCCACGGTTGCCCTCGTGGGCGGAGTCTTCCTGAACAAGGTCCTGCTGAACATGACTCTGGGGACGCTGCATAGAAAACGGTTTGAAGTCCTTCGTCCCCGCCGGTACTCCCCGAACGATGAATCGATCTCCGTCGGTCAGATCGCCTATGCGCTGGCCCGGCTGAAGGACCGTCCCTAAAGGGTTTTTCTGTCTTCTTTCTCTTTCTCAGGGGTTTGGTCGAGAGTGATCCGGAATCCCCCCACGACCGCTGAAACCGTATTGAAGAGATGGGCCTGAAGCCAGCCGATCGCCCCCAATAGAACAAATCCCAGCAGGCCACCCAGGCAGGCAAAGACGATCCCGCCCATCAGCGTCCCCTGCAGCGTGCCCAAGGCTTCGGGAAGGTATGGCGCCATCCCCGAGAAGAAACGTGAGGCCCCGGAGAAAGCCCCGAGGATGAGGCCCAGGACGAGCCCGGTTCCGCCGCTGAAAAAGAAAAGAGAAGCGGCGCTCAGCCGGCGCAGGACGAAATTTTCTTGGGGGCTCTTGATAAGGAGGTCTTCGGCAAAGGGCACCGCTTCAGCCCCACGGCTGCCGACGGTTTCCTTCACTTTCAGGCTCTCGCCGCATCGCGCACACGTTTCCGCGCCTTCTTCGTTTTCCTGCCCGCAGCTGGGGCAGATCCCTCGTCCGGAATCCTCTGACGGGGGGTCTGAAGGGACCCAGTCCCGTCCGTCAAAGAAGTACCATTTTCCGCTCTTGGCGCCGATCATCCAGAAGCGCCCCTGGCCGTCTTTCAGCCGCAGCTTCTTGAGCCTGTCGATAAATTCCCGGCGGGAAATCTCTTTTTCCCGGAACTGTCGGCGTAAAGTCAGGAAGGAAGTCTCCACCTCTCTGAACGAACCGCTCATATCACCCTCGCGAAACCGCTCTGTCTTGACCGGACCCTGGTCTTAAATTGTTGAATATAAATAAAATATAATGGTCTTCCGGCCGAGAACGCGCGGTTGACGAAATCTTGTGCAAAGTGCCATATCCTCAATGAAAATCCAAACTTGCATCGCGCGAACTGGCCGCTTTTCCACAGCTTTTCCACAGTTTCTGTGCAAAAGTCCGGAGCCTCCGGGGCGCACTTTATTTCGTCTCTCATAGGCCCCATTGATGGAGGAGTTCCAGCAGGCTATAACCCTTGATCGGAGCGGGAATAAAAGAGAGGATAAAGATCACCAGGATGACCGCTCCGATGAGCCGGCGCCAAGGGGACAGCCTTTCCCGGTCATCGATCACCCGCGGGTGTTTTAGGCCCAAAAGTGTAATGATGAGCGCCCAAACGATCCAGCCGATCCAGAAAAAGATCCCCATAAAAACAAAGGCCACTAGGAGAATCTTGGTCAAGCTCTTGGCCTTCTCCCCAAGCAGGGCAAAGGACACGTGGCCGCCGTCCAGCTGACCGATCGGGAAGAGGTTGAAGGCCGTGACCAGGATACCCACCCAGCCGGCGAAGGCAACGGGGTGGAGGAAGAGGTCGCTCTGGGACGAGCCACCCTTGAACATCAGGCTTCCGAGGAACTTCAGCAAGAGCGGCTCCCCGAAGACCATGGTGTCTTCCCGGGGAACAGCGGGAACGATCTTGGACAGGGGCAGACCGTAGACGAGAGCGGGAAGGGACAACAGGAATCCGGTCAGAGGTCCGGCAACGCCGATATCAAAGAGCTGCTTGCGCCTTGTTATGGGCGACTTGATCTTGATGAAGGCGCCCAGCGTGCCGATCAGCGTCGGGGCTGGGATGAAAAACGGGAGGGTCGCTTCGATGTGGTAAAACCGGCAGGTGAGATAGTGGCCCATCTCGTGCCCCAGGAGGATGACGATCAGGACGGCTGCATAGACGAGGCTGAGGCGGATGATCCGGGGGTCGGTAAAGGCTCCCAGGCCGGGCGCGAACTGGGCGTCCTGCAGGATCTGATCGGAATACGTGTAGCTGACACTCCAGGTAAGCCCGACGAAGAAAGCAGAAAAACAGGTGACGACGAAAAGAAGGATATTCAGCCAGGATCGCGAGGGAATGCTCAGATTCCTCCCTTGAGCTTATGGTATTTGGCCATCAATTCCTCGCGGGTCTCTTTATGGTCGGGGTCCGTTATGCAGGCGTCGACCGGGCAGACGGCGGCACATTGAGAAGTGTCGAAGTGTCCTACGCACTCCGTGCATTTCGCCGGGTCGATGATGTAGATCTCATCCCCGGCCGTGATCGCCTGGTTGGGGCATTCGGGTTCGCAGGCTCCGCAATTGATGCATTCTTCGGTGATCTTGTAGGCCATGCTATTCCTCCTCTATAGGGTGCAAGAATCCATTATAAGGATTATTGCTTAATTTACAACGCGGCAGGTTGGGCGCCCTCGATCTTCCGGGCCCTTTCCCCCGCATCATATCCATAGTACGATTGGGGGAATTGCTCCTGGATCTTTTTGTACGCGGCCAAGGCTTCGGGCTTGCTGCCTTTGGCCTCAAGGGCTTCCGCCTTGTGGAAAAGAACGGCATCGAGGCAATAGTCCTTCGGCTTGGCCTCCTCGATCTTCGCATAGATGGCGATGGCCTGGTCGTAATCCTTCTGCATGACATTCACCTGGGCCAGAAGGTCTTGGGCCTGAAAGTAGATAAAATCTTGGGGCGAGGGTTTGACCTTCCCCAAGGCCTCCTTGGCTTTCTCCAGGTTCCCTTGCTCCACCCAGTACGTCGCCGTCAGGACATAGCCGAGCCGCGCGTATTTGCCGTTGCCGGCCACTTTTTCGAGGGCAGCCAGGTTCTCGGGCTTGGCATTCGAGGTGGACCTGAGCTCGAGCAGCTGAGTGATGAGCCGGCTCTCCTTTCTGATCTGCTGGGCCCGGAGAAAGCGGATCCCGGAATAGAGGAGGCCGAGGAAGACGACGGCGGCGACACCGATGAGGATCTCTTTGGTCCTCTTCTGGAAAAAATGCATGATCTTCGTCATCGTGCTGACGAATTCGTCTCCTTTGAGCTGCTTCTTGACGACTTTTTTCATCGGTCGCTCCTCGCCGCGGTAGAATAGGCCTCTCTTTTTACCATAAACTTTTCAAAAAGCCAACCGGATAACGGCTCGATAAAAAATAATCAGACACCAATTCAGGTCCCCTCTTTAGCAAAGAGGGGTCAGGGGAGATTTTATAGGTCACCATACTAAACGTCATAGAGACCAGGATCCGGGGAGATCAAGGAAAAAGTTTTTTAACGAGGGCGGCGACGTTCTTGGCGTAGCTCTCGCAGCTGGTCAGGGCCCTTTTGTCAGGCCGGCCGATGGAAACGGGGCCGTAATGGTCATACCTATAGTCCCCACGCACCACCATTCCGTGGATGAGCAACGCGTTCAGGATATCCAGGATGGTTGTTTCGTTGCCGCCCCCGACGTTGGCTGAAGAAGAGAAAGCGCCCCCGACCCGGCCCCGGAGCTTCCCGTGGAACTTGACGCTCTCGTCGAGGAGTTTCTTTATGGGCCAGGCCATCGACCCGTAGTAGGTCGGGGACCCGAAGATCAGGCAGTCATAGCGCAAGAGATCGTCGACCGCCACCTCCCCCACCTTTTTCAGGTCGACCTCGAGGCCTCCCGCCCGGAGGACATCGGCGATCCGGACGGCCATCTTCTCCGTGTTATGAGTAACCGAATAGTAACAAACCAGCGCTTTGGGCATGAACCTTTCTCCTCCTTAACGATCCCTATGGCCGTTAAACTGGACCTGGGATGATCAAGTGCCCCTGGCCTGACTCGAACAGGCGACACATGGATTAGGAATCCATTGCTCTATCCATACTGAGCTACAGGGGCACCCTTGCTAAAAAGCATTCTAACTTACTGATTTCAGTTTAGCAAGGCCGCTCCAGCCGGCTTCTCCGGAAGCGCCCGGCCAGAGGGCCTGGAAACGGGATTGGCGTCTTTTTGACGTCCTCGTCACCATTCTCCGAGGGCCTCGATCGCGGCCCGCTTGTCCGCGTCCGTGGGATGGACGTATCTCATCGTCATCTCAACGGAGCTGTGCCCCAGGATCCTGCTCGCCGTGACGACGTCGATCACCCTGACGAGCTGCGAGGCCGCGATGTGCCGGAGATCGTGGAAGACGAGCCCTTCCTCCCGTCCGCCCGGGATCTTCGCCGCTTCCAGGGCTGCGGTGAAGGACTTCCGGATGCTCTTAACGTGAGTCCCCGCCACGCCATTCAAAAGGGACATGTCCCGGATTGACGACCAGCGACACGGGCGAGCTCAAACTCAAAAGGTCGATCCCCAAAAAAGAGAAGCATCTTCCGGTCTATCGGCTCGTTCAGCAATTAGGACTGCCACCGAGAGGACGCGGATATTTCGGATATTGGAAGAGGGCCCTAAAGGAATGGAAGCGAAGGTATAAGGAAGAAAAACCTCAAACGGTGCAAGGTCTGCGAGGCATCTACGAAAGAAATCTTAAAACATTATGAGCCTTATTTCGCCTTCATGGCATGATGGCTGAGTTTTTACAGGCCCATACCCTTAAAAATCTCATCCCATTCTTTAACAGCATCTTTAGCGAGCTGCAGGCCGTCGATTTTATCGCCGCGATCCGTTTTTATAATAACGCGATACTTTACCGTGCACGACGCCAGATCAGTTTCTTCCGATTCCAACGTGAGGTTGGGAGGCGTCATCGTAACCCCTATGCTCGCCACATTGGCGTTATTTCCCCTGATCATCTTGGGTTTGAGATGAAAATGTTTAACTCGATTTGCTAAGTCCGCAACCTTTCTTAAGGCGTCAGATTCATTAATTTTGTCTTCTATCTTTTTGCCGACACCTGATTTAATTTGAGGATCATTTCTGATCCAATCTTTCAGATGATAACAATGCATATAAAATGACCACACATCATCTATATAGGCCAGTTGGTCTCTGTTTTGGCTCTTAATTCTTTCCAAAAATCTTTTCATCCGATCGTACTGCTGCCGATAGGATTGAATTAACATCTTGTTCCCCCATTCGTCTGCGAACTCTGTCTTCCCCAGTTTTTCATCTGTAAATGTCGAGCCAGAACAAGAGGCCGTTCTTTTTGATCATCTTTTATCGTTATCTCTCACGGTGCGAATCCAGGAGAAAGCGCAGCAAAGTGGAAGCAGCCCCGGCAGCCAGCCGCGCGTGCCGTGGCCCAAGTCCTTTCGTTCCCGCAGGTCTTCCGTGGCCACTTCCGTATAAGTTTCGTAGCTCGGCAATGCCCTGAGAGATTGATCCCAGATTGCTTAGTAGCCTCTTAATTGTCTTTGACGCCTTCGCCTTATCTGGAATGTCATCCGGGGTTAATTTAAGTATCTTTAACGTCTGCCTTACGAGCTCGGGGATCTCTGCTTCCTTTGGAAGGGTCTCTCCTCTCTCGCGCAAGATTGTCTTACAGACGGTCTCAAGAAGATCCTTCGCGGTTCCTATTGCGAGTTCAGGATCCTTATCGATCGAATCTTGTATGCGCTTTATTTGACGCGCAACGTATGTGTCATCGACAGATTTGAGCCCCTGTTGCACCGTCTCTACATCTGGGCCGGGGATTACGCCGACATAGAGTCCCGTATAAATATGCTTTCCAGATTTGCGTTCCTTCTCAATTAGCTTGAATCCGTCATTAATTAAGATCTCGTTATATCGGCGCAGGAGTTTTTGGACCTCTGTCTGATTTGGGCGGACTACCGGATGGATTGTCTCGCAGAGAAAACTCAGGAAAACATCATCATCGGCGGTCATAAGCTTAAAACGGCTGTCACTGAAAATCCAATCATCTTCCCAGTCAAAATTAATGATCCTATGCTGATGAATATCAGAACGCGCCGCCGTAAAACGGGGATCGTGTGAGGGCAAACTATCTATATCATAGAGTCGTGCCAGGAAATCAGTTTCTTCAAGGCGTCCGTGCCATGTAATATGCTCTAAGACCATAAGATCCTTTATATCGCGCCGGGTGATTTCGCTAATTCTTTGCTTCGGGCCTACCTTAGTCATTATCCCTTTCCCCCATAGCTTAAGAAGTCCTAAACGGTAAGGCTAAGATCATGCAAACCCAAACGGACATAAAAGCAATATCCACCCCCGACCATCCCCGGGCGCTCGAGGGAATAGCGGACGTGCCGAATCCTCTCTGCTAGAGAACCCCTTCCGGGATCCAGAAGTAGGCCCTGCAGTCATGGCAAACATACCCATATAGCCAGGCCATCCCTGGCCCTTTATCGGCGCCTCCCGATTTTTCTATTCTGGCGCTGTCGTACTTGGGGCATACCGCCTGATCAACGACAAAAAAAGTGTTTTTGCATTTCTTGCAGATGGCGTCCATTATCAAATGAGCCGGCTGCAACGGGATGGGTTGACCCGTTTCGAACTCAGTCGGGTATTGCCACCTGGCGACGTCCGGATGGCATACTTCCTCTCCCCAGTTCTGGCAATAATATTTTAGGCCCTCCATTTGTGTTTTCGCCTAATTTAGGCTATAGCTTAACTTTATCTGCTTTTTCTTTTAGCCGGTCGATTTTTTCTCTTCTTTTTTGTCCCTGCTGTTTTTGGGCTTTTTCCCGAAAAGCAAGATCGATATTCATCGTGTCCACTGCTTTATTTGTTGCTTCGATCACGGCTTTCAAAATATCATAATGGACCTGGGGGTCATCTTCTTCCCCAATGCGGAGAACTATTTCATTATAAGTTCTATCCTGTAACACCAAGTTTCTTTTTTTGTTATGGGCGTAAATTGCATATTCATGCTTAAAAACCTCGTCCCATCGAGGATCTGGAATTCCGGACAGCTTAAACGGCAAAAGTGCGTAACCATGATGCACCGGATCCTCTCTTATCCCCAGTCTATTTATTCCAATTAGGTCCACTTTCTCGATTTTATCGCTCATGATTGCCCTCCCTAGAAACTTCTCCATCACTAAAGATAATCACAGTTTGGTCCCTTATCGCGATCGCACTCATCATTTATCTCTCCAATAGCTCGCCCGCCCTCCTCTGCTTTTCCCGATCGATGTGGGAATATATGAGACTCGCCGTTATGTAACTGTGTCCCAGGTGCGAACCAGTCATCAAAATATCCCTTCTGTATCCGATCACCGCGTCTATGGACAAGGACTTGGTGCCCGGATTGGTGATCCTGATTATGTCCACTCCCGCACTGTCTTCAAGAGAATAGGTTGCCATGGGGGGGGGAAAAACGCAAAAGCCCGTCACCGTCGGTGCAAGAGGTATCCATTCATGTTGTTCCTCGCCTTGAGCATCCTGCCACGTAAACCGGCCTTCAAGGCCGAAGTCTGCCTCTCCCTTGCCGACTATTGCGCCGGCATCGAGGCATCCTCCAGTTTCGCCATTGCCAACCATTCGGGAGGGAAATAATATATTTTCCATGAACACAACGAGCCGCCCGCCCGGAAGGATATCCGCAAAGTGGCCGTCTGGCGAACCCAGAGAATTTTCCGCACTTTGGACCTGCGTTTCGTTGACAACCTGAAGGGCATAGAATTTCGACATTTCCTTTTGATCCTGCCCCGCGGTCCTTCCACAAAAACCACTCGAGGCAGGGGTCAGGATAGCGGCCAAAAGGAAAAGAAAGACGCCTGCAGACATCAATCCTTTTCTTATTATGCCCTTGCTCATTTAGGTCTTAAAAAAGCAGTTTCCCTTCTTAAGGATCTCATTAAGCCAGGTGAAAAAATCGTCAATTCTCCCGGCCATTTCTTTCTTGTCTTTAAATTTGGAGACTCCAAGAATTGACGACACGTCGCCTTCCTCCCTCAAGGTGATATAATCATTATCCTTGAGCTTCTTGCGCACATTTATGAGTCTCAACATTTGAGTGCTTATTACGGCTTCGCTCATGATTCGCCCCTCCAATAATCCGAGCGCTTTCTACTTTCCTTTCCCTCCTCACGGGATCCCGGTCAGCCGAGGCGCTGGTTGCAGACGGGTTTGAGTTCCAAAATTAACGCCGTTTCCATCGCGTCCATCAGCTCCGTCAATTCGTCGACCCAATGTGTAGGGCGCTCCCTTGTGATGCAGGGATTATCACCGTTCAGATGGTCGAGGAGGCGCCGCCGGATATCTCCCTGGCCAACGTAGATCCACTGACCCTCCCGGAAAAGGCCGTAGACTCCGAATTGATTTGGATTCAAGGCCTCGACGTTGGCGCAGGTAAAAGCCCGCGGGGTCTGTTTCGGAAAAGGCATTTTCCCCCTCCTTTAGATTATTTCGCTACTCATCCCCGAAAACCCTACCTCCGTCTATATATCGGTGAGTTTTTTAACTATCACGAAGTCTGCCGGTCTTTTAAAAAAAGGGAATATGCCCGCCATAAGTTCAACACGGATGTCTTTTCCGTCCCGTCGTTTAAGGATAGTGTTGTAGATTGGGGGAGCCTCTCCGCCTGAAACGCGTTTGAGGTAATATTCAGCCAGCCTGAACAGCTCCTGCGGATGTATATAGCTTGCGAAGGAAGTATTGAACATTTCTATTTGGGTATAGCCCAAGAGTTTTGTCAGGGGCGGAGATATGCAAACGATTTTGCGGTCCTGAAGGATGGCTATGCATTCTTTCGAATCGTGGAAAAGCTTGCGGCAAACATTCTTCATTTCCGCGGCACTAATCGACGTTTCTTGTCGCCGAATATCCAGCTTCTCCAGAGCTATGATTTTCTTATGCAACCTGAGCAGCTTATTCTGAGTTGACTCTTCCTTATTTTTGTTTTTTTTCATGAGATAAGCCTGAGATAAGATTGATATATATTGACAATTAGGGCGCTTGCAGACAGAACACGGGGTATATCACATTGCGTGGGCTTATTTTAAGCCAATGGGCTCCACCGTTCTGCCTTAAAGATAGGCCCAAAGGCCTCAATAGTCAAGAAAATCCTCCGCGAAACATTGACGCCTTTTTTGACGTCCTTGAGCGGGAATAGCCGGAAATAGATGATACTAAACAGAAAGGTTTTCAGAATGCGGCTTTCACTATTCGAAGCCCAGAAAGACGGTTTTTAAAGGGCAAGGGTTAAGAGAGGGAATCTTGAGAACAAAAGTCCCAGACTGACCAAATTAGCCTCTCTTCAATTCCCATTTATCCGCGTCAACCTTAAGCCATCCCCCACCAGAAGAGAATAATTGAAGAGCCATTTCTTTTGTAAGACCCCCTTCGAGCCTGAGGCGTAGCAGGCGAAGAAGATCTAACGTTCTAATAATCAACACGTTATTCTTTTCGGCGTGTTGAACCTGGTCTATAGCAACGTCCTGGTCTTTCTCTTCGAGGTTTCGTGATTTTTTTATATGAGTATTGATTATAAGAACCGTAGGGAACGATGGAGGGAGTTCAGCGCGTTCTCGATGAGTATCCGCTTGGTTCACATACTCCCGGGTAACGCCCCGGTTGACGCCCTTTATCTCGCAAAAAACAAGAGGAGCTCCACTTTCGTTGAGTATCTGGAGATCTTCCCTGTATTCATCCAAACGCTTGACTTTGAGACCAAAGCCTTCGCCCAGAACATAAGTGACCGCATCAACTAATAGTTCATCGCCGTGGACAAGGATTTTCTTGTATTTCTGGAATACATCCAATTTAGTATCGATTTGGTCTATTCGCGAAACTGCTTCAGACTTCTCACTGGACAGAGCTTCCTCTTCTGCAAATACAAACCCAGATGCCCATTCTGGGATTTCAAGTGCCAGTTTGTTTCTGGTTGAAACGATTGCTTCTGCAAGCAAATAGAAAAATTCGAATATACGGTCTGGCTTGCTCTCCGGAAGCAACACAGGGATAAAGAATCTGTTTTCTCCAATAATCATGCCTGTCATTTGATCATTACAGGTTGCGATTGGGATTAAACCAAGGCTCTCGTTGTGGCTGTAAAAATATGACCACGCGGCTCCATAGAGATCAAGAAAATGTCTGAACTCACCTCTATGGCAGCGAATAGTCGCAAGTCTTGAAGGATAATTCTCTCGATAGAAAGACTGGATATTTAGAAGGATCTTTGTCAAGTCAGTGCTGCTCCAGTCCGCTCCCTCGTAACCGTCAACAAAACGTTCGCAAAGGAGGATGCAGATGAAACCCCCTTTCTGAAAAAGAAGACTGAGCTCCTTTCTCCTTTTGGTCAATTCAACCTCATACCAAAACATTTTGGCATGGAGATTGCCCGTCCAAGTTTGTTCTGTTTTGATATTTTCAAAACAGCCCTGGAAAATAATCACCCCATCGAACTCATTGAAACGCCTTTGCGTATCGAGAGCCTCGAAAGTGAGACAAAAATTGCGCTGCCGAATCTCTTTCTTCGGAGATGTAAGCCCCGCCTTTTCCGGGGCATATACCAGAATTTCTTGGATTGCCGGTTCAGTATTCTTTTCTACAGAAGGTTCTATCCGTTCCGATTTCCCTTCATTGGATGGCGCAGAGACGGGTTTCGCCCCAACTGCCTTCTGCCGTCTTAACCTTTTTATTAAGTTGATTTTTTCCCCCTGATTTTAAAAAAATTACAGCATGATTTTGTCTGCTTTTTCTCTCGGCCGGTCGATCGCAGATATCGACTCGAGCTGATCATTGCTTCTTTTGTGGCTCATCTCTTCCTTTTGCCACCCATCTGATTTCTTGGTCTTCAATAGTGTTGATTTGGACAAGAAAATGTTTGAAATAGGTTTCTTGTGGATACGCGTCATTGTCTCGATTAGCCCACGCTTGTCTCAAATCAAAAATATTGATGTATACCATCCCATTATTTTTGAGATAGCGAAGATTCGTCTGCTTTAGATGTCCCGCGAGTGCCATGATTTCTTCTTTTGTATTTTCCGGTGAGACAAGTATTTCCATTCCTATTCCAGACGTTCCCGGCGACCATTGGCGTAGCACTTGATAACTAATAAATTGCTCGGCTTTTGGCTCCGACTTCTTGCTCCTCGAACTCTGTGCATAAACATATTCGAACAGAAAAATTAAAACAGCTAATGCCCCAACCCCGATAAGGAATTTTTTCACATCCCCTCCTCGGCTCGCTCCTGCCAAAATACCCCGCATGCATTGAGGGCAGGGCGGGCTCTGTTTATTCTCTGACATCACGATACTATGACGAAATCCGCTTCATTCCCCGGTCCCCGATTAGAGCCGAGGACTATTTCCAGGTGATTCGGGAAACCGCTATTTCTTTGAAGCCGTTCGGCTTCTCGCGCAAACAATAGAACCGGCCTCCCCGGATCTTGAGCCAGAGATGGCCTTCCCAAACGTGCGCGCTCAAGCTCTTTCTTCCGATCAGGGCCCCGTCCTTGTCGAAGACGTCGAACAGGAATTCCCCGGGGCGCTCCCCGGGCTCGAACGTCATGACGAGCAATCTCCCGTCGTCCGAGGCGGACACGGATTGGTAGGGCGTGTGATACTCGGGGAAATGGATGCCTTTCCACATCGGCTCCGGCAGCGGCTTCAACGCCTTGGCTTTGAATTCGTCTGAGATCGGGACCGGCGCGGATTCCTTTCTGATCATTCGCTCGAGCGTCCCATCCGGCCCGAAAATACGGATCTCATAACCGTGGGCCTCGTTGGCCACGAAAGCCCGATCGCTCGACGCACTCCAGCACAGCAAGGGCTCCGGAAACGGAAAGTCCGAGCGGCTCATCAGGACTTTCAACGAGTCGAGCTCCGTGATTTCCTTGAACATAGAATCCAATAAGCGGGCCGACCAGGTCATCTGCTGCTTGTCCATGTCGATTTTCTGGTCGACTGCCTGCGTAATCCATGTGTCCCCGGGGCCCTCCCCGGCCCGGACTGCTTGTCCCAGCGGGTGGGTGCCGACGAAAGCCCCGTCCTTATCGAATTCGGAAATCAACCTGCGGCCGAGATCCGAGATGAGGAGGCGGTCGTCTCTTCCCAGGGCTATGTGATGAGGGTTCTCGAGCTCGCCCGGTCCCTGGCCTTTTCGTCCGAAGGACTTCAGGAACCGGCCGCCCGTGTCGAACTTGACGACGAAATCTCCCTCGCCGACATACCACCTGAGGACGAACACCTCGCCGGCGGCGTCCACCGCGAAGCCCAAGATTTCCGGGATCCTCGTTTCTGTTTCCGCGTCGATCCGCATGACCTCTTCCAAGGCGAAGGGGCCCTCCTGG
>Ga0153915_10003260_pt1 | contig 14878 bp, 11 predicted proteins | sample Opewatmetagenome_2_FD_107003 | JGI IMG/M metagenome (GOLD analysis project Ga0153915, IMG submission 107003) | Freshwater wetland microbial communities from Ohio, USA - Open water 3 Core 3 Depth 3 metaG | ecosystem: Environmental > Aquatic > Freshwater > Wetlands | place: USA: Ohio, Lake Erie...
GCGCGCCTGCGCTTGGATTTCGCGCTTCGCGCTCATCAGCTCCGGCGCTCCGCTCCCGCGGCGCGCGCCTCCTCCCCCCTGGGAGACTTCGCGCGCCGCGAACGGGGACGGATTGCCGCCGAATAGTAGGGGACCGTCTCAAACGAGAGTCCTCGGGGGCTGAGAGCTGAAAGCTGAGAGCTGACAGCCTTCCTTTCGTACGCGCCGTCGCTGCGCGCCTGCGCTTGGATTTCGCGCTTCGCGCTCATCAGCTCCGGCGCTCCGCTCCCGCGGCGCGCGCCTCCTCCCCCCTGGGAGACTTCGCGCGCCGCGAACCGGGGCGGATTGCCGCTGCTCCGAATTGCGCTTCTCGGCTCACGGTTCAAAATTCACAACTCACAATTCACAACTTCTCAGGGGGTTAGCACTTGGGGCTTGCGAGTGCTAATCTTTACGCGCCATGGAGCCGCTCGACCTGCGCAGCCAGACGATCCTGAAGGAGATCATCCGGGTCCACGTGGACACGGGTCGGCCGGTCTCCTCACGGACCCTGTTCAAGTCGAGCCGCTTCCACCTCTCGCCTGCCTCCATCCGAAACATCATGGCGGACCTGACCGACTCGGGGTTCCTGACGCAGCCGCACACGTCGGCCGGCCGGGTGCCGACCGACCGCGCCTACCGGCTCTACATCAACGAGCTGATGCGGCATCGCAAGATCGCGACGGATGTCCGCGAGCAGGTGGACTCGGACCTGACCTCCGCCGGCGCCGATGTTCCCCGTCTCTTCCAGGCCGCTTCGCGACTGCTCTCCCGGCTCTCGGGCGAGGTCGGGTTCGTCATCGCGCCGGACGCCCTTCACACGGTCGTGGACAGTCTGAGGTTCCTGCCGGTTGCGCCGGGCAAGATCCTCGTCGTGCAGGTGAGCGGCCCCGAGGTCCTTTCTCGCGTCGTGGAGACCGAAATCGAGTACTCGGCGAGGGAACTCGACGCGATGAGCGAACTGATCACCCGGGAGTTCTGCGGCCGCACGCTCTTCGAGACGCGCCGGAGGCTGCTCGAGGCCATGGCCGAGGAGAAGGCCGCCTACGACCGGCTGCTCGCGCGAACCATCTCGCTCGGCCAGCGGGCGCTCGAGGGAAGTCAGACCAACGAACAGATCTACGTGGACGGCACGGCGCAGCTGCTGGACAAGCCGGAGTTCGCCGACGTGGATTCGTTGCGGCGGGTGTTCCGGGCTTTCGAGGAGAAGGCTCGTCTGCTGGATCTGATGACGCGATACCTGGATTCGAAGAGGACCTGCGTCGTCCTTGGGTCCGAGGAGGCGCTGACCTCCGATCCGCGCCTCTCCGCCGTCCTGACGAGCTACGGCGCCGGGGAGGCTCTCTCCGGAACCCTCGGCGTTCTGGGGCCGGCGCGCCGGGAGTATCCGCGCGTCATCCCCGTCGTTGAGCTTCTCGGGAAGGCCCTTTCGGAGCGTCTCGAGCGCCGCGAGCGCCGGGAGCGGGAGGACCCGCCGCGATGAACGACGAGCGAGATCCGCGCGATCCGCGAGACGGGGAGGAGCCCGGGACCCTTGAACTGGAGGATACGGGGCAGACTCTCGAGGCGGTCCTCGAAGAGGAGGAGCGTTCGGCAATCGCCGCGGCCGAGGAGAAGCTGAAGGCCGTCCAGAAGAACCTCGAGGAGCTGAAGGACCGGCACCTGCGCAAGCTCGCCGAGTTCGACAACATGCGCAAGCGCGCCGAGCGGGAAAAGAACGAATTCTTCCGGCACGCGCTGGGCAACTTCCTCCTCGATCTCTTTCCGATCTCCGACAGCTTCGACCGCGCGCTGGCGCACGCCTCGAAGGAGGCGCTCGAGAGCGACTTCGGCCAGGGCGTGGCGATGATCCGCAGGCAGTTCGACGAGCTCTGGAAGAAGTATGGAGTCTCCGAACTGGACACGTCCGGCCCGTTCGACCCGAACATCCACGAGGCGGTCGCGACGGAGCCGCGTGCCGACGTCCCCAAAGACACCATCCTCGACGTCCTTCGGAAAGGCTATCGCTTGAACGACAAGCTCTTGAGACCCGCATCCGTCAAGGTCGCCGTCTCCGCCGACGGAGAAGGGGGCCGGAGCCGGGAACCGGGAAACGGAAAACGGAAAACGACATGAGCGCCGTCCCGTCCTTTCCCGGAGCCCGTTTCCCGTTTTCCGGCTCCAGGGTGGCTTCATGAGCAGGATCCTCGGGATCGACCTGGGCACGACCAACTGCTGCGTCGCGGTGGTGGAAGGGGCGACCCCGCAGGTCATCTGCAACCGCGAGGGGAGCCGCACCACCCCTTCCATCGTGGGATTCACCGAGGACAACGAGCGGCTGGTCGGGCAGATCGCCAAGCGGCAGGCGATCACCAACCCCATGAACACGGTCTTCGCGGTCAAGAGACTCGTCGGGCGCAAGTTCGACTCGGACGAGACGCGGCACGCCCGCGAAGTCCTCCCCTACGAGATCGTCCGCGCGGCCAACGGCGACATCAAGATCCGCGCGCGGGCGAAGGACTACAGCCCCGAGGAGATCTCGGCCTTCATCCTCAGGGAGATCAAGGAGTTCTCCGAGGAAGCGCTCGGCGAAGAGATCACCGAGGCGATCATCACCGTCCCGGCTTATTTCGACGACGCCCAGCGCCAGGCCACGCGCGACGCCGGGAAAATCGCGGGGCTCGAGGTGCTCCGAATCTTCAACGAACCGACCGCCGCCTCGCTCGCCTACGGTCTCGACCGCAAGGGAAGCGAAATCGTCGCGGTGTACGACCTGGGAGGCGGCACCTTCGACATCTCGATCCTGGAATTGGGCGACGGCATCTATGAGGTCCGCGCGACCGCCGGCGATACTTACCTGGGGGGCGAGGACTTCGACAAGAAGATCATGGACTGGCTCCTCTCGGACTTCGAGCGCTCGACCGGCATCGATCTGCGCCAGGACCGGATGGCGCTCCAGAGGCTCAAGGAGGCGGCCGAGAAGGCCAAGTGCGAGCTCTCGACGGCGATGGAGACGACGATCACCCTTCCGTTCATCTCCGCCGACTCCGCCGGCCCCAAGCACATCAACCGGACGCTGACCCGCCAGCGGTTCGAGTCCCTCGTCGCGGACCTGATCGACCGCACGGCGGCGCCGTGCCTGGACGCCCTGAAGTCGGCGGGCCTGAAGCCGTCCGACGTGGACCAGGTGATCGTGGTGGGAGGGCAGACCCGCACCCCCCGCGTGCAGCAGATCGTCGCGGAGCTCTTCGGGCGCGAGCCCAACCGCGACATCAACCCTGACGAGGTCGTCGCCATCGGCGCCGCGATCCAGGGAGGCGTCTTGAAGGGCGAGATCAAGGACGTGGTCCTCCTGGACGTCACGCCCCTGTCGCTCGGCATCGAGACGCACGGCGGCGTCTTCGAGAAGTTGATCGAGCGCAACTCCACCATCCCGACGAAGAACACGAAGGTCTTCACGACGGTCGCCGACAACCAGTCCGTCGTGGAGATCCACGTGCTGCAGGGGGAACGGGAGGTCGCCGGGGAGAACAAGTCGCTCGGGCGCTTCGAGCTCGTCGGCATCCCCGCCGCGCCGAGGGGCGTGCCGCAGATCGAGGTCAACTTCGCGATCGATTCCAACGGCATCGTGAACGTCTCGGCGCGGGACCTCGCGACCGGGAAGGCGCAGGGGATCCAGATCAACCCGGCCGGGGGCCTCTCGCAGGCCGAGATCGATCGGATCATCCACGAGGCTTCCTCCTTCGCCGACGCCGACCGGCAGCGCCGGGAGATCTCCCAGATGAAGAACCGGCTCGAGGGGATGCTCGCTTCAAACGAGCGCGTTTTCGCCGAGTTCCTGACAGCCTTCGCCGCGGATGAGCGGGAGCGGATCGAGGAGACTTTGAAACGCTCGCACGAGATCGCCGCGACCGACTCGCGCGACGCCCTGAAGGAGGCCATCTTCGACATGCAGGGGGTCTCCAAGCTCCTGACCCGAGTCATGCTCCAGCGTTCGGCGGTCAAGTCGCCGGCCCCGGCACGACAGCCGTGAGCCCGTTCTCCTATCTCCGTGCTACGTTCGACGTGCGACGTTTTCCGTTCTCCGTTGAACTTCTAATCTCGCGAAACGTAGAACGCCGAACGTAGGACTTAGAACTCTTCCTATGTCCAAACGGGATTACTACGAGGTCCTTGGAGTCGGTCGCGACGTCGAAAACGGCGAGCTGAAGTCGGCCTATCGCAGGCTCGCCCTGAAGCACCACCCGGACCGCAACCCGGGCGATCCGGGGGCGTCGGAAAAGTTCAAGGAGGCTTCGGAGGCGTACGCCGTTCTCTCCGATCCCGAAAAGCGCGCCCGTTACGACCGCTTCGGCCACGCGGGGGTTGGGACAGGGGCGGCGGGGTTCGGCCAGGGATTCGATCCTTCGGCCTTCGGAGATTTCTCCGACCTCTTCGAGAACCTCTTCGGCTTCTCGGGCTTCGGCGGAGGTGCGCCGACGCGGCCATCGGGCAGCGACGTCGTCTACCGGATGGAGGTGTCCTTCCGGGACGCGGCCTTCGGCGTCGAGGCGCCGCTCGTCATCTCGCGCCTGTCGGCCTGCGAGACCTGTTCGGGCTCCGGGGCCGAGCCCGGGACCAAACCGCGGACCTGCTCCGCCTGCGGCGGGCGAGGCCGGCAGCGCTTCTCGCAAGGATTCCTGATGGTGACGCGCCCCTGCTCGGCCTGCGCCGGCGAGGGCCGCGTCGTGGAGAAGCCCTGCCGGGAGTGCCGCGGAGAGGGGCGCCGCCGCGGGACGCGCAACCTGACAATCCGCATACCGCCCGGCATCGAGACCGGCTCGCGGCTGCGCATCGCGGGGGAAGGGGACGCCGGGCCCGCCGGAGGAACTCCGGGCGACCTCTACGTCGTCCTGACTGTCGCGGAAGACGAAGTCTTCGAGCGCGAGGGGGACGACGTCGTCCTGCGCCTCGACCTCCCGTATCCGACGCTCGTTCTCGGAGGGGAAGTCACCGTCCCCACGCTCGACGAAGAGGAGAAGATCACGATTCCGCGCGGCACGAAAGCCGGCGCCGAGCTCCGGCTCCACGGGCGGGGATTCGGCCGGCTCTCCCGGCGCGGCCGCGGCGATTTCATCGTGCGGGTCGGCCTCATCGTTCCGGAATCCCCGTCGGAGAAGGAGAAGGAGCTGCTGCGCCAGTACGCGGAGCTGACCGGCGCCCCCGTCTCGGCCAAGAGCGTCTTTTCCAAGGCCAAGAAGATCTTTCAGTGACGAGCCATCAGCTATCAGCTGTCAGCTATCAGCCGGGCACCGGAGCGGGCCTTTCCGGGGCTGAGAGCCGAAAGCTGAAACCTGAGAACTGAGAGCTTGGCGCGGCTGAAGTACTCGCGGCTCGTCATTCCCCGAAAAGCGAAGGACGAGGCGGTCATCGGGATCGTCTCGCTCTACGGTCCGCTCGGATTCGTCGAGGAGGGGCGCGACCTCGTCGCCTGTTTCCGCGAGGCGCAAGCGGCGCGGCAGGCGAGCGGGGCTCTCACGGCCTCCCGCGTGCGCTGTGATCTCGTCACCGATATCCCGGAAGGCGACCCGCTCGAATCCTTCCGCTCCGCCTCGCGCCCCTTCGCCGTGGGCCGCCGCTTCTGGCTCGACCCGGGGGACCCGAGCGACTCGAAGCCCCCCTCCGGCCGCGTCGCCCTGCGCCTTCCCGCCTCGACGGCCTTCGGCACGGGCGGGCACGAGTCCACCCGTCTGGCTCTCCTGTGCCTGGAAGAGGAGCCGCCCGAGGACCTCGAGGTCCTGGACGTGGGGACGGGGTCGGGAGTGCTCGCCCTCGCCGCGGCGGCTCTCGGCGCGCGCCGGGCCGTGGGGCTCGACAGGGACGCGGAGGCGGTCTTCGTTGCCCGCGAGAACCTCCGGCTGCACCCCTTCGGCCCCCGGGTGTCGGTCTTCGCGGGGCCTGTCGAAGCCGTCGCCGCTGTCTTTCCGCTCGTCCTCGCGAACATGCTCCCCCAGGAGTTCCTGGCGATCCGGAGCGCCGTGATGCGTCGGGTCGCGCGCGGAGGGCGGCTCGTTCTCTCCGGGATCCCGCACGAGAGCGAGGAGGGGTTGCTCGAGCGCCTGCGCTCGGGCCGCTGGCGCCTGGCCGGCCGCCGCGCCGAGGGGGAGTGGACGTGCGTCTGCCTCGAGCGCGCCTCGTAGTCATCCCGCTTCCGGGCGCCGGCGAAGCCGCGCGACTTTTGCCGGAGGAGGCCGCTCACGCCCGTGCGCGACGACTTTCCGCGGGCGACTCCGTCGCGCTCTTCGACGGCAGCGGCCGGCAGGCGCAGGCCATCCTGACGAGACTCGACAGGAGGGGCGGCGAAGTCCGTGTCGAGGAAGTGTTCGAGGCGGCGGATCCGGGGCCTCCGATCGGGCTTTCGGTGGCCGGCCTGCGCGGCGGCCGCCTGGCATGGATCGCGGAGAAGGCCACCGAGCTCTCGGTTTCACGGCTGACGATCGTCGCGAGCGGCCGGACGCAATCCTTTCGCGCGTCCCGCGGGATCCTCGAGCGTCTCGACCGCGTGGCGCGAGAGGCCGCCAAGCAGTGCGAAGCCGCTCGGTGGCCGGAGATCGCCGGGCCTGTCGGCTTCGAGCGCGCTCTGTCGGAAGATCCCTTTTCTCACCGCCTGTTCCTCGACGTGGAAGGAGAGCCTTTCCCGGTCGCGCTCCCGGGCCGTCCCGTCGTCCTGCTCGTCGGTCCGGAAGGCGGATGGACGGACGCGGAAAGGCAAGCCGCGCGCGCGAGAGGCTGGACGCTCGCCGCGCTTCCCGCCGGCAAGCTCCGGGCTGAGACGGCGGCCATCGCCGCGCTCGTCCTCGCCCGCGCCGCCCTCGCTCGTGGGGAGTTGTGAATTGTGAATTACGAGTTGTGAACGAAGTTGCCCGGGGCCAAATCGCGATTCTCAACTCACAACTCACAACTTCTTCCGATTGACACCGCGTCGAAGACGGGGAGATACTGCCCCGTACCCGCGGACGCTTCCCGTCTCACCGCTGCGGAGGTCGGATGTCTTACGAGGAAGTCAAGAAAGTCTGGATGAACGGGCGGCTCGTGGATTTCGCGGACGCGAAGATCCACGCCTTTTCCCATGTCTTCCACTACGGCTCGGCAATGTTCGAGGGAGCCCGTATCTACAAGACGAAGAACGGCTCGGCGGCCTTCCGATTGGACGAGCACATCAAGCGTCTCTACGACTCCTGCAGGATCTATCGGATGGAGATCCCGTATCCCCCCGCGGAGTTCAAGGAGGCAATCTTCGACACGGTCCGGGCGAACGGTTTCGACGAGTGCTATATCCGTCCCGTCGTCTATCGCGGCCTGGGGGCGCTCGGGGTCAACCCGTTCAAGAGCCCGATCGAAATCCTGATCGCGATCTGGAAGTGGGGCAAGTACCTCGGGGACGAGGCGCTCGAGCAGGGGGTGGACGCTTGCGTTTCCTCCTGGAACCGAATGGCGCCCAACACGTTCCCCGCGATGGCGAAGGCCACCGGCAACTACCTGAACTCCGCGTTGATCAAGATGGAGGCCGTCACCAACGGCTACTCCGAAGGAATCGCGCTCGACAACTCCGGGCGCATCTCGGAGGGGAGCGGAGAGAACATCTTTCTCGTGTACGGGAGCAGGATCCTGACGCCCCCGCTCGCCGGCACGATCCTGCCCGGGATCACCCGCGACACGGTCATCACCATAGCCCGCGACGCGGGCTACACGGTGGCGGAGCAGCAGATCGCGCGCGAGATGCTCTACATCGCGGACGAGGTGTTCTTCACCGGCACGGCCGCGGAGATCACACCCATCCGTTCGGTGGACCGGATCGCGGTCGGGTCGGGCGTGCGCGGGCCCGTCACGGAGCGCCTCCAGAAGGACTTCTTCGGCCTGCTGTCGGGGCAGGTTGAAGATCGCTATGGCTGGCTCACCCCCGTCCCCGTGGAAGCGCGGGTCTGACCGCCGGCCGAGGACAGAGGACGCGACCGGCTCTTGCGTCGCTAAAGGTCTCTTGTGACAGCAGTTTCTGACGTCCTCAGTCTCCGGTCCTCGCTCCTCTTTCAAAAGACGGCTCTTTCAAACGCTTCGCCCCGGGCGTAACCTAACGACATGCACATCAACGATCTGCTGAAGACGGCGGTCGAGCGCAAGGCTTCCGACCTTCACCTGAAGGTCGGCGCGTTTCCCGTCCTGCGCATCGACGGTGTCTTGAAGCCCTTGAGCGAATTGCGCCGTCTCCTCCAGGAGGACACGGTGGCCATGGCCTTCTCGATCATGTCCGCCCGCCAGAAGGAGAAATTCAAGACCGATCTCGAGATCGACACGTCCTACCAGGTGCCGACGCTCGGTCGGTTCCGCTGCAGCATCTTCCAGCAGCGGGGCACCGTCGGCCTGGTTCTCAGGGTCATTCCCTCCCGTACTCTGACGATCCGCGAGCTCCTCCTGCCGCCCGTCCTCGAGCGCATCTGCATGGAGAAGCGGGGGCTCGTGCTCTGCACGGGGACCACGGGCTCGGGCAAGACGACCACGCTCGCCGCGATGGTGGATCACATCAACATGAACCGCAACGAGCACATCATGACGATCGAGGACCCGATCGAGTACCTGCACCGGGACAAGAAGTCGATCGTCAACCAGCGCGAGCTCGATGTGGACACGAAGGGCTTCACGCTCGCGCTGCGGAGCGCGCTGCGCCAGGACCCCGACGTGATCCTGGTCGGTGAGATGCGCGACGTCGAGACGATCGCGACGGCGCTCACGGCGGCGGAGACCGGGCACCTCGTCCTTTCGACCCTGCACACGCTCGACGCGACCGAGACCGTCAACCGCATCATCTCGCTCTTCCCCCCGCACCAGCACCGCCAGATCCGGCTGCAGCTCGGCGCGGTATTGAAGGCGGTCATCTCGCTGCGGCTGATGCCGCGGGCGGACGGCCTCGGCCGCGTCCCCGCGGTGGAAGTCCTCGTGCAGACCGAATACGTCCGCGACTGCATCGAGAACAAGGAGAAGACCAAATACGTCAAGGACGCGATCAAGGCGGGGACGTCCCAGTACGGCATGCAGAGCTTCGACCAGTCCCTCTACCAGCTCTACAAATCGGGCCTGATCACGCTCGAGGAAGCCCTGAGGCAGGCCTCCAATCCCAACGAGTTCCGTCTGAAGATCCAGGGCATTCAGTCCACGTCCGACATCGCGCGCGAAGAGATGGACTCGGAGCTCGAGGCCCCGTCGGACTTCGGCGTGGTCTCCGAGGAGGAGTCTGCCGTCGACTTTTCCCGGCAGCCGCCCGGCGCGCGCTGAGGCGCCGTCCGACGGAAGGCGGGAGACGGCAAACGGCTCCAGCTCGCCGCGTCCGGAAACCCGGCCAACCCGATTCCGCCGACGCCGCGCGGCTGCGCGCACTGCGCCTGCTGACCGTGAGAGCGCGGGGGAGGGCGGAGCTGGAGCGAGCCCTGGAGCAGAGGGGTTTTACCGCGGCGGCCGTGGGCGGCGCGGTCGAAAGGCTCGAGCGCGAAGGCTGGCTGGACGACCTCGCGGCGGCGCGTTCGGCGGCGCGTACGCGGATTGGCCGCTACGGGAGGGCGCGCATCGAAAGAGAGCTCGCCTCCCGCGGCTTTTCGGCCGAGACGATCGGCGCAGCCCTCGCTGACCTCGATCCGGAGGGGGAAGAAAAGGCCCTCTCGCGCCTGTTTGGGAGGCTCTGGCGGGCGAGCGCCGGGTCGGCCCCGGACAGACGCCGCCGCCGAGTCTGGAGCGCGCTCTCGCGGCGGGGATTCTCGGCGGCGGCGATTTCTGCGAAGATGAACGTTTGGCGAAAGGACGACGAGTCGTGATGACCTCGGCCGAGATCCGGGAGCGGTTTCTCGACTACTTCGAGAAGCGCGGGCATCGCCGCGTGCCCTCCTCCTCGCTCATTCCCGCCGAGGACCCCACGCTCCTCTTCACCAACGCCGGGATGAACCAGTTCAAGGACGTCTTCACGGGGCGGGAAAAGCGCGACTACAGGCGGGCCACGAGCGCGCAGAAGTGCGTCCGCGCCGGAGGCAAGCACAACGACCTGGACAACGTCGGATACACCGGCCGCCACCTCACCTTTTTCGAGATGCTCGGCAACTTCTCCTTCGGCGACTACTTCAAGGACGAGGCGATCCGCTTCGGCTGGGAGCTCCTGACCGACGGAGAGAAGGGATACGGGCTCGACCCCGAACGCCTCTGGGCGACCGTCTTCACCGACGACGATGAGGCCGCCGCCCTCTGGGAGCGCCATCTCCCGAAGGGCCGGATCCTGCGCTTCGGGGAAAGCGAAAACTTCTGGGCGATGGGGGAGACAGGCCCGTGCGGTCCCTGCTCGGAGCTGCACTATTTCCAGGGCGCGGATCCGGCGGGCAACCGGCCCGAGCTCGTCAACGGCCCCGGCGATGACACCGTCGAGGTCTGGAACCTCGTCTTCATGCAGTTCGACCGCGACGCCTCCGGCAAGATGACCCCTCTGCCCCGACCTTCGGTGGACACGGGCATGGGGCTCGAGCGGTTGACCGCGGTCCTCCAGGGCGCCAACAACAACTTCGATACGGATCTCTTCCGGGGCCTCATCCAGGAGCTCGAAGACGAGGTCCATCGCGCCGGGGGAGGTCTCCGGTACTCGGGCAAGATGGCCGAACTGGACGCTCCGTTTCGAGTCGTGGCCGACCACGTTCGGGCCATCACGATGCTCATCCACGACGGCGCGATGCCTTCCAACGAGGGGCGCGGATACGTTTTGCGCAGGATCATTCGTCGGGCGCTTCGCTACGGCGCGCAGCTCGGGATTCAAGAGCCGTTTCTCTTTCGCCTCTCCCAGCGCGTGATCGCAGGCTTTTCGGGGATCTACTTCGACGAGGCGAGGTCCCGGCACGATACGCAGTCGATTCAGGCCGTCCTTCGACCGGAGGAAGAGCGCTTTCTGAAAACTCTCTCGAACGGGGTTGTCCGCGTGGGCGAGGAAATCGAGAGACTCCGACAGGCGGGGAACTCGTCGATTCCCGGGGGAACGGTCTTCCGCCTCTACGACACCTACGGCATTCCCTTGGACGTCATCGAGGAAATCGCCTCCGACGAGGGGCTTGCCGTGGACCGGGGGGCCTTCGAGGAGCATCTGGAGAAGCAGCGGGAGAGCTCGCGCGCCTCGGCGAAATTCCAGGCCGCCGACGCCTCCGTGTACGGGAAGCTCGGCCTGCCGGAAAAGCACTCGGAGTTCCGGGGTTATCCCGAGCTCGACTTCTGCGGGCTTTCCGGGGCTACGGTCGTCGGCATCGTCAAAGACGGCGCGCCGGCGCGGGAGCTTGCGGCCGGAGAGACGGGCGAAGTCGTGACGGACAGGACGGTCTTCTACCCCGAGGGGGGAGGCCAGGTCGCGGACACCGGCGTCTGGCGCTGGCCGGGGGGTGAGGCGCGGGTCACCGACACGCAGAAGCCCGCGCCCGGCGTGATCGCCCACCGCGTGACGGTCGTTCTCGGGACCCTCGCCACCGGCGGGAAGGTCGACATGGAAGTGCCCGAGTGGACGCGGCGCCGCACGCAGGCGAACCACACCGGGACTCACCTGCTCCACGCCGCGCTCCGCAAGGTCCTGGGAGAGTCCGCCCGGCAGATGGGCTCGCTCGTCGCGCCCGACCGGCTGCGGTTCGACTATGCCGCCACGGCTGCGACGACCCCCGGGCAGATCGCCGAGATCGAACGGCTCGTCAACGAGGAAATCCTGCGCGACACCGCTGTCCTGAAGGAGTACATGACGATGGAGGAGTCGCGGCGGCGCGGGGCCGTCGCCTTCTTCGGCGAGAAGTACGGCGAGACCGTCCGGGTCGTGGACGTACCGGGGTTTTCGACCGAGCTGTGCGGCGGCTGCCACGTTCCCCGCACCGGGGAGATCGGCGCCTTCAAGATCCTCTCGGACCGCGGCCTCGCGGCCGGCGTCCGGCGCCTCGAAGCCGTGACCGCGCTCGGTTCCGTCGAGCTGCTGCGCGCCGACGAGGAGACGCTGAACTCGCTCTCCGCTGCCTCGCAGACGCCGCGCGACGGGCTGCTCGAACGCTGGCGGGAGCGCGAGGAGCGCGTGAGGGCCCTGGAGCGCGAAGTGGCTTCGCTCAAGCTCAAGCTCGCGTCGGGGGACGCGGGCGCCTCCGGAAGCACCGTGGACGTCAACGGCGTCCGGCTGGTCACGCGCATCGCCGACGGCCTCTCGATCCAGCAGTTGCGCAACCTCTCCGACACCCTGCGTGCCAGGCTTTCGAGTGGCGTCGTCGTCGTGGGGACCGCGGCGGAAGGGAAGACCTCGGTCGTCGCGGCGGTCACCCCGGACCTGACCGGGCGCCTCCCCGCTTCCCGCATCGCCGCGCGTATCGGCAAGGCCCTGGGCGGCAGCGGCGGCGGCAAGGCCGACCTGGCTCAGGCCGGCGGGCGCAACGAGTCCCTCCTGCCCGGCGCCCTCAAGGAAGCCGAAGCCGCCGTCCGCGAAATGCTCGGCACCCCGTCCTAAAGGACAGTTGGGGTCGGCCCGGCGCGGGCCTATAATCTCCTCCAGGTCCATGAAGTTTCGAGTTCTCTGCGCGCTCGCGGTCCTTCTGTGCTGCGCCGCGGCGGCACCGGGCAAGGTGCGGATCGGGACCAACGGGGGCAGGAAGGTCATCTACAACGACGGAGTCGGGGAGTCGTCGCGGTCGGCCCTCGGCCGGAGCGACGCCTGGCTGGCGGCGCGCGTCGCCACTCCTTCGCTCTACGACGATGTCATCACCCGGGCCGCCCGGTCGAACTCGGTGGATCCGAAGCTCGTCAAGTCGGTCATGCTCATCGAATCCGCTTTCGATCCCCGGGCGGTCTCCCGCAAGGGGGCGCAGGGGCTCATGCAGCTCATGCCGGAGACCGCCGAGCGCTACGGCGTGCGCAACGTGTTCGATCCGGCGGAGAACGTCCGGGGGGGTGCGCGGTACCTGGCCTACCTGCTCGGGCTCTACGCCGGCGACACGACGCGCGCGCTCGCCGCCTACAACGCCGGCGAGGCGGCGGTGGCCCGTTACGGAGGCGTGCCCCCCTTCGAGGAGACGCGCCTCTACGTTCGCAAGGGGCTCGCCGCCTACGGCGGCAAGTCCTCGCTCGGCGGAGGGTTCGGGCTTCCCGCGGAGCGGAGCTGGAGGAGCGTGAAAACCCGCCCCGTGCGCCTGACCCGGGACTCGAAGAACCGACCGCTGCTGACAACCGACGTCTCTCCCTCCCGCGCGTTCAAGAGAGGCTAGCGGCCATCGTGTCGGATGACCGTCCGCAGGCGTTCGCTTCGCGCGCGGTGGCTGCGAAAGTCGAAGATTCCCGGGTTTCCCGGGGCCTTCCAGAAGGCTCTCGACTGCCGCTCGCAGCGCAACCGCCGCAGGCGAAAACCCGAGAGGCGGGGGGCTCCTCGCTCGACAAGGCGGTCTTTTTTCTTCATCTGGGGCGAGCGCGCGAGCACCTCCAGGCCGGACGTCTCGAGGAGGCCCGGGAGGAGCTCGAGCTCGCGCGGCCCGGGCGCCCCGAGGACGAAGACCTTCTGAACCTCATCTCGATCGTCGAGTTCCGGCGCGGCGATTTTGCCGGAGCGGCCCGGGCAACACGCGCTCTGCTCGAGAAGAAGCCGGACTCCGCGATCCTTCATGCGAACCTGGGCTTGATTCAGTTCCGGGCCGGCGTCTTCGGCGACGCGGAGCGCGAGCTCGCGTGCGCCCTCGAGCTCGAGCCGGATCACGCGCGCAGCCACCTTCTCCTGGGGCTCCTCCACCGGATGCGGGGCGAGCTGCGTCCCGCGCTCGAGCACTTGCGCCGGGCCGGCGCGAAAAAAGCCTCCGCGGAGGTCGAGGAAGCGCTCCGGAGTCCGACGGCGAAGGTGCCTCTGACCGCCGTGCCTCCTCCCCCTCCCGCGGAGCCCCCTTCTCCGGAACCGGCGGCCCACGAGCTCGCTTCCGCGTCCGCGCGCGACGCCGAGGACCGTCCCCTCTTCGCCATCAAGGCCGACGGCACGCTCGAGGTGGCGTCGCGCGGGCTCGTTTACGTGCGGAAGGGATCGGTCGTCTGGTACAGCGGGCGGATGCGGTTCGCGGAGGAGCCGGCGTTCGCCGGGACGAGGCTCGAAAGGCTGCTCCGGGCGGAGGGGCGGGGGGACTTGCTCCTCTGCGATCCGAACCGCCGCGCGGTCGTACGCGACGTGGCCGGCCAGGCGCTCTCCCTCGAGGGGAGCCGCGTCCTCGCGCTTTCGGCCGGCTTGAAATTCCGTCTCGAGCCGGTCCACGGTTTCAGGACCCACCGCCGGGTGGACGTCCTGCGGGTGCACGGCCGCGGCGCCGCGGTCGTCTCCCTCTCCGGAGCGCTCGAGGCCCATGACGTCTCCGCGGACTTTCCTCTCTCCGTCTCCTCGCGCGACCTCGTCGCGTGGACCGGAGAGCTTCTCCCGTCGGTCGTCGAAGACCGGTTCGTAGACGAGATCATGCTGGCCGACCCCGACAACGCGCCGAAGCTCCGCTTCCAGGGAGAAGGGGTGGTGCTGACGGAAGGCCCTTCCGCGTCCAGGTCCTGAGCGTTCGAGGTGCGACGTTCTAGGTTCCAGGTTGGAGTCGCACCCGTGCCAACATAGAACGTAGAACCTCGAACCTAGAACCTAGAACCTAGAACCTCGAACCTCGAACCGAGAACGTCCTCCTCTCAATCCCCCTTGTGAATGCGGAGCTTCTCGGTTGTGCGGCGCCGGGCGGCACGGATCGCGACGCGGGGATGGCGCCGGTGATAGAGCCGCAGCACGGCGAGGAAGAGGGCGTAGGCCGCCAGGCTGACCAGGATCGCGATCACGCTCGTGCCGACCAGGAAGGAGAGGAGGCGA
>Ga0153915_10003261_pt1 | contig 14876 bp, 13 predicted proteins | sample Opewatmetagenome_2_FD_107003 | JGI IMG/M metagenome (GOLD analysis project Ga0153915, IMG submission 107003) | Freshwater wetland microbial communities from Ohio, USA - Open water 3 Core 3 Depth 3 metaG | ecosystem: Environmental > Aquatic > Freshwater > Wetlands | place: USA: Ohio, Lake Erie...
GTAATAGGCCTGGTGCAGGTCGGCAAGCAGGCACTGGCCGACAGATACACTTATCTGCCCTCTATAGGTATTGCCGTTGCCTTAGCCTGGGGAATTTCGTCTTTAATTAAGAGTAATAATATCCGTAAAAATATTTTATTCCCAACGGCCATAGCCATTCTTTCCATTATGACAGTTTTAACCTGGATACAATGCGGTTACTGGAGGAACAGTGTCGCTCTCTTCAGCCATGCTTTGAGGGTAACTGAAAATAATGATGTAGCGCATATTCAACTGGGTCTTGCTCTTTTTGATGAAGGGAAAATTGAAGAATCTATAGTTCACTATAATAGAGCCATCCTTTTAAAACCGAACGATGCCGAATTCTATAATAACAGAGGAGTCGCTTACGCCAAAATTGGTCAGTGTAAGCTCGCAATGGATGATTACAATAAAGTTATACTCCTGAAAAATAATGTTGCTGAATCTTACAATAACAGGGGAGCACTTTACTATAATCTTGGACAATATCAAAATTCCCTTGATGATTTTGATAAAGCCATTCAACTAAAACCGGACTATACCAACGCCTACTATAAAAGGGCTTTTGTATATTTAAATCATGGGAAAATAAAATCCGGCTGTTCAGATGCGAAAAAGGCCTGTGAATTGGGAAATTGTGAAATATTGAAAATTGCTTCCGATAGAGGATTATGCCGTTGAAACATATCATATTAACAGTCGATACTTGACTATATCTCATACATGACTTTATAAAAACTTATGAAAGAAAAATATACTTATATCATTGTAATTTTCTTAATTGTTGCTTCCTGTGCCGCCTTTGGCCGGATAGCAGGCAATGACTTTATTAATTTTGATGATAATAAATACCTTACAGAAAATAATTATATTCAGTCCGGAATTAATCCTGAAAGTCTTAAATGGGCGGCTACAGCCGTTGTTGTGAGCAACTGGCATCCTCTGACTTTGATTTCACATATGCTCGACTGGAGTCTGTTCGGAGCTAACCCATCCGGTCATCATCTGGTCAGTCTGCTTTTACACATAGGCACTGTTCTATTGCTTTTTCTGTTTCTAAACAAAACAACAAACAATCTCTGGCCTTCCGCTTTTGCCGCCGCTCTTTTCGCTCTCCATCCCCTGCGCGTGGAATCCGTGGCCTGGGCCGCGGAACGAAAAGATGTCCTGAGCTTGTTCTTCGGTATGGCCGGTATCTATGCTTACGCCTTCTACGCCGACAGATCTAAATTTAGTTTGTATTTCCTGAGTCTGATATTGTTCGCTTTGGCCCTGATGTCCAAACCAATGCTAGTTACTCTACCTTTTGTTTTGCTGCTTCTTGATTACTGGCCGCTTAAACGCTGGCAGAAGGCGATTGGTGAAAAAGGCAAGGTCTTTAATTCTACAGGCAGACTTGTACTGGAAAAGGTTCCTTTTGTTTTATTGGCAATCGTTTCCAGCATCATTACTTTATGGGCGCATAATAAAGGAGGCTCTGTTGCTTCAGAAGAATTTATGCCGCTTCTTACGCGTGTTGCCAACGCAATTATTTCCTATGCCGCTTATCTGGAAAAAATCTTCTGGCCGGTTGATCTGGCGGTATATTATCCTTATGATTATTTTCCCCTCTTATGGAAGGTCTTACTTTCCGGATTTATCCTTACAGGAATTACGATAGTTGTTCTTTATTACATCAGGAGACTCCCTTTTCTATTCGTGGGCTGGTTCTGGTATCTGGGAACACTTATCCCTGTAATAGGTCTGGTTCAGGTCGGCACGCAATCAATGGCAGACAGATATACCTATATGCCCTCTATAGGTATTGCCATTGGGCTGGTCTGGGGAATCCCGTCTTTGATTAAGAATGAAAATATTCGTAAAAAGATTTTATTTCCTACAGCAATAGCCATTCTTTCCATTATGGCAGTTTTAACATGGATACAATGCGGCTACTGGAAAAACAGCATAAAGCTTTTTAGTCATACTTTGCAAATAACAGAGGATAACTATATCGCGCACAACCATCTTGCTTCTGCCCTGCTTAAAAAACGAAAATTCGAAAAGTCTCTTTTTCATTATACTGAAGCAATACGCATTAATCCTTATTATGCTCATGCCTACTACAACAGGGGAAATGTTTACTATGTCCTTGGCCAAAAGCAGTTAGCCGCAGAGGACTTTAAAAAAGCAATCAGCACAATGCCCAGAAATTCTAATTATGCCTCCGCTTACAATAACCTGGGAAGTACTTATGCTGACCTTGACCAATATCAACTTGCCATAGATAACTATAAAGAGGCAATCCTGCTCAAACCCGACTATGCCGATGCATACAACAATCTTGCTTTTATTTATTTAAATCAGGCGAATAAGAAACTCTGCTGTTATAACGCACAAAAAGCGTGTGCGCTGGGGAATTGTAAAACATTAGAATCGGCTGCCGGCAGAGAATCATGCCGCTGAAGCTGATTTTTTAATCCCTCGTTTTTATTTCAGAACCGTAAATAAGGGTTATTAAAATACTTCCCCATGCGAAAAACGGCTTAACCGATCGTCGAGCCTTGTTTGACGAAGAATCATATTATTCAAGCAGTTCTGCCATGCAGGAAATCATTTTCTCCGTAAGTCCCGGATAGACGCCTATCCAAAAAGTGCCTTCCACGATTTTATCGGTATTTTTTAATTTTCCCGCAACTCTGAATCCTGTTTTTCTTCTTCTCATTTCATCGAAACAGGGATGCTTCAGAATATTACCGGCAAAAAGCATCCTCGTCTGCACGCCGTTTTCTTCAAGACGATTCACAACTTCACTTCTGACGGTGCCAGTCTTGACTGTTAATAGAAATCCGAACCAGCTTGGATCGGAGTTTTTCGAAGGTTCGGGAAGAATGTATTTATTGCTGAGATGAGATACTTTTTCTTTTAAAAGATTCCAGTTCTTTTTTCGTTTTTCGATAAATCCTGGAAGTTTTTTCAGCTGCGCGCAGCCAATTGACGCCTGCATATCCGTCACTTTTAAATTATATCCGAAATGCGAATAAACATATTTATGATCATAACCTAACGGCAGTTCGCCGAATTTTCTCGTAAATCTTTTGCGGCAGGTATTATCTCTTCCGGATGGACAGTAACAATCCCTTCCCCAGTCACGAAGAGATAGTATAATTCTTGATAATTCCGGGTCGTTTGTGTAAACCGCTCCGCCCTCCCCCATAGTCATATGATGAGGCGGATAGAAACTGGAGGTCCCGATATGTCCGAAAGTTCCCGTATACTTCCATTCATTCCTGTATTTATATTTCGAACCAAGCGAATCGCAGTTGTCCTCTATTAACCAGAGCTTGTTGTCATCACAAAACCGTTTTACCTTTTCAATATCAAAAGGGTTACCCAGCGTATGGGCAAGCATTACCGCCTTTGTTTTTTTGCCAAGGGCTTTATCCAGCAAATTCACATCCACATTGTATTCAGGTATTGTAACATCAACAAAAACGGGAACGGCTCCGTACTGTAGAATGGGCGTCACCGTGGTGGGGAAACCCGCCGCCACAGTTATAACTTCATCACCCCTTTTAATTCGTCTATCTTTTAATTTATCGCTGGTAAGAGCCATGAACGCGAGCAGGTTCGCCGAAGATCCGGAATTGACAAGATACGCATGTTTAACTTTTAAAAATGACGCGAATTTTTTTTCAAATTCATCGGCAAATCTTCCCGTGGTAAGCCAGAAATCAAGAGAAGCATCAACAAGATTGATTAATTCTTTTTCATCATAAATTCTTCCCGCGTAGGGTATTCTTTGCCCTTTTTTAAAATCCTTTGATTTCTCTTTGAGGTTCAGGTTTTCTTCATAATACTTTTTTACAAGACTAAAAATTTTCTTTTTATCCATAATAGCTCTCTATCTGTCTTGATGTAATTTCGCCTAAATTCCCTTTTTCCTGATAAACTTTGTACCACTCAACAGTCTTCCTCACAGCGGTTACACTGTTCCATCTGGGCGTCCACAAAAGCGACTTTCGCGCTTTGGATGAATCAAGCCTCAGATAACCGGCTTCATGCGGAGCATTAGGATCTCTTTTAATTTCATAGCCCGCATCATTTCCCCAAAATTTACAGAAGGCTTTCATTATATCGGCAACGGTCTTTGCGTCTTTTTCTTTCGGACCGAAATTCCAACCTTCGGAAAAATCTTTTGGTGATTTATAGAGAGATTCCGCAAGCATTAAATATCCGGAAAGAGGCTCCAGAACATGCTGCCATGGCCTTGTTGAGTCCGGATTTCTGACAATTATTTTTTTCCCATTCATAACTCCGCGAATACAATCCGGGATAAGCCTGTCGGCGGCAAAATCACCTCCGCCGATAACGTTTCCGGCTCTTGCCGTTGCCACTCCTGTTTTTGTTCCTGAATCATAGAACGATTTCCGGTATGAATCGGTAACAAGCTCGGAACAGGCTTTGGAGTTGGAATATGGATCGAAACCGCCCATCGGTTCATTCTCTTTGTATGCTATTTCCGGATTTTCCCTGTTTTCATAACACTTATCAGTTGTAACATTCACAATTGCTTTTAAAGTTTTTTGTTCTCTGCAAGCATCCAGAAGATTTAGAGTTCCGATAACGTTTGTCGTATAAGTATCCACAGGATTTTTATATGATTCGAGAACAATGGGCTGCGCCGCCAGATGAAAAACAATTTCCGCACCCTTGATATTTTTTTTTATAAAATTCAAGTCTCGGACATCACCATGAACAGACTTGATCTTTGATTTTAATTTCAGCAATTCATACAAGTTTGGATTTGTCGGAGGATCGAGCGCGTAGCCTGTAACATTTGCCCCCATTTCCCAAAGCCAGAAGGAAAGCCAGGAGCCCTTAAACCCTGTATGGCCGGTTATAAAAACTTTTTTCCCTTTCCAGAATCTATTGCAAACGTTTCTCTTCATTTCCAAACCTTCCATGGGGCCTTGCCTTTTTCCCAGAGATCGTTAAGATACTTAGCGTCTTTCATGGTGTCCATGCACTGCCAGAAACCTTCGTGCTTAAAAACATTTAAAGCCTTATCCCGGGTAAGGTCCCTCATGGGCTCCTGTTCCAGAAAACAATCGCCGTGTTTTTTTAAATATTTAAAGAATGACCTTTTGAAGACAAAAAAGCCTCCGTTGATGAATCCATCCTTTACCTGCTGTTTTTCCGAAAAATTCTCAACGGTGTCTCCTTTTATGTATAGTTCACCAAAACGGGAATCGGGGTGCACTCCCGTTACAGTCCCTGTCTTTTTATGTTTTTTATGAAATTCATAGAGCTTTCTTATATCTATATTGGAAACGCCATCGCCGTACGTCAGCATAAAATCATCAGAGTCTATGAATTTTTCCACCTCTAACAAGCGGCCTCCGGTCATTGTTTCCGGTCCCGTGTCGGCAAGAGTAACTTTAAAATCATCAAAAGTGTTTCTTTTATGTATGAGCGTTGAACATTTTTTGCCGAAAGTAATCGTAAGATCATTGTTGAAAGCTTCATAATTCAGGAAATATTCTTTTATCATTTCACCTTTATATCCAAGACATATTATAAAATCATTATAGCCGTAATACATATATGACTTCATGATATGCCAGAGAATGGGATGTCTGCCTACAAGCACCATCGGCTTGGGCCGGTACTCGGTTTCTTCTTTCATTCTCACTCCCATGCCACCTGCCAGAATGACTACTTTCATAAATTTCCCTTACCTTAAAGTTTATTATTTTTCTTAAAAAACGGACTTTTAAAAATTTTGAGCGTGGGTATTACATACACGAATATTATAAAAACTACAATTCCTATCAATCAAATATTAGTGCGTATCAGGCTCAAATAATCACTATATTTGCCATGGAACCCCGTCACAACATCCTGCGGATAAAAATAATTGACATAAAAATGCAAATTCCTTATACATTATCCCAATAAAGCTACACCATATCAAAAATTTTAATCAAAACATCATATAGCGACATGAATAATTTTATTACAGCTGATAAATGTAGAGTATGCGGGCACAATTTTTTTGAAGAAGCACTATTGAAATACGAAAATATGCCCAAGGCTGCTCAGTTTTTACCGGACGTTCAATCCCTGAAAGACGACCAGGGAGTTAATCTGGAAGTATGTCAATGCTCTGGTTGCGGTTTAGTTCAGCTAAGCAATGCGCCCGTTCCCTATTACCGGGAGGTTATCCGCGCATCCGCGGTATCGGAAGAAATGAAAGGCTTTCGCAAAAATCAATTTCGTGATTTTGTGAAAAAATATTTGCTTCAAAGAAAAAAAATCATTGAAATCGGATGCGGTATGGGAGAATTTCTCTCCATCATGCAGAAATTTTCCGCCGAATCTTATGGATTGGAGTATTCTCAGGAATCTATCGCGCGGTGCGTAAAGAGTGGCCTGAAGGTCTTCCCCGGATTTGTAGAAAATGCTGCTTATAAAATAAACAATAGCCCTTTTGATGCTTTCTTCATATTAAACTTTCTTGAACATCTCCCCGATCCTAATGAAACTCTCCGTGGTATATATAATAATTTGACTGATGATGGCATCGGTCTTATTGAGGTGCCGAATTTTGACATGATACTAAACAAAAAACTTTTCTCTGAATTTATCGGGGATCACTTGTTTTATTTTACCGGGGAAACATTAAATTCAACATTATCGTTTAACGGCTTTGAAGTTATTGAATGCAAAGTAGAGTGGTATGATTATATAATTTCCGCAGTAGTGAAAAAGAAAAAAAGGACGGACTTGTCGGATTTTCATAAATACCAGGCAAAACTCAAAAACGAAATAGATAAATACCTGTCACTTTTTAAAGATAAAAAGGTCGCTATATGGGGTGCTTCGCATCAGGCACTGGCAATTATTTCCCTGTTAAATTTATCCGGCAGAATTGAATATGTAATTGATTCCGCAGTGTTTAAACAAGGGAAATTCACGCCTGCGACACATATTCCCATTGTTTCCCCTGACAAACTCCTTTCAAATAAGGTGGATGCCATCATTGTTATGGCCGCGGGATATTCCGATGAAGTTGCAAAAATAATAAGACACAACTTTGATAAAAATATTAATATCTCTATATTGAGAGATTATGGATTGGAAATTATTAAACCTTGAAAGAAAAACAAAACATTTACAACAATCCTATAAACGAAGACCTGGAACACATCATTGCCCACACGAAAGGGCTGTGGGAAGAATTGCGTGATCAAAAAGTTTTTATTACAGGAGGAACCGGTTTTTTCGGCTGCTGGTTTCTGGAGAGTTTTGCCCGGGCGAATGAAGAATTAAATTTAAATTCTTCAATGCTTGTTCTTACGAGAGATATAGAATCATTCCGGAATAAAGCCCCTCACCTGGCAAACCTTCCTTTCATATCCTTTCATCACGGTGATGTTCGTTCTTTTGATTTCCCGGAAGGGAATTTTTCTTATATTATTCACGCCGCAGCTTCATTGAATTCTTTACAGGACGGGAAAGATTCGCTGGAGGTATTTGACATAACGGTGGAAGGAACACGACATGTTCTCGAATTTGCCAGGCAATGCAAAGTAAAAAAACTTCTCTTAGTTAGTTCCGGCGCAATATACGGCAGGCAATCTCCGCAAACAGACCGCATTGGTGAAGATTATCAGGGAGCTCCTGATCCTGTTGATTGGCATTCCGCATATGGTGAAGGAAAAAGATCAGCGGAATTACTCACTGTTGCCTATGCCCGCCAATACGGCTTTGAGGCAAAAATCCCCCGATGCTTCGCTTTCGCAGGTCCTTATCAAAGACTTGACGGACAATGGGCAATTGGAAACTTTATTCGTGACGGTCTCAACGGCGGCCCAATTGTCGTCAAGGGAGATGGCACGGCAGTTCGTTCATATCTATACGCCTCGGATTTAATGATCTTTTTATGGACTATTTTTTTTAAAGGGAAATCATGCCGACCATATAATGTCGGTTCTGAGGAAGAAATCAATATTCATTCCCTGGCACAGCTTATATCTTCTGTTTTTAAAATAAAAAAAGATGTTGTCATTTCAAAAAAACCAGATATAAATGCTGCCACTGATCGCTATGTCCCATCGATAAAGCGGTTAAGGGAAGATTTAAATTTAAATCAATTGATCAACCTTCATGACGCAATAAAAAAAACGATTAAATATATAAATTTCAAGGAAGGGAGTATTAATAATGAATAGCATAACCATTGGTAATCGTAAAGTGGGGCATGGATATCCCTGCTACATTATCGCGGAAATCGGCATCAATCATAATGGTGATGTTAATATCGCCAAGAAATTAATAGATGTAGCTGCTTTTGCCGGATGTGACGCGGTCAAATTTCAGAAGCGCACAATTGACGTTGTTTATACTCCCGAAGAATTGGCCAAGCCCCGTGAAAACCCATTTGGAAAGACAAACGGCGATTTGAAGTATGGACTGGAATTCGGTTTAAAAGCATATAAAGAAATTGACAAATACTGCAAAACAAAAAAAATCGCGTGGTTTGCATCCTGCTGGGACGAAGGCTCTGTTGATTTCATAAACCAGTTCAATGTTCCCTGTTACAAGATAGCATCAGCAAGCCTGACCGATGACGGACTTTTAAAATATACAAGAGCAAAAGGTAAGCCTATAATTCTTTCCTGCGGCATGAGTACAATCGTGCAGGTTGACCACGCCGTAAAAGTTCTTGGCAAAAAAGATTTGATTATTCTGCATACCTGCAGCACTTATCCGTCAGAATATAACGAACTCAATTTAAAAGTAATTCCGGTCTTAAGCCAAAGGTATAAAGTTCCGATAGGATATTCAGGACATGAAACGGGCATTCCCTCATCAAGCGCCGCTGTGGCTTTGGGAGCCTGCATTGTGGAAAGGCATATTACCCTTGAACGTTCCATGTGGGGATCGGATCAGGCGGCATCATTGGGACCAAGCGGTGTAATTAAATTAGTCAGAGACATCCGGCTGGTGGAAACGTCTTTAGGTGACGGCGTAAAACATGTTTACGAAAGCGAGAAACCTATTATTACCAAACTGCGAAGAAAAGGCCAGTGATTATGGGTGACATCAAAGCGGTGGCCCTGGATGTGGACGGAGTCTTAACTGACGGCGCCTTTATCTGGGGAAATAACGGCGAAGAATATAAAAAATTCTCATTTACCGATGTGATGGGTATTTCGCTGGCATCAAAAGCAGGGATTATTTTTGCTTTGATTTCCGGTGAAGATAATTATCTGGTTGACAGATTCGCCGAAAAGATGAAGATCATGAGTGTTTACAAAGGAATAAAAGACAAAGCATCTGCATTGATTTCATTCGCAGAAAAAAACAATCTGGAATTAAGTCAAATCTGTTTTATGGGTGATGATGTCAACGATCTCGGCGCCTTAAAACTTGCAGGTTTTCCAGCCGCCCCCGCCAATGCACATGTCAGCGCCAGGAACGCGGCAAAATTTGTTACAAAAAAATCAGGCGGAAACGGCGCTGTTAGAGAACTTATAGATTTAATCCTGGAAATGAGAGAATCCGGCAAATAATGAAACTTTCAGATTACGTAATGCAGTTTATCTCTAAGCTGGGAGTCGGGCATGTTTTCTATCTGCCAGGCGGCGGAGCCATGCATCTGCTTGACTCTCTCGGCAAAGTAAAAAATATGGAAATTGTCTGCTGCCTGCACGAACAGGCGGTAGCTGTCGCCGCGCAGTCATACGCCATGCATACAAACAATCTTGGTATCGGTTTAGTGACAACCGGACCGGGCGGCACAAATGCAATCACGGGCGTAAGCGCCGCATGGATTGATTCCGTTCCCTGTATATTCATTTCAGGACAGGTCAAAAGATCTGACATGATGACAGGAAAGGGAATCAGACAGATGGGGATACAGGAAGTGGATATAATCTCCATGGTGCGATCAATAACAAAATATTCCGTCACAGTTACGCAGCCCCGTTCAATAAAATATCATCTGGAAAAAGCCCTGTATCTGGCAAAAAATGGAAGACCGGGCCCGGTTTGGCTTGATATACCGCTTGATGTACAAGGAAGCATCATTGATGAAACATCGTTGGAGGGGTTTGATCCATCTGAACTTAAAGAAAAAAAGCCGGATATATCTTCTATAAAAAACTCCGTAAAAAAAATAGTAAGGTTATTGAACAACTCAGAACGCCCGGTAATAATCGCCGGTGACGGAATAAAAATATCGAAATCAAAAGGGCTGTTTCTGGACATTGTCAAAAAACTTGACATACCCGTTATTCCCACATGGAAGGCCATGGATATGATTCATGAAGAGCATGAATTATACGCGGGAAGGGGCGGCATACTGGGAGAACGTTCTGCCAATTTGGCGGTTCAAAATTCCGATTTGCTGTTGTGTATAGGTTCAAAAATGGATTTTACCCAGACAGGCTTCGATACAAAATCATTTGCCCGGGCAGCCGGAAAGATTGTTATTGATATAGATAAGAATGAAATCAAAAAGCTCGATTTCCATATAGATTTAAAAATAATTGCCGACGCCGGGATTGTCCTTAATGAAATCGCCGCACAGTTTAATAATATCAAAATAAAAGACAGAAGTTTCTGGAAAGAAAAAATCAAAGAATGGAGAAAAAAATATCCGATCGTTTCCAAAGAATATTACAATAACAAGACAGGACTGGTTAATCCTTACATATTAATTGATATGCTATCCCGGGAAGCAACAAGTGAAGATATAATCCATCCCTGCTGTGCCGGCACCGCCGCTGAATATAATTTTCAGGCATTCAAGATTAAAGAAAATCAAAAGTTCATCACTAACCACGGTCTTGGCCCCATGGGATTCGAATTACCCGGCAGCATCGGCGCCTGCCTTGCCAATAACAGAAAGCGAACAATCTGCGTAGCCGGCGACGGCGGATTCCAGTTAAACATACAGGAACTGGAAACCCTGCACAGACTAGACCTGCCGGTGAAAATATTCATAATGAACAACAATGGTTATTCTTCAATCAGGACAATGCAGGAAACTCATTTTAACGGACATTATGTAGGCAATGATCCTTCTTCAGGATTGACATTGCCTGATATAATAAACTTAGCAACGGCTTATAAGATAAAAGCTATCCGAATTCATGATGCAAGTGAACTGGAACAGAAAGTCAGAGAAGCGCTCGATTTCCCCGGACCGGTTATCTGTGATGTTATGGTCATACCCGGATTTAAAGTTGCGCCGAAAGTCGCTTCGCAGAGAAAAGAAGACGGCACAATGGTTTCCAAACCTCTGGAAGATCAATGGCCGTTTTTAGAACGGAATGAACTGGAATCCAATATGATGATTCCTTTAGTCGAAGAATAACTAAACAGGGTTACAAACAATGAACGATTTGTTTTCAGTTAAAGACAAAGTAATTATCCTGACCGGTGGAAGCGGTTTTTTAGGCTCTCAATTCCATCAGCATTTGACTTCTTGCGGAGCAAACATTATCGTATTTGATAATCAGGCGGATGATCCGGTTGATATTACAGATCCTGCTGATGTAGAAAGAGCTGTAGATAAAACATTTAAAAAATATAATCGGATTGATGGCATGGTAAATGTTGCCGCGATAAACGCCACCCCCGGAAGCGAAACATCTAAAAATTTCTGGAAACCTTACGAGAAATATCCACTGGAACTCTGGAAAAGAGAGCTTGAGGTCAATCTCACCGCCGCACATATTATCACTCAGGCAGTTGCGCCTGTTATGATGAATCAAAAAAGCGGTTCAATTATTTTTATGGCGACAGATCTCGCTGTTATAGCCCCCAATAACAGTATTTATCAGGAAGGAAATTTCAAAGACATAGCTTATGTTACATCCAAAACGGGATTGCTCGGTCTTATGCGTTCATGGGCATCTTATCTTGGGAAATATAATGTCAGAGTAAACGCGGCTGTTCCCGGCGGCATGTATAATGACCAGCCGGCGGACTTTGTTAAAAAGAACAGCTCACTGAATATGCTGGGACGAATGGCGAATAAAGATGAATATAATGGAGTTATTCAGTTTTTGTTATCAGACGCGTCTTCATATATGACCGGCGCTTCGCTCATCGTTGACGGCGGCAGGACGGCATGGTAATGAGATTTTTGATCTGCGGAATAGGTTCCATCGGACAACGTCATTATAAAAACCTGAAAGCGTTGGGACATGAAACGGCTTTATTCCGCGCCGGCGGAGGAGCCAACTCTTCTTTTATTGATAAATTTTTATCTGAAGAAGAATCATCGGGGCGACAGGTAAAATCTTATTATAACTTCAATGAAGCGGTAGAAGATTTCAAGCCCGATGCCATCTTTATTACAAATCCCAACAGTAGGCACTTGGAAACAGCTCTGCTTGCGGCAAAGTCAGGCCAGAATCTTTTTATTGAAAAGCCCTTAGCGCATCACAGGAAAGGCTTGGAGGAATTAAAAGCACTGGCCGAGAAAAAAAATCTTAAAATAATGATTGGATACAATCTCCGCTGGCATCCTTTATTAAAAAAAATGAAATCAATGGTTACAAATGGAGACATCGGCCAGCCTGTCTCCGCAAATATAGAAATGGGTGAGAATATCGAAGACTGGCATCCATGGGAAGATTACCGTCAGGCATATGCCGCGTATAAAAACGGCGGCGGCGGAGCAGTGCTGTGTTTCAGTCACGATATTGATTACCTCTACTGGTTCTTCGGATTGCCTGAAACTGTTCAGGCAATCGGCGGCAAAATAACCCCATTAGGCGGCGATGCCGAGGATATGGTAAAAGCCTTGCTGAAGTATAAAAATAATTTTATAGCTTCTCTGCATCTTGATTACTGGCAGAGGCCTCCCCGGCGTTTTTTTGAAATCATCGGCACTAAAGGAAAAATGATATGGGATTATTACGCCAAGAACTTGACATTAATTCCCCGGAACAATAACAAATCTCCTGTTATTTTTAACATCCCGGATTCTTTTGATAGAAACGACATGTTTATTGATGAAATAAAAGATTTTATTTCCGTTTTAAAGAATGAAAAAGAGTCGCCTATTTCTCTTAGAGAAGGGACAGACGTCCTGGAGATATCTCTGAAAATTAAAGAGCAAATAGGATATTAATAAAAATAAAAGGTTGATAGTGAGTGATGGATTATAAAAAAGAAATTCCTAATTATCTAGACGAAGTGCTAGAAAGAAAAGAATTCAGCATCGATAGGATTAGACGAGAAATTAAAAATTCAAAATACGTTTGTGCTTTTGGTTTAGGCGTTGTTTCATCGGCAATTATTTCAGCTATAAGAAAAACGACAGATATAAAAATAGATTTTTTATCGTATAAGGATCAAACCAAGTTGCGAAAAACATTCCAGCAATTTTTAGAAAAAGATTTCAAAAATATATTTATGGTTACAGAATGCAGGCTTTTTAATGATGGTTATTTCAAAAATAAACTGAAACTCGCAATATGTATTTACCACGATTTCAGGCATCTGTGGGAAATTCCATTGTATATAAAAGAACTTGTTCCGGAATATAAAATTTATCTGCGTCATCATACCGATCTGGCATATGAAACAGTATGTTACGCAATGATTTAGCAGGAGAAGTTTTTATGCAAGAAAAAGAAATAGAAAACGCCAAACGAGCTAAATTACGAAAAGAAAAGCCGGCGGTATACGAAAAGGTGATCAAGATTGCTGAACGGCACCAGCAAGGCATTGCTACTCCGATTGTTGATATTGCCTACAACTATGCCTGCAATTTGAAATGCCAGCATTGTTCAGCATCCAGATTTGAAAAAAAATCCCGGAAATTGACTCCTTCCGACTTGAAAAAATTCAGTGACGAAGCAGATGCTTTGGGCCTCTGTCAGTTTAATATTTCCGGTGGCGAGCCACTGATATTTAAAGACTTGGATCAAGTGATCGCGGCACTGCAACCGGATAAATTCCATTTAAGCATGAGTACGAACGGTCATTTCATGACACCGGAAATGGCAAAACACCTAAAGACAATAGGCTTGGACAAGGTAAAAATCAGTATGGACGATTTCGATGAGAAACTACATGACGCTAACCGAAACAATCCCGGTGCATACAAGAAAGCGGTCTCCGCAATGATGAATGCCCGTGATGCCGGACTTAGTGTAGTGGTTCAGACGGTCGTGACACATCAGAATTGCAAGACGGACAGAACTGTGCAAATGGCAAGATTCGCCCAGGAAAACGGATTTACCCTTGACGTTATGGTCGCCCGGGCAATCGGGGCGTGGGAAGGTAAACATGAAGTGCTGGTTGATGACGAGGACGCCGAGTTTCTCTGTCAGGTGCATAAGGAATATCCGGCATTGCATCGCGATACATTTCCCTCTTATGGTATGGATAAAGGTTGCGGTTGTGTTGATTCAACTTTGCATCTCACTCAGTATGGCGATATTTTACCCTGCGTTTTTATTCATATTACAATTGGGAATATTTTCGAGGAAAGTTTAGCTGATATTATAAAACGTGGCCAAAACATCAAATGTTTTCAGAAACACAGCCATCTATGCCTTTCCGGAGAAGACCGTGAGTTTATTAATAAGTACATGACAAAATTTTATGGCAAACAGTTGCCAATTCACTGGTCTGAAGCATTCGGCAAAGATGATTTCTGCGGGTAATGAATTTTAATCCTTCATAAGGAAGAAATAAATGCAAAAACTTATCAGTATTGTCACCCCATGTTTCAATGAAGAAGAAAATGTATTAGAAGTTTATCGACAAGTAAAAAATGTATTTAATGAATTAAAAGATTATCGTTATGAACATATTTTTATTGATAACTCCTCAACGGATAA
>Ga0153915_10003262_pt1 | contig 14872 bp, 15 predicted proteins | sample Opewatmetagenome_2_FD_107003 | JGI IMG/M metagenome (GOLD analysis project Ga0153915, IMG submission 107003) | Freshwater wetland microbial communities from Ohio, USA - Open water 3 Core 3 Depth 3 metaG | ecosystem: Environmental > Aquatic > Freshwater > Wetlands | place: USA: Ohio, Lake Erie...
CCCGGCGCTGGTACTCCTCGGGATCGGAAGCTCGCAGCTCGGCGTCCGCCTCCAGCGCGGGCCCCGCGGGCACGTACCCGCCGAGAGGGTCGTGGGCGGAGGTCTGGTCGGTCACGATGTCGGGGCGCAGTCCTCGGCGAAGCAGCTCCGGCTCCACCTCGGCGCAGTTGCCGAGCAGGCCGATCGACACGGCCTCGCCGGCGGAGCGGGCCTCCTCGGCCCACGCGACGGCCTCGTCGACGTCTTCGGTCTCGCGGTCGAGGTACCGCGTCTTGATGCGACGCTCGATGCGCGCCGGGTCGACCTCGATGCACAGGGCGACACCCTCGTTCATCGTCACCGCGAGCGGCTGCGCGCCGCCCATGCCTCCGAGCCCGCCCGTCAGCGTGATCGTTCCCTTGAGCGATCCGCCGAACCTCTGGGTGGCCGCCTCGGCGAGCGTCTCGTAGGTGCCCTGGAGGATCCCCTGGGTTCCGATGTAGATCCACGAGCCGGCCGTCATCTGCCCGTACATCGTGAGTCCGGCGTGTTCGAGCTCGCGGAACGTGTCCCAGTCGGCCCACTTCGGCACGAGCATCGAGTTCGAGATCAGCACCCGCGGCGCCATCTCGTGGGTGCGGAAGACCCCAACCGGCTTGCCCGACTGCACGAGCAAGGTCTCGTCGTTCTCGAGCCCCCGCAGGGCCTTCACGATGGCATCGAAGGCCTCCCACGAGCGCGCCGCTTTGCCGGTGCCGCCATAGACGACGAGATCCTGCGGACGCTCGGCCACATCCGGATCCAAGTTGTTCATGAGCATCCGAAGGGCGGCCTCCTGTGGCCAGGCCCGGCACGAGCGTTGCGAGCCGGTCGGCGCCCTGATCTCGCGAGCGACCATCCTGCTTCCCTCCTCGTTCCCTTCACGATGATAGTTGTCCGCCGCGCCTCCCGCGGTCGTTGCACCTCGACGCAGCCCGTCATACGTTGGGGCGCCGATGGACCCGATCCGCGTGTTGATCGCCGACGACGAGACCGAGGTGCGGGAGGCCCTCGCCGACCTCATCTTGTCGGAGCCGTCCCTGGAGCTGGCCGGGGTCGCCCGGGACGCGAACGAGGCCGTCGAGCTCGCCCGAGTGAGTCACCCCGACGTCGCGCTCATCGACGTGAAGATGCCGGGGGGCGGCGGCGCGCGCGCGACCCGGGAGATCCTCGAGCTTTCCCCGCATACGCACGTGCTTGCGCTCTCCGCCTACGAGGACCGACGGACCGTGCTCCAGATGCTCGGCGCGGGCGCGGCCGGATACCTCGTGAAGGGCACCGTGCCCGAGGACATCGTTCGCGCGATCACCCGCGCCTCGCGCGGGCAGACGAGCGTGTCCTCGGAGGTCATGGAGAGCGTCGTCCACGAGCTGACCGCGCAGCTGCGCCGCGAGGAGCTGATCTCAGAGGAGCGCAGGGAGAAGATGGCACGCATCCGGCGGGTCATCGCGGGAGAGGGTCTGACGATGGCCTACCAACCGATCTTCGACCTGCGGGAGCGAGTGGTGATCGGCTACGAGGCCCTGGCGCGATTCCACCTCGAACCGCCCCGCACCCCGGACGTGTGGTTCTCGGAGGCCGAGGAGGTCGGCCTCGCCATCGAGCTCCAGCGCGTGGCCCTCGCGATGGCGCTCGCCGACGCGGAGCGAATCGCACCGGAGGCCTACCTCTCGCTCAACGTGTCCCATCGCACGGCGGCGTCGCCCCCGCTGCTGGAGACGCTCCGGGGGGCCTCGATGAACCGTCTCGTCTTCGAGATCACCGAGCACGAACCCGTGGATGACTACGAGACCTTGATGGTGGCGCTCGACCGGCTGCGGGCGCGCGGCGCGCGGATTGCGATCGACGACGCCGGAGCCGGCTTCTCCAGCCTTCGTCACACGCTGCTCCTCAACCCCGACATCGTCAAGCTGGACATCAGCCTGACTCGGGACATCGACATCGACCGCGGACGGCGAGCGCTCGCGACGGCGCTCATCTCGTTCGCCGAGGCGATGGACATGGACATCGTCGCCGAGGGGATCGAGACGCCGTCCGAGCTCGACACGCTCGTCGCCCTCGGAGTGCGGTTCGGCCAGGGATTCTTCCTGGCGCGTCCGGGACCGCTGCCCGGCACGGTCGACCTGGCCTCCACACCCGGCGGCTAGCCTCAAGCGCGTTCGGCCGACCGCCGATGCCTCAGCTGGCAAGCGAACGACTACGCTTGTCAGGTCACAGCGGCGGCCGTCGCACACGCAGCAGTCGAGGGAGGGTATGGACCGGATCCGGGTATTGATCGCGGAGGACGAAGAAGCCGTCCGAGAGGCCATGGCCGACCTCGTCTCGTCGGACCCCGCGATGGACGTGATCGGAACGGCGAAGGACGCCGACGAGGCCATCGCGATCGCGAAGGTGGAGAAGCCCGACGTCGCCCTGATCGACGTGAAGATGCCGGGCGGAGGCGGCCCCCGCGCGGCACGCGAGATCCGCCGGGAGTCCCCGCAGACCCACGTCGTCGCGCTCTCCGCGTACGAAGATCGGCGCACGGTTCTCGAGATGCTTCGGGCCGGCGTCGTCGGCTACGTGGTGAAGGGCACTTCGGCGGACGAGATCCTCTACACGATCCGCCGGTCCATGCGCGGCCAGGGAAGCCTCTCGGTGGAGATCACCGCCGACGTGATCCACGAGCTCGCCAGCCTCCTCGAACGCGCGGAGGACCTTACCCGCGAGCTCCAGGAGCTGAACCGGACGAAGAGCGAGCTGATCCAGATCCTCTCGCACGAGCTGTTCACACCGATCACCACCATCCAGGGATTCGCGCTCACCGTGTCCGAGCACGGCCGTGAGCTCCCGCCGGAGGAGGTCAGCGAGCTCGCCGAGGGAGTCTCACGGGCGAGCGCTCGTATCAAGCGCCTGATCGGAAACCTGGCCGCGGCGGCGCGGTTGGACCGCGAGGGGGTCGAGGTCTCGACCCGACTCGTGGTCGTCGGCGACGTGCTCCGGCGCGCAGCCTCGGAGTTCCCCCAGCATGAGGACCGGTTGCGCCTGCCGCAGGATCCGGCGGAGAACGCCCATCGTCTGTGGGCCGACCTGGACCTGGGCGTCCGCGCCCTCGTCCTCGTCCTGGAGAACGCGCTCGCGATGTCCCCCGATATCGAGCCGGTCGACGTCAAGGTGCGCTCGCACGGCGGCGACCTGGAGGTCGTGGTCGCCGACCGGGGCCCCGGCGTGCCCGAGGACCGGCGCGAAAGCCTCTTCGGCGCCTTCACGCAGAGCGACTCCAGCACCACGCGGGAACACGAGGGGTTGGGGATCGGCCTGTATCTCGCCCACCGCATCATGCGGGCTCACGGCGGGCAGATCGGCTTCGAGCCACGAGAGGGCGGAGGCAGCTGCTTCGTGCTCACGTTCCAGGGCTTCGTGGAGCCCGAGGCATCCGCGTGATACGTGCGGCGCGCGACTAGCTCGTCCGTCGGTCGACGGCCCAGGACGAGCCCAGCGTGTTCTTCGTGAAGGACTTCATCTCCGTCGCCACGGCGACGGCCTCGGCGTAGTGGGAGAAGCTCCGGCGCTCCGTCGTGGCGATCCCGATCGAGATCGACAGGATCGGGAAGTGCTGGACCTCGCCCCGCCGGTTCACGACCTCGATGTAGCCGCGCTCGCCGTCCTTCGGGTCGTACAACCCCGGCGCCTCCCGGTCGAAGCGCTCGACGATCCGCTCCGCGATCTCCTGCGCCTTTGGGGCCCCGCATACCACCACGAAGTCGTCCCCGCCGACATGACCGACGAACGTGGTCGGGCCTCCGGCGGCCAGCGCGACCTCCTGGATCAGCCGGGCCGTGAACTGGATCACCTGGTCCCCTCTGGCGAACCCGTAGTGGTCGTTGAGCGCCTTGAAGTGGTCGAGATCCGCGTACAGGATCGCGAACTGCTCGCCTACGCGAACCCGGGCCTCGATCTCCTCGTCGATACGAATGTTGCCGGGAAGGCCGGTGAGCGGCGATTGCGAGCGCATCTCCTTGGCCCGGCGGAGCACGCCCCGGATCCTCGCCAGCAGCTCGGGCGTGTCGAAGGGCTTGACGATGTAGTCGTCGGCCCCAACGGAGAACCCCTCGAGCTTGTCGGCCGACAGGCCCCTGGCGGTGAGCATGATGACGCTCACGGTGGCGGTCCGGCTGTCCTGGCGCAGGCGCCGCGTCAGCTCGAATCCGTCCATGTTCGGCATCATGATGTCGGCCAGGACCAGATCCGGGCACAGCTCCCGCGCCATCTCGAGCGCCTGCCCGCCGTTCGAGGCGACCTCCACCCGGTACCCGGCCGCCCGCAGTTCGATCTCGAGCAAGCGAGCGATGAAGGGATCGTCGTCGACGACCAGCACGGAGTCGCCCGTGCCGGCGGCTTGCGACGCCCCGTCGAATCCGTCCGAGGTCACCTTCAGCGCCGACTTCCCATCCATCCGATTTCAATCGGCATGATCGCCTTCCGGGTGAAGCCCGCGACGATCACGGTCCCAGCCTCCGATCCAGGGCGTAGGACGAGCCCGCCGTGCGCTTCGCGTAGTTCTTGAGGTCGGTGGCCACCTGGACGACCTCGGCCCGGTGCACGAACGACCGGCTGGACGTCGACACGACCCCGATGGAGATCGAGAGCGTCGGGAAGCGCTGGCTGTTCCCCTGACGATCCTCCGCCTCCAGATAGCCCCGTGCTCGGTCCTCCTCGTCGTACAGCGAGGGTGCGAGGGCATCGAACCGATGAATGACCTCCTCGGCCACGGGCACGGCGAACTCCGGCTTGGTGATGACGACGAAATCGTCGCCGCCGATGTGCCCCACGAAGGTATCCGGGCCGGCAACCTCCTTGGCGGACTCCCGGATGAGCCTGCCGGTGATTCGCAGGGCCTCGTCGCCGCGGACGAACCCGTACCGGTCGCTGAAGGCCTTGAAGTAATCGAGATCGAGATACAGGACCGCGAACGGCTCCGTCGAGGCCAGCCGAAGGTCGATCTCGTCCTCGATGCGGACGTTGCCGGGGAGACCGGTGAGGGGAGACTGCGACCGCATGTAGGCGGCCCGCCGAAGGGCCCCGCGAACGCGTGCGATCAGCTCCTCGTTGTCGAAGGGCTTGACGACGTAGTCGTCCGCCCCGGCGGTCAGGCCGGTCAGCTTGTCCGCGGCCAAGCCTCTCGCGGTCACGATGATGATGCTCACCGCCTCGGTCCTGGGGTCGTGGCGAAGACGACGGGTGAGCTCGAAGCCGTCCATGTTGGGCATCATCACGTCGACCAGCACCAGGTCCGGGCACCGCTCGAAGGCCGTCTCCAGCGCCTGCACCCCGTCCCCGGCGTGGCGCACCTCGAACCCTGCGCCCGTGAGCTCAACCTGGAGCAGGCGCGCCAGGAACGGGTCGTCCTCGACGACCAGGATCGACCCGCTGCCCGCGTGCTCCTTGGAGACGTCCCTCAACGTCCCCGGCCTCCTCGCCCTCGCGCACGGACGCTGCGCCCGGAGTAAAGCACAATAGAAGCCCGGATCAGCGGAACAGGGGGGTGGGGCGTGCACGTTCTGGACTCGTTCCTCGAGGCCGTGGGGAACACTCCCCTCGTTCGGCTGCACGCCGTCACCCAAGGGGTCCGCCCCAGCGTCCTCGCGAAGCTCGAGATGCTGAACCCGGGCGGCAGCGTGAAGGATCGAATCGGCCTTCGCATGATCGAGGCGGCCGAGCGCGCGGGCCTGCTCCGGCCCGGTGGCACGATCGTCGAGCCCACGTCCGGCAACACCGGTCACGGACTGGCGATCGCGGCAGCGATCAGGGGCTACAAGTGCATCTTCGTGATGCCCGACAAGATGAGCCAGGAGAAGGTCGCCCTCCTGCGCGCGTACGGCGCGGAGGTCGTGATCACGCCCACCGCCGTGTCCCCCGAGTCCCCCGAGTCCTACTACCGTGTCGCCGACCGCCTCACCGAGGAGATCCCCGGCGCGTTCCAGCCCAACCAGTACTTCAATCAGGAGAACCCGAAGGCCCACGAGGAGACGACCGGCCCCGAGATCTGGGAGCAGACGGAGGGGACGGTGGACGTCCTGGTCGCGGGCGTCGGCACCGGCGGCACGATCACCGGCGTGGCCCGCTTCCTCAAGAAGCAGAACCCACGGATCCTGGTGGTGGGCGCCGACCCCGAGGGTTCACTCCTGTCCGGCGGCGAGGTTCACCCCTACCTCACCGAGGGGATCGGAGAGGACTTCCTTCCGGAGACCTTCGACCCCTCGCTCGTCGACCGATGGGTTCGGGTCTCCGACGGCGACGCGTTCCGGATGGCCCGCCAGGTCACCCGCCGGGAAGGCATCCTCGTCGGCGGTTCCTCCGGCTCGGCGGTGTTCGCCGCGCTGGAGGTCGCTCGCGAGCTCGACGAGTCGAAGACGATCGTCGTGATCCTGCCAGATACCGGCCGCAACTACCTGTCGAAGCTGTACTCGGACACCTGGCTCCTCCAGTACGGGTTGCTCGAACGGCCGGAGGTCGTGCGGGTGGAGGAAGTCCTCGGCGCGAAGCACGGCGAAGTCCCCCCGCTCGTCACCGTGAGCGCGCGGGACAAGGTTCGCCAGGCGATCGACGTTCTCCAGGAGTTCGGCATCTCGCAGGCGCCGGTGGTGCGCGAGCAGGCGAGCGAGTCGTCCGCGGAGGTCGCACAGTTCGTCGGGTCGATCCGGGAGCGGGCGCTGCTCGACCGGATCTTCCGCGACCCCGACGCCCTCCAGTCCGACGTGGCCGAGATCATGGGGCCGCCCATCGCGATGGTCGAATCCGACGAGCCGATCGAGGTCGCGTTCGCCTCGCTGCAGCACGGCCCGGCGGTCCTCGTCGTACGAGCCGGGCGAGCCCTGGGCGTCCTCACCCGAAGCGATCTCCTCGAATTCCTGGCGCACCGGCGGGGCCGGTAAGGCTGGCGCTCGAGATGCGCGCGCTCGGTATCGACGTCGGGGTTCGAAAGGGGCTCGACCTGGTGCTGCTCGATGGCGCGAGGACGATCCTCGACACGCACCGGCGGGTGGCGACGGGCGAGGTTGGCGCGATCGTCGACGAACTCTCGCCCGACGTGGTGGCGATCGACTCGCCTCCCGGATGGGCGCTGTCGGGAAGGTCCCGCGTCACCGAACGCGAGCTGCGGTGGTTCGGCATCCAGTGCTTCAACACGCCCTCGGACTCGCGGATGGGCGAGCATCCCTTCTACGAGTGGATGACGGTGGGATTCGAGACCTTCGCCGCCGTCGCGAAGCGGTTCCCCCGTTTCCGGGGCGGGCAGGTCAGGGGCACGGCGATCGTGGTCTTCCCTCACGCGTCCGCGGTGGTCCTGTCCGGGTGCCTTCCGCCTCCTGGGGTGCCGATCCCCAGATGGCGCCGGGGCGTGCTGCGCGCTCGTGGCGTGAATGCCTCGGCGCTGCGCTCCGCGGACCAGGTCGACGCTGCCCTCGCGGCGCTGACGGGTCTGTACGGCCTCGAACGACGGTTCAGCGCTCCCGGTGACCCGCGCGAGGGACTGATCGTCGTCCCGGCGGCGACGCTCCCGGCACACCCGTACCGTCGCGGCGAGCCGCCGAAGGCGGGCGACGAGCAGTTGCCGCTTCCGGGTCTCGCCGCCTGTGTATGCGGCGACCCCGCGTGCACCGCGCTGACGGCGAGCGAGTTCGCCCCGGGGCACGACGCGAAGCGGAAGTCGGCGTTGTGGAGGTCCGCCCGGGCCGGGCAGAAGTCCCTGGACGAGCTGAGGAGGCGAGGGTGGGCCCTGCCACCGGAGATCAGATGAGGTTCGAAACGCGCGCGATCCACGCGGGACAGGAACCGGAAGCCCAGTACGGCGCCGTGAGCGTGCCGATCTACCAGACCTCGACGTACGCACAGCCGGCGGTCGGGCGCCCGAAGCGGTACGACTACGCGCGCGGCGGCAATCCCACGCGCGAGGCGTTCCAGACGGCACTGGCGTCGCTCGAAGGCGGGGAACACGCAGTCTCGTTCGCCTCGGGCCTGGCGGCGGAGACGACGCTGTTGCTGACGCTCCGACCGGGCGACCACGTGCTGCTCGCGAACGACGTGTACGGGGGAACCTACCGGCTGCTCGCGCGCGTGCTGTCCGGCTGGGGTCTCGCCTTCGACGTCGTCGATATGGCCGACCTCGACGCGTTCCGGGCGGCCGTCCGGGCCGAGACCAAGGTCGTGTGGGTCGAGACGCCGACCAACCCGCTGCTCAAGGTGGTCGACATCCGGGAGGCCGCGGAGATCGCACACGCGGTCGGCGCGCGGTGCGTGGTGGACAACACATTCGCCACGCCGTATCTACAGCGCCCGCTCGAGCTCGGTGCCGACGTCGTCGTCCACTCGGTCACGAAGTACCTCGCCGGCCACTCCGACCTCGTGGGCGGCGCGGTCGTCACGAACGACGACGAGCTCGCCGCGCAGCTCGCGTTCCTCCAGAACGCGGTCGGCGCCGTACCCGGGCCGATGGACTGCTATCTCGCGCTGCGCGGCCTGAAGACCCTCGCCGTGCGCATAGAGGCCCACTGCCGTGGCGCGAAGAAGGTGGTCGAGTTCCTCCAGAACCATCCGAAGGTCACGACGGTCCACTACCCCGGCATCCCCGGGCACCCCGGATTCGAGGTCGCCGTACGGCAGATGCGGGATTTCGGGGGCATGGTGTCCTTCGAGGTCGCGTCGGAGGAGGAGGCCGTGCGCATCGTCGAGCGCACGAAGCTGTTCTTCCTGGCCGAGTCGCTCGGGGGCGTCGAGTCCCTGATCGAGATGCCGGCGCCGATGACTCACGCGAGCGTCGCGGGCTCGCCCCTCGAGGTGCCGTCCACACTGATCCGCCTATCGGTCGGGATCGAACATCCAGACGACCTGATCGAGGATCTCGCGGTGGCCTTGGGCTGACGCTGCCGCGGCTGACCCACTGGCGGCTCTAGACTGCGCGCAATGGCCCCGAAGGTCCTCGCCGCCTTGCTCACGGCCCTGCTCCTGCCGACGGCCATCGCGGGCAGGGCCCTCGCGACGTCTCCTCGCGCCGCCACGACGGAGCGCGCACTCGCCGCCAATGGCGGGGTCTACGCGGCGTCGGAGGATGCGACGACGTCGTCGCCCGCTCCGACAGGCAGCCCCTCGCCCGCTCCGACTCCGGCGCCGGGCGTGCGAAGCGGTGCCGGTGTGATCGTGCTGTTGATCCTCGTGGGAAGCCTGTTCCTTCTCCGTTCTCGGCTGGACCGGGGCCGACGCTAGGCCTTCGGGCGTTTCAGGTAGGCGACGAGCGATTGCCCGCCCATGGGGGTCGTCATCTGCACGACGGAGACGAGCTCCCACCCGTCCTCGCCGAAGGTGTTGAGGATCTCGCCGGGATTGTGCTCGAGCAGCGGTGCCACGAAGTACTCCCACTTCATGCCTGGTCCCACCCTTCCAGTCGTCGGCTGGTCGTCTTGATGCACACGCCCATAATGACGGCAAGACCCGCGTCCTCCGCGATCCGGCGAGCGATGTCGTTCACGATGCCTTCCTGGAGCCAGAGCACCTTCGCGCCACGACGAACGGCCTCCTCCGCGATCGAAGGGGTATCCTCGGCCCGGCGAAAGACGTCGACGACGTCGATCTCCACCTCCTCCGGGACGTCCAAGAGCGACGCGTAGGCCTTCTCCCCCAGCACCTGGGTCTCGTTTGGGTTCACCGGGATCACCCGGTAGCCTTTGCGCTGCAAGAATTCCGCGATCTGGTACGAGTCTCGGTGCAACTTCGACGAGAGGCCGACGACCGCGATCGTCCTCGCGTCTCCCAGGATCGAGGCAAGCTCGGCGTCGCTCGGTGAATACGACGCCGGGCCCGTTTCGCTCACGATTGCTCCGTCCGAAGGATCTCGATCAGGCTGTGCAGGATCTTGCCGGTAGCGCCCCAGATCGTGTTGCCCTCCATCTCGTAGGCGAACCCCTGGTACACGCGGTCACCGCGTGGGAACTCCACCTCGACCTCCGCATGGGCGAGCCGCGCGAGCGAGTATTCGAGCACCTCCGCGATCTCCCCGGCATTCGGCGTCAACGCCGGACGCGCCGCCAGCATTCCGACGAACGGCACGATGAGGATCCCCGAAACGAACGTGTGCACCGGCGGCAGCGCGCCGATCACATCGACCGCGGCGGGAGCAAGGCCGAGCTCCTCCTCGGCCTCGCGAAGCGCGGTCTCACGCAGGCCGGCGTCCTCTGCATGTGGGAGCCCTCCCGGGAACGAGATCTCGCCGGCGTGCCGGGGCAGGTCGTCGGTTCGGCGCGTGAAGATCACGGACGGCTCGGGCGCCTCCAGGATGGGAAGCAGCACCGCCGCCGGGCGGGTGGCCGGCGGCAGCTCGGGCCGCGGGTCGGAGTCGAGGTGGAGCCCGAGACGGGCCCGCAGGTCGGTCGTGTACATCTCGACCATGGTAGAGGAGACGCCCTCGAACACGGGGCCTCGGGGTATCCTGGAACGACGATGCAGAGCGAGACCGCCACCGTGTTCACCGTCACCGAGAAGGCGGCAAGGAAGGTCCGTGTCCTCGCCGAGAAGGAGGGCCGGCCCGGTGCCTGCTTGCGGGTGCGCGTGGTGGCCGGAGGCTGCTCGGGCTTCTCCTACGAATTGGGGTTCGCCGAGGCCCCCGCCGAGACCGACCACGTGATCGAGGCCTTCGGCGTTCGCATCCTGGTCGACCCGAAGAGCGCGCCGATCGTGAAAGGCTCGACGCTGGACTTCAACGACGCCCTCCTCGGCGGCGGCCTGAAGATCCTCAACCCGCAGGCCACGCACGAGTGCGCCTGCGGCGAGTCCTTCGCTCTTTGATGTGGTAGCAGGTTCTCACTGGGCAGTGCGGCCCTCGAAAGGGAAGCGTGGACGCGCCAAGCTCTTGTTGAAGCGCAGCGTCAAGCCGCAGCGAAACGACGTCATAGCGAGTGCTGCAAGAGCGGTCGGTCGACAAGACGGCAGGTCGCCCTGGAACGCCTGCGACAGCACCGTCAGGACGAGCCGCTCCTCGACCGGATCGCGAGGTACGCTCCGTAAACAGCGGCGACGCCGCCGACGATCGAGGTCCACAAGCCGAGGCTGGTTCCCATTTCGACCTGGGTCGGCACGCCGGCCGCCACCCCCGCGAGGAACGGTTGGCCGACCGCCTCGTCGGCGCGCGTCAACGCGAACAGCGACATCGCCAGGAGGAAGATCGCGCCGATCCCCATCAGCGCGCCCGTGAGCTTGCGGATCTGCGGATCCGAAAGCAGGACGTAGGCGGCCCCGAACGCGAAGGCGGCCAGGCCGGCGATGAACGCGACCTGGCCCGTCCAGTCCTGGGTCCCGTTCACGTACTGGGTGATCGTGCCGCCCGTCACCTGATAGGAGTACTCGAACCAGTTGAGGTAGACCCCCGCGAACCCGAGCAGGCCGCCGACAGCGCCCGCGGCGCCGGCGTACAGGATCTGCGCGTCCGCGGGCATCATCTTCTTCATCATGCCGTTCCCCTCCATGGCCAAGCCCCCTTCTGGCGGGTTGCCCTTTGGGGATTCTCGGGGCGTCAACGGGAAGTTGCAACGACCCTTGGTGGAAGATCCTGACTCGTTCAAGAACCACGGGCTCCTACACCAGGGCGCGCAGGCACGGGGCTCGCATCCGGAACGCGCTGTCTTCTTCCGTAGCGCCCTGGGTGATTCCTCGGCGACCTATCTTCCCGGATCCCGCCTCATCCGACCGCCAGCGTTCCCGTCATGGACGAGTGGAACCGGCAGTGGAACCCCACACTCCCCGAGCTCGGCCACGTGACCTTCACGTCCACCGTCTGCCCTGGGGGCACGTCCTGTGTCACGCTGCCGTCGTCGAGCGTGAAGCTGTGGGTCGTGGAGTCCTTGTTCGTCACCGCGATCGTGACCGTCTCGCCCGCCCCGGCCGTGAGCGTGTCCGGGTTGAACGAGAAGTTCTGGATCGTGAGCGTCTGGGAGGAGCCGCCTCCCCCTCCGGCCGGCGAGCCGCTTCCCCCGCCGCCCCCGGTCGAGCTCTTGCTGCTGCATGCCGCGGCCATCAGTCCCAGTACCAGCCCCGCCGCGAGCAGCCGCGCGAGTCGTGAGCGCATGTCCCCTCCTTGTCTCGACTTGTCCCGAGTCTACGGTCCCGTGGGATTACGGACGAGTGGCCCGGATGGCTTGCGGGAAAGGCGACGGCGACGCGCTATCCTGTCGGGCGATGCCGAAGAACCCTGGGGCCAAGGACAACACGCAGTGGTACGAGCTCTACGACGAGGTCGTCACATCCGGCCTGTGCACCGGCTGCACCGCCTGCATCGTTGCCTGCCCCTTCCACGTCCTCGGCTACGAGGACTACAAGCCCGTCCAGCTCCAGGAGGACGGCGTCGACCAGTGCGCCCACGGTGACAAGGGATGCTCCCTCTGCACCCTGGCCTGTCCCCGGTTCCGTGAATGGGAGCCGGAGATCGACAACCTCCTGTTCGGCCGGGCTCGCAAGCCCGAGGAGGTCGTGGGCTTCTACAAGGACATCGTGCTCGCCCGTGCTGCCAACCCCGAGGTCCTTGCCCACGGGCAGGACGGCGGCGTGGTCTCGGCCCTGCTCATCTGGGGCCTGGAGAAGGGCGACATCGACGGCGTCTGCACGTCGAAGCTGATGGAGGAACGGCCCTGGGACTGCGAGCCCACCGTCGCCACCGACCGCGAGGGCGTTCTGGCGGCCGCCGGCTCCCGCTACACCTACTCGGCCAACCCACTCGCCATGCTCAAGGCCGCCGAGATGGGCCTGTCCAAGCTCGCGCTCGTGGGGATGGGCTGCCAGGCGAGCGCCCCCGGCTCCATGACCGTTCGCCGCGTCAACAAGTGGGCGAAGAAGGTGGCCTGGACCTTCGGCCTTCTCTGCTCGAAGAGCTTCACCTACGACGGGCTCATGGGCGAGATCGCCCAGAAGGAGCTCGGCCTCTCCCTGGACGACATCGCCCGCGTGAACATCAAGGGCAAGCTCCTCTTCTACACGAAGGCCGGCGACGAGCTCACGTACTCGCTCAAGAAGTCCCACGCGTACACGCGGCCGGGGTGCCTTCACTGCCCCGACTTCACGGCCGAGCACGCCGACATCTCTTTCGGCGGCCTCGGCCAGGGCGAGGGCTGGTCGCTCACCATCATCCGAACGGAGAAGGGCCAGGACATCTGGAACCGGGCGGTCGCCGACGGCGTGGTCGAGTGGCGGCCGGGCTCCGAGGACCCAGACGCCATCGACAAGATGTTCAAGCTCGCGATCAAGTCCCGCGAGCGCTGGCCGCTCGACGAGGTCCCCGAGGCGAACCGCAACCCCGGCTTCGTCCCGGCCGCCGAAGGCGCCGTCGCCGAGTAGCCTCGCCCGTCCCTCCAGCTCCCGCTTCGCATCGGGCCCGCATTCGCGCCGCGTCCTCGGTCCGTCAGGTCCGGTGAGAAGCCGGGCGCCCCGGGCCTTCGGCCCGGGGCGCCCCAGAACTCGCTCGCGTGGAGCCTACCCCGCGGCAGCCCACCCCGCGACAACCGGATGGTCCTTGTCGCTCGGGCCGACCTGTGCGGCGCCTCCCGGCGAACCCACGCCGCTCACCGCGTCGCTGAAGAACTCGGCGTTGATTGGCGTGAACTGCTTCCACTCCGCGGGGACGTCGTCCTCGTAGAAGATCGCCGTCACCGGGCATACCGGCTCGCAGGCGCCGCAGTCGACGCACTCGTCGGGCTGGATGTAGAGCATCCGCCCGCCCTCGTAGATGCAGTCGACCGGGCACTCGTCGACGCAGGCCCGGTCTTTGACGTCGATGCACGGCTCGCAGATCGTGTACGTCATCCGTTTTCCCCTTTTCCACGGTGCGGACCTTGCAAATTCTATCCTACGACGCCCGACCGTGCCTGCAAGCCCGCTCAGGCCTCGACCGCGGGATGCGGTGCCAGGGCGAACAGCGTGCCGAGGATCGAGGACGAAGCGTCGCGGACGGGCACCGGATACACGACCGGCAGGTCCGCGCCCGCGTCCCGGTAGGCCTGGAGCCTGAGGGCGGCGTCCGACGCATCCCCCAGCAGGCACACCCTTCGGACCAGGATCTCCGGAACGTCCTCCGGTCGTCCGGCCCGATCCGCGGCGGCGGCCATCGCCGCTTCCTCACCGAGGCCCACGGCCTCGAACTGCCGCAGGTACGCCGGGTAGGTCGCGTACAGGCCGGCCGCCGCTCGAAGCGCGGCGAGCGTCGGCCCGGGCTCCTGACCCACGCAGGCCCGAACGTAGACCGCGACGGTGACGGCCTCGGGGTCGCGCCCGGCGACTTCGGCGCCCTCGCGGATGCGCTCGCGGGCAAAGGCCACTCGCTCGGGGGGGCACCAGTTGAGGAGCACGCCGTCGGCGACCTCCCCCGCAAGGCGCATGGCGTTCGGCCCGAGCGCCGCGATCCAGATCGGGAGCGGGTTCGGCCCGGCGTCGAGGGTCAGCCGGAACGGCTCCCCGTCGCGGCCCTCCACCGTCTCACCGACGAGCGCCGCACGGGCGAGCGAGCAGAACCGGCGAAGCCGGTCAAGGGCGCCCGCACCCGCGGGGCCGGTTCCGAGCCCGAGGATCATCCTGCCGCCGGACAGCTCGTGGACCGTCGCTGCGGCCATGACCGTCGTGTCCACGCCCCGGGCGAGCGTCGTCACGACGCCGGTCGCAAGACGAAGCCGAGACGTGTGGGCTGCCAGGCCGGCCAGCGTGGAGAAGGTCTCCCTGCCGGAGATCTCGGGGAGGACCAGAGCCTCGTAGCCGGTCGTTTCGGCCGTCGAGACGACCTCGACCAGATCGCGCCACGGCAGAGGGTCGCGCAGCGCGAACCCCGCCCTTCCGGTTCGATCTCGCG
>Ga0153915_10003263_pt1 | contig 14869 bp, 8 predicted proteins | sample Opewatmetagenome_2_FD_107003 | JGI IMG/M metagenome (GOLD analysis project Ga0153915, IMG submission 107003) | Freshwater wetland microbial communities from Ohio, USA - Open water 3 Core 3 Depth 3 metaG | ecosystem: Environmental > Aquatic > Freshwater > Wetlands | place: USA: Ohio, Lake Erie...
GCCGCGGCGAGCACGAGCGCGAGCATCAACATGGCCGCGGCTGCAGCGCTACGCGGTGCCATATTTGGTCTCGACATGGATGCCAATGCGCTTCAGAAAATCGGTCGGCAGCACGCCGCCAATATTGACGATCACCGCATCATTGGCGAAATCCTTCACCGTCCCCGAGCAGTCGATGCGCACGCGGTCGCGCTCGATCTCAGCGACCTTCGACTTCATGAGCACCTCGAGGCTGCCCGCTTTCGCCGCTGCCTGCACGCGCTCCCGATTGCGCTGCTTGGCGCGATCGAAGGCATCGCCGCGGTGTGACAGTACGACGTGGGTGTCGCCGAGCTCGGCGATGCTGGCCGCCGCCTCGAGCGCGCTGTCGCCGCCGCCGACGACCAGCACGCGCTGACCGGAGTACTGCACCGGATCGATCAGCCGGTAGACGACCTTCGACATCTCTTCGCCCGGCACGCCGAGCTTGCGCGGCGTGCCGCGGCGCCCGATTGACAGCAAGACGCTGCGCGTCTGGTACTCGGCAGTCGGAGTGCGCACGATGAAACCGTCGCCACTGCGCTCGACCGTGTCGACGCGTTCCCGGTAATTGATCCGCACGCCGGTCTTCTTCTCGACGTCGCGCCAGAACTCGAGAAGCTGCTCCTTGCTCGTCTCCTTGAACTTGATCTTGCCGACGAGTGGTATCTGCGCCGGCGAGGTCATGACGAGCTTGCCGCGCGGATACTGAAAGACGGCGCCGCCCAGCATCTCCTGCTCGAGCGTAACCGCGCGCATCTTGCGCGCGAGCGAGGTCAGCGAGGCGGAAAAGCCGGCGGGTCCCGCCCCGACAATCACGAGGTCGAGCGTCTTGCCGTTGCCGCGCCGTGCCGCGTAGATCGCTTCGACCGCCTGGCGTCCCTGTTCGAGGGCGTTGCGTATGAGTCCCATCCCGCCGAGCTCGCCGGCGACGAAGATGCCGGGAACGCTCGTTTCGAATCGTGGGCTCAGAACCGGCAGGTCGACGCCACGCCGCTCACTGCCGAAGACGAGCGTAATCGCGTTCACCGGACAGACAGCCTTGCAGGCGCCGTGACCGATGCAATCGGTTGGACCGATGAGCTGGGCCCGTCCATCTATCAGGCCGAGGACGTGATGCTCCGGCTGCTCGGGACAGGCCCGGATGCAGTTTCCGCAGCCGATACAGCGCGACGGATCGATGACCGGGTGCAGGGACACCGGCTCGACGAGGCCGGCCTCGAGATTCGAGCGGTGGGCCTCGGTGCTGCGCCGTTCAAGCCGGCCGCGCTTGCGCCCGAACCAGACGAACAGGGCGACGATCGGCAGCCCGTAGATGAGGTAGGTCAGGATTTCCATAACGAGGACGATGCTTGACGCGCGTGCATTATCGCCGGCCGCGGGGAGCCCGAAATGGAGACTTTCCCCACTTGCCGACCAGGCCTTCTTTGACGAAGCTCACATGTGGCACAAGTGCATGCCCGCCCCTGTTTTTTCCTCAACTCTGTCGCGCTTTGGCGACGCCGCCCTGTATGAGAACTGCGACGCTTGAGCAGCCGCGAGAGCTTGTCAAAATGCAGTGTGGATGGGTGCAACTCTCGCATCGCGGCGGTTGCAGAAAACACGTCTTGAAGTTGAGTCGATGAGCATGATGCAGTCCTGGTTCTGGTATCTCGCGGGTCTTCTGAGCGGTGTCGCTGCGGCGCTCATCGTGCTCACCCTGTGGCAGTCGCTCGCGGCGAGAGTTCCGCAGACGGCCCGCCGTTACATCATCGGCGCATCGATCGTCCTTGTGATCGGCGCGGTCGTGACCGCTCTTTACAGCGTGGTCGGTCGTCCCGACGCGATCGTGCAATCGCCCGCTCAAACCGCTATGCCGCATCCCGGTGCCCGTGCTCCGCTGCCCGGCGAAGCGCCGCGCTCGATCGAGCAGGCGACCGCGGAGCTCGAGCAGCGACTCACGCGCAATGGCGGAACGCGCGAGGATTGGCTGCTCCTCGCCCAATCCTATGAGTTCCTCGGCCGCAACGACGACGCCGCGCGCGCACGAGCCGAAGCCCAGGGCGCGAGCAGTGCGGGTGCGAGCCCGGCGCAGCCCGTCGATGAGCGCGCCAAACTCAGCATCGCGGAGTACGCGAAGCGCGTCGCCGCCAATCCCCGCGATGCCGAGAGCTGGTCGGCGCTCGCGACCCTTCGGCGGCAGCAGCGCGACTATGCCGGCGCGAAGGAGGCGTATCGCCACCTGATCGACCTCAAGGCCATGACGGCCGACAACTGGGCCGATTATGCGGACGCCCTCGGCTCGCTCGGCGGATCGCTCGCCGGCGAACCGGCGCGCGCCATCGACAAGGCGCTCGCGCTCAATCCGCGGCACGTGAAGGCGCTGTGGCTGAAAGCGAGCCTCGCGCACGAGGAGCGGCGTTACGCGGCCGCGCTCGCGCTTTGGCGCGAGCTGCGTTCGGTGATGCCACCCGACTCGCCGGATCTGAAGATCATCGACGACAACATCGCCGAGGCCGGACGCCTCGTCGGCGCGCCCGCGACGCAGGCCGCCGCAACTGCTCCGGCGACTGCCGCGGGGATCACCGGAACGGTATCGATCGACGGCAAGCTTGCGGGTCGTGTCGCGCCCGGCGCGACGCTCTTCATCTACGCGAAGGATGCGGATTCACCGGGACCCCCGCTCGCCGTGATGCGCGCGAGCGCAGGACAGTGGCCCGTGGCGTTTCGCCTGGATGACTCGATGGCCATGATTCCATCCCGGCGGCTGTCGCTCTTTGAGCATGTGGTGATCGAGGCGCGAGTCTCGGTATCCGGCCAGGCGATACCCGCGCCGGGCGATCTTTACGTCGTGAGCCCGGTGTTCCGACCGGCGGACGGCAAAGCCGTCAACCTGGTCATTTCCCGCGAAGTGACCTGAGGGTACCGACGTGCCGCCTGCCGCAAGACCGATCAGGAGAGACGATCAACCGGGCGCGACGGGCCCCGTGCGTCGCTCCGTCCGCGCTCCGGTGGCGAACCCCCGCCCGCCCGCCGCCGCTCCGCAATCACAGCAGGAAGCAGCGCCAAAGCGGCGGTGGTGGACGACCGAACGCACGTTTCTCGCGATTGCCGCGCTCGTCATCTACCTCGGCTTCAAGTTGCCGACCGAGCGGTACCTCACGCCCCAGCGGGGATTCGGCTACGCGCTCGGCATCTTCGGCGGGAGCCTGGTGATCCTGCTGCTGCTCTACTCCGTGAGAAAGCGCGTGCGCTGGCTCGGTTTCCTGGGGTCCGTGAACAAATGGTTCGAAGTGCACATGGTGCTCGGCGTGCTGGCGCCGATCGCGATCCTCTATCACTCGAATTTCAGCCTGGGCGCGACCAACAGCAACGTCGCGCTGATGTCCATGCTGGTCGTGGCGGGCAGCGGCCTCGTCGGCCGATACATCTACGCGCACATTCACTTCGGTCTCTACGGCCGCAAGATGACGCTGGGTGAGCTCCGGGCGAGCGCGATTCGCTTGCGCGCGCTCGAGGGAACCATCGCCTTCCTGCCCGAGCTCGTCAGCCGGCTCGAAGCGCAGGAGAAGCGGCTGCTCGCGAGCGGCCCGCGCATGCCGGTGGTGTCGCTGCTGAAGCCCGCGGGAGTCGCACTGAATTCGCAGATCGCGCGCTGGCGTCTGCATCGCTACGTGTCGCGCGCGCTCAAGGTCGCCGCCAGGGGCTCTCCGACCATCGCCGCGCAGCGGCGTCGCTTGCGCCGCAGCGCCTTTGCGTACGTCGACCGGCGGCTTCTCGCGACGCGCCAGGTCGCCGCGTTCGAGGCTTACGAGCGCCTGTTCTCGCTCTGGCACCTGTTGCACGTGCCGCTCATCTTCATGCTGCTCGTCGCCGGCATCGTGCACGTCGTTGCGGTCCACGTTTACTGACCCGGCTGCCGCCACCGCATGTTCAGGCGAGTCAGCCTTACAGCCCTGGGGTTCGCATTGATGATGTCGATTCTGCCAGCCAATCGAGCGCACGCGGTCAATCCCGAGGCCCTGCTCATGCCCGGGAAGCTGAGCGCCGCGCACGAAAAACTCGTGGAGAGCTGCGCGAACTGCCATGACCGCGCGGATCGCGCGCGCCAGACGCATCTCTGCCTCGCCTGCCACAAGGACGTCGCCGCCGACGTCACTGGCCGCCGTGGTTTTCACGGCCGGCTGCCGGGCATAGCGGACTCGCAGTGCCGTGCTTGCCACACCGAGCACAAGGGCCGCGACGAAGACATCGTGAAGCTGAGTCCGGCTCAATTCGATCACGCGCGGACGGATTTCGAGTTGTTCGGTGCGCACGCGACAGTCGCTTGCGACAGCTGCCACGTGAAGGGCAAGCGCATGCGCGAGGCGCCGTCGGATTGCGTCTCCTGCCACCGCAAGATCGAGCCGCATGAAGGCAAGCTCGGTACCAAATGCGAGAGCTGCCACGACGCGACGGCCTGGCGGCACGTGAGTTTCGATCACGGCAAGACGAAGTATCCGCTCAAGGACAAGCACGCCGACGTGCCGTGCGTTCAATGCCACTTTGGCAATCGGTACAAGGGCACGCCGTCAGTATGTGTCTCCTGTCACGCACCCGATGACGTCCATCGGGGCGAGCGGGGCGTGAAATGCGGCGACTGCCACACGACCGCCGGCTGGAAGACCGCGAAGTTCGATCACTTCAAGCAGACGGGCTACGCGCTTCTTGGCGTGCATGCGCGCATCGATTGCCAGGACTGCCACCGGACGGGCAACCTCAAGGACAAGATCCCGAAGGAATGCTTCGGCTGCCACCGCGGCGAGGACTCGCATGCGGGACGCCTCGGCCAGGGTTGCGAGAAGTGTCACGACAACGAGCACTGGCAGCCGGCGACTTTCGATCACACGCGCGACACGAAGTGGCCGCTGACCGGCCGCCACGAGAAAGTCGGTTGCCACGCCTGCCATACCGCGCCGACGGCGACGCAGAAACTCGCTACGGATTGCAACGGCTGCCACCGCGCAAGCGACGTGCACTCGGGCAAGCTCGGCGTCGATTGCGCAAGCTGCCACACGACCGACGGCTGGCGCAGCAATATCCGCTTCGATCACGACCTGACCGATTTTCCGCTCGTCGGCCTGCACGTCGCCGTGCCCTGCGAGCAGTGTCACGTGACGCGGGCCTACAAGGATGTCGGCTCGAAGTGCATCGACTGCCACACGAAGGACGACGTGCACAAGGGCGCTCTCGGCAAGGAGTGTGCGAAGTGCCACTCGCCGAACGGCTGGCGCATCTGGGAGTTCGACCACGGCAAGGAAACCGGCTTCGCGCTCACCGGAGCGCACGGCAAGCTGACCTGTGACGGCTGCCACAAGCAGCCGCCGGATCAGGTGAAGCTGTCCGAGACCTGCGCGTCCTGCCATCTCGACGACGACGTGCACCTCGGTCAGTACGGCCGGCAGTGTCAGCGCTGCCACTCGACGGTCACATTCAAGGGTGCGCGCCTGCACTAGGCGCACGCGGAGACCGCCATGCAAGCTTCAGCTACCCGTTCCTCGATCGTCCGCCTGACGACGGGCCGGGCAGCATTGCTCGTGCTTGCCCTCGGCCTCTTCGGTCTTTGCGCGGTCGCCTCCGCGGCGAACAACGCTCCCGTGAAGAAATTCGATCACCTGACGACGGGCTACGAGCTCACTGGCGCCCACCGCAATCTCCCCTGCGAATCCTGCCACGTCAGCGCCGTATTCAAGGGCACGCCGCGCGATTGCGTCGCCTGCCACACCGTCGGTTCGCTCGTGGGCGCGATGCCCAAGCCGACGAATCACATCCTCGCCAGCGATCGCTGCGGCGACTGCCACACGACGACCGCGTATCTGCCCGCCAGTCGCTTCGACCACGCCGAGGTGCGCGGCAGCTGCGCAACTTGTCACAACAACGTGCAGGCGACCGGCAAACCGCCGAATCATGCCCCGACGACGCTCGACTGCAGCTCGTGCCACAACACGGTCGCCTGGAAGCCGGCAGCATTCGATCACGCAGGCGTGACCGGCAATTGCGTCAGCTGCCACGACGGTACGCGCGCGACGGGCAAGAGCGCGGCCCACATGCCGACCAGCAACACCTGCGAGTCCTGTCACACGAACTTCGTCTCGTGGTCGCCGGTGCTCGCGGTCGACCATACGCAGGTGACCGGCACTTGCGAGTCCTGCCACAACGGCTCGATCGCGACCGGCAAGGGCATGAGCCATATCCCGACCACCCAGACCTGCAGCACCTGCCACACGACGGTCGCGTGGATTCCGGCGGCGGCTTTCGATCACACCGGGATCACGACCAACTGCGTCAGTTGTCATGACGGACAGAAGGCGACCGGCAAGAACAGCTCGCATATCCAGTCGACGACGAGCTGCGAGTCATGCCACGCGACGAGCGCCTGGAAGCCCGTCACGACCGTCGATCACGCGCAGGTCCTCGGCAGCTGCGCGTCCTGTCACAACGGCGCGACCGCAACCGGCAAGCCGGCGAATCACATCCTCACGACGTCCGACTGCGCCAGCTGCCATTCCACAACCGCGTGGACACCCGCCGGATTTGATCACACCGGGATCACCTCGAATTGCGTGAGCTGCCACGATGGCACGCGCGCCACCGGCAAGCAGGCGACGCACATGCTCACGACCGACAGCTGCGAGTCCTGCCACGTGGTCGCGGCCTGGAAGCCCGCCTCGGGCGTCGATCACACTCAAGTGCTCGGCACCTGCTCGTCCTGTCACAACGGCACGACCGCGACCGGCAAGAGCGCGAGCCACTTCGCGACGACCGCGGATTGCGGCAGCTGCCATACGACGGTCGCCTGGACCCCGGCGAATTTCACTCACGCGGGCATCACGTCGAACTGCGTGAGCTGCCACAACGGCACGTCGGCGACCGGCAAGAGCCTGACCCATATCGCCTCGACCGACCGGTGCGAGAACTGCCACGGCACCACTACCTGGAAGCCGGTGGTGACGGTCGATCACACGCAGGTGTCGGGCAGCTGCTCGTCATGCCACAACGGTACGGCGGCGACCGGCAAGGGCCCGACACACATCGCAACGAGCATGAATTGCCAGAACTGCCATTCGACCACCGCGTGGTCGCCGGTGACGACGGTCGATCACACGCAAGTCGTCGGCAGCTGCTACTCCTGCCACAACGGCACGATCGCGACCGGGAAGAATCCCGGCCACATCGCGAGCAGCAACACTTGCGAGGATTGCCACACGCCGACGGCCTGGAAACCGGCGAAGTTCGACCACACGGGGATCACCGGCAACTGCTTCAGCTGCCACAACGGCACGCAGGCGACCGGGAAACCCGCGACCCACATTCAGAGCACGAACACGTGCGAGGCCTGTCACGCCGTCGCCGCGTGGAAGCCGGCGACACAGGTCGATCACACCCAGGTGATCGGCGCCTGCGCCACCTGCCACAACGGCACGACGGCGACCGGCAAGGGCGTGAACCATATTCCGACCGCCCAGTCCTGCGATACCTGCCACACGACGACCGCGTGGTCGCCGGCCAACTTCTCGCACGCCGGCATCACGACCAATTGCTTCAGCTGCCACGACAACATCCACACGAGCGGCAAGAACGCCGGCCACATCAATACGACGACGAGCTGCGAATCCTGCCATTCGACGACGGCGTGGAAGCCGGCGACCAAGGTCGATCACACGCAGGTCATCGGGACGTGCTCCTCGTGCCACAACGGCGTCATCGCGTCCGGCAAGTCGGCGAACCACGTCGTAACGACGGCCGACTGCGGCAATTGCCACAGCACGATTGCCTGGACTCCGGCGACCGGCTTCACCCACGCGGGCATCACGACCAATTGCTACAGCTGCCACAACGGCACGCAGGCGACCGGCAAGCCCTCGACGCACATCGCAACCAGCAACACCTGCGAGGCCTGTCACTCGACCACCGTGTGGAAGCCGGCGACCAAGGTCGACCACACCCAGGTGGTCGGCACCTGTTATTCGTGCCACAACGGCACGACCGCGACGGGCAAGAACACCGGCCACATCGCGAGCGACAACAGCTGCGACAGCTGCCACACGACGACGGCGTGGAAACCCACCTTCACCGTCGATCACACGCACGTCGTTGGCGTCTGCAGCAGCTGCCACAATGGCGTCACGGCGACCGGCAAGCCCGCGACCCATGTGCCGACGACGCTCGAATGCAGCAGCTGCCACTCGACGTTCGCCTGGACGCCGGCGGCCTTCGACCACTCCAAGATCGGCACGGCCCGCTGCGACTCCTGCCATAACGGCACGACGGCGACCGGCACCTCGACTGGGCACATGACGTTCCCGGTGAACCATTTCGACTGCAGTCACTGCCACACGACGACGGCGTGGACGCCGAATACGTTCAAGCACATTACGGGCGGCGGCTATCCGGGCGACCATGCCGTGGCGCTCACGTGCCTAAGCTGTCACACGACGAATACCGACGCCGCCTACTGGCGCTCGCCGTCGTACAAGCCCGACTGCGCTGGCTGTCACTCGAACAAGTTCTCCGCAGGCGATCATCCGTACAAGTACGGGACGACGCGCTACTCGGTGAGCGATCTGCGCAACTGCTCGGGTGCATGCCACACGTACACGGATTCGACGCTCTCGGTCATCAAGACGCAGCGGTCGGGCCCGCAACACCGCATCACGAGAACCAGCTTCTGATGATGCTACGCGCAGTAGCTGCAGTTGCTGCCGTCCTGGCCTGTGCCGCCTCCGCCAACGCACAGGTCGCGGGCCGCCTGGTCGACAGCGTGGACTTCAGCGAGCGGCCGGGGCACGTCGACATCAGCGTCGTCTTTGGCTGCAGCCTGAGGTACCTGTCGCACCTGCCCGCGAGCCAGGGTGACACGGTACGCGTACGCCTGATGCCGCTGCCCGACTGCGGCACGATCGGCGGCTCGATGTTCGGTCAGACACCGCCGCTCGACCCGTCCCAGATGGTGCGCTCGATGGACATCGATCAGCTCGCGGGCAACGAGCTCATCCTCACCATCCACTTCGCGCGCGAGGAGAAGTTCGTGCTGGCGCCGAGCACCGACAGCCAGGGGCTCAGAATCCGGCTGCTGCGCCCCGACTCGCGCGGCGCCATCGTTCGCATCGCCGGTGAGCCCGGTCCGCCGGCCGGCTACGCCGTCAATCTCGAATCCTCGCGCGAGCCCATCGCCGACGACGCCGTGCGCCATGCGGCCCAGGTCGCCGGCGTTCCCGCTTACGTTGCGCAGTTCCAGCTCGGCGACGAGAAGTGGTACCGCCTGCGCATCGGCCCTTTCAAGGGCGAGACGGACGCCCGCCAGGCGCTGCGGTCCATTCGCGGCGAGTACCCGAAGGCCTGGCTCGCGATAGGCGACGACGCAACGCTCACGTCGACGGCTACCGAGCCTCAGGCGGTGACGGCGCTACCGACGCTTCCACAAGCGAACGCCTCGCTCACGCAGCGGGACATCGATGCCCTGTTCGCCAGTGCGAAAGCGGCGTTCGATCACAAGGACTACGCCGGCGCTATTCCACTCCTGACGAAGCTCCTCGAGCAGCCTGAGTTCCCACGACGCGCCGACGCGCAGGAGCTGATGGGCCTCGCGCGCGAGCGTAGCCGTCAGCTTGCGCATGCGAAGGCGGAATACGAGGAATACCTGCGCCGGTATCCCGATGGCCGCGGCGCGAAGCGCGTCCGGGAGCGGCTGCGAGCGCTCGCCCTCGCAGCTCGCACGTCTCGAGCCGGCGGCGGCACCGGCGCAGAGGACGAATCCGCCTGGAAATTCTACGGCGGTGTTTCGCAGCTCTACCGTCGCGACGAGACCCAGCTCGACAACAGTGCACAGACAACCAACGTCACGAGCCTCAACGCGTTCCTGAGCGACGTCGACCTCGTCGCGCGCCGGCGCGGTGATCGCTTCGATTTCTCGACGCGCCTGAGTGCCGGCTATGAGAAGGATCTGCTCACCGGTGGGCCCGGCGATCAGACGCGTGTCAATACCGCGTTCGTCGAGCTCGCCGATCGCGACCACGACTGGAGAGCGCGTCTCGGCCGCCAGTCGCGCAACAACGGAGGCCTCTTCGGCACCTTCGACGGCGTCTATGCCGGGTACCAGATCCGGCCGCGCCTCGGCCTGAACCTCGTCCTCGGCTATCCGGTGGAAAGAGCAACCGATTCGCCGCAGACCGCGCGGGAGTTCCTGGGACTGTCGCTCGACCTCGGCACGTTCCGCGACGCCTGGGACTTCTCGCTGTACGGCGTTTCACAGCGCTTTTCAGGTCAAACCGACCGTCAGGCGATCGGCACGGAGCTGCGCTACTTCAAGCCCGGCCGCACGCTGGTCGCGCTGGTCGATTACGACCTGCACTTCCAGGAGCTCAACAACGCGGTCGTCCTTGGCACGCTCGAGCTGCCCGGCCGCTGGATGGTCGGCGTCAATCTCGATCATCGCAAGAGCCCGTCGCTGAGCCTGCGCAATGCGCTCATTGGCCAGATGGTCACCAATTTTGACGACCTGCTACTCATCTACACGCCCGATGAGATCAATCAGCTCGCGCTCGATCGCAGCGCCGACTCCGACCTCTACAGCGTCTCGCTGTCGCGCCCCTTCGGTGAGCGCTGGCAATGGACGCTCGACGTCTCGAGCTTCTCGACCGGCGCTACGCCGGGCTCGGGCGGCGTGGATCCCGTGCCGGATTCAGGACGCGACAATTCGATCGGCATTCAGGGCCTCGCGTCGGGGCTCTTCGGCGGCAGCGACTTCAGCACGATTGTCCTGCGCCACCAGTCGAGCGCCACGCTGACAGGCGACTCGCTCGGACTCACGACACGGTTTCCGATCTGGGGCAACTGGCGCATCGGGCCGCGCGTGCGGATCGATCGCCGCGACTACTCGACCGACGGCTCGGAGCAGTGGCTCTACGTCCCGACCGTTCGCCTCGAGTTGCAGCGCACGCGCACCATGTTCGAGCTCGAGGTGGGCGCGGAGATCGGCCGGCGCGATTTTGGCAGTTTCCAGGAGAACTCGACGCGCTATTATTTCAGCCTCGGTTACCGCATGAATTTCTGACAAGGTGTCGAGGTTGACGTTGACCGCACGCCCCCGGCGGAGCGCTTGCACCGCCGCCATCATCGCCGGACTCGCACTGCTCGCCGCTCGCGTCTTCGCGGACGAGCCGGTGCGCGAATACACGGACGAGACCACCGCGGCAACCATCACCGTCGCCGACGAATCCCTCGTTTTCGCGCGCGAACGGACCGATCTCGCCGTCAACGCCCGCGATTACGTGAGCCTCGCGCCGCTCGAGATCAATCGCGGCGGCGAGCGCTCGTACTTCTGGTTCGCGTTCGTCTGGTCCACCATCGACCGGCGCGACGGCGAGCCGCTCCTTCTCGACCAGGATGAGCTCGTGCTCATCGCGGACGGGCGGCCGATCAAGCTCGTTCGCGACCTGTTGCCGCTGAGCCGCCACGGCGTGGCGGCGGAGCCGCTGCAGGCGCCCGTGAAGAATGCAACGCGGCTGTTGCTGCCTTCGGATCCCGAGATCTTCAATTTCGTGGCGGACGCGGACCGGGTTGAAGTGCGGCGCGTGCGCGACGGCATCAGCGAGCCGTTCGAGCTCTGGCGCGACTCCCGGAAGGTATTGCGAGCGTGGCTCCGCCACCTCGAGCTCGATCAGCCCTGACAATGCGCGCGGCTACTTGCGTGCGTACAGCCCGTCGAATGCTGTCGTCCAGGTCTTGCCGCCGTCGCCGGAGACTTCCCAGTGCTGTCGCACCTTGCCATCGGGGAGCGGCGTCCAGGTCAGGCGATTCATGGTCGTCCCGCCGCCGGTCGCCGCATTGTGCGTCTCGCCAGACAGCACCATGCTGCCGCCCTTGAGCCCGCCCTCGAGCTCGAGGGGCGCGCCCTGATTGTCGACCCAGGTCTGATGCCAGACACCGCGGCCGGCGTCGTAATAGTTGAGACTATGGCCGCGTGAGCCGCCGGCTCCCACCCAGCTCTCGAGCAGCGCGCAGCCGCCGAGAATCCTTTCGATCCGATTGGTGCCGGCCTGCTTGCCCTTCTGGGTGACGTTCCAGTCGCCGGCCCAGAAGTCGAACTGCCGGTAAGCCTCGGCCGTGCAGGCGGGCGGCGGCGCGGACGTCGCCATGGCCGGCGCCGCGAGAACCAAAGCGAAAAGTATCGACGCGGTACTCATTTCTTTTTTCACGGCGATGCTCCAATAACACTGCGCGCGCAAGGCTAGCGGGCATTCACGCAGATCGCTACGGGGCTGGGACCAGCGTTTCTTCCGCCGGCTTGACATAAGCCAGCGCCACATAAACCCGATGCGAAATCTGCGAAGCAGTTGTCGCCATTAGGCGACTTGGGTCCTCGTGCGCGCTGGCCAGGCTCGGGAGAATCTGCGTGGTGGGCTCGTACTCTATTTATTAGAGGAACAGCGTGGGTGGAATGAAGGACCGGCAGGCAAACCAGGACCTCTGGCACCTGACCATCGATGATTTGTTCAAGACACCAGTCGAAACGACGCGGCTGGTCAGCGACGGTCCGTTCGTCATCAATCTGAGCACGTCCACCGCGCCGATCAGCATTCCCCCGAGAGACCAGCTCAACGTCGAGGGAGCGCACGCCTACCAGATCTCGCGCAACGAGGACGGCCGCCAGCGATTCCGCCTGCGTCTCGGCCCGATCAGCACGGAGCTCGAGGCCGATGCGATCCTCGCGGCGGTCCGCGAACGCTATCCGGGTGCCATGATCGCTACGCCGGCGGACGACGATCTGAAGGCCATCGCGAGCGCTGCGCGCGTGGCGAAAGCGACGAAGCACAAACCCGCACTGAGCCCCACACAGAGTCCCGCACAGACTCCCGCACAGCGTCCCGTGCAGAGTGCCGTGCACAAAGCCGCGCAAGCGGTGGGCCTGCCGCTGCCGCCGCAGCCCGAGACGCCCAAGCACGACGATTCGACTGAAATTACGGGCAGCGGCTGGGAGATCGACTCGCTGCTGCCGCACCTCGCCGGATCTGCGCCCGCCCCGCGCGCGAAGAAGCCTGCGCCCAAAGCCCCACCGCAGGTGAAAGCGGCGCCGCCGGCCCAAGCCAAAGCCAAGCCCGCCCCGATCGCGAAGCCGGCGGCCCCGCAAGTTCCGGCCGCCGCCAAGACTGCTCCGACGCCGCCGCTAGCCAAGTCGCCACCGCCACCGAATCGACCGGCCGCGGCGCCGATCGCGAAGACTCCGCCGTCGAAGCCCGCCAGCCCGCCGCCGGCGCTTGCAACGCCTGCCGTGCCGGTCGCCAAGGCGAAGCCAGTGCCGATACCGCCGGTGCTGACGAAACCGATCGCGCCGCCCAAGCCCAGACCCGCGGCCGCTCAGCCGCCGCGCGCCCAGCCGGTCACCGCGCAGCAAGCCGAGCCACCGGCGGTCACGGAGAGGGTGCCGCCCGTCGTCGCCGACGTCGCATCACCGCTGGTCTTGGAAGCCGCACCTCCGGTCGTTGCCGAGGTGGCGCCTCCGGTCGTCGTCGAAGTCGCGCCGCCGGTCGCCGTCGAGGTCGCGCCGCCGGTTGCCGTCGAAGTTGCGCCACCGGTTGCCGTCGAAGTTGCGCCACCGGCCATCATCGAAGTCGCTCCGCCGGCAGCCGCCAAGACTTCACCCCCCGCGGTACCTCAGGTTGCACCCACTGCAGTCGACGCCATTGCGCCCGCACCCGCCGTACGAGTCGCTGCACCCTCGGACGAGCCCATCCTCGAGACCGATTGGACCGCCATCCTGAGCGCGCCCATCGACGACACCGCAAAGCGCCCGGCCGTTCAGCCTGTCGTCGAATCGAAACCTGCACCGAGCGGCGACGACAGCGGCCTGCGGCGCCTGGTTGCGAAGAGCAACGCCATCGTCGAGCAGATGGACACTCGCGCCCAAAGCGCCATGCAGGGCCCTGTGCCGCCGCCGGCCACGCTGCCATCGCCGGCGCCGATTGCCGTCAACCCGCCACCGATGCCGGCGCGCGCGCCCGCGGCGCAGCTCCCCGCCGCCGATCCCGGACCGGCCGCGCCGATCGCGCCGGTTTCCGAGTCGCCCGCCGACGCCACGGCATACGCCGCTTCGGCACCGCAGGTTCCTATCGAGGTCGTTCTGCCAGCGGCAGGATTCTCACCGCTCAGCACACAGTCGATCGAACAGAAGCTCGCCAAGCTCGATGAAATTCTGCATGGCGGGCAACCCGCCGCCACGGAGCAGGCAACGCCGCCGCCAGCCAAAGACGCCACGGCAGATCCCGCTCCGCAGGTCGCTGACGCCGCAGCAACGAGCTCGGCGGCGCAGGAAGTGGACGTCGATATCTTCATCGATGACGACAGCGAACCGCACGCCACCGCCGAGCGCCGTCCGTGGTTCCAGCTCGAGCGCCGGCAGGAGCCCCGCCCGATGCTGAAGTCGCCGACGCAGGTGCTGTCGTCGATCGACGAGGTGGTGCTCATCGACGAGGCGAACAATCTCGACAACATCCTCGCGAAGCAGAGTGCGCCGGCGACCCTCGCCGCGCCGGTCGAAGAAGTGGTGGTGGACCTCACGCCCGAGCCGCAAGCTCCGCTGCCAGCCCCGAAGCTGGCACTCGAAGCCGATCTCGCACTGGAACCCGAGCTGACGCTGGCATCCTCGGACCCGCCGCCGGCGCCCGTGCTGATCGAAGACCTCGTTGTGAGCAAGGCGGACACCAGCCTCGAGATCCTGGTGGACAAGAGCAACGCCCTCGTCGACTCGCTGGAAATGAAATCGCAGGAGCTCACCCGCGCCGACACGCCGACACCCGCCGCACCGACCGCGCAGCCGGCGCCGACGGAGCTGGCC
>Ga0153915_10003264_pt1 | contig 14868 bp, 15 predicted proteins | sample Opewatmetagenome_2_FD_107003 | JGI IMG/M metagenome (GOLD analysis project Ga0153915, IMG submission 107003) | Freshwater wetland microbial communities from Ohio, USA - Open water 3 Core 3 Depth 3 metaG | ecosystem: Environmental > Aquatic > Freshwater > Wetlands | place: USA: Ohio, Lake Erie...
AGTCGTCTTGCCACACAAAACGGTTAATGTAGACACTAGAAAAAAACTTCAGGAACGGAGAAAACGTATTTAGATCAAAATGTTAAAGGCAATTATCACTTTCAATTGTTTGGAACATCCGCTCCAGGTAACTGCCTAAGTACACTCAACTATGCGACATCATGTCGCACCATAACGACCAGTCTGGACAATATGTGCGGAAAATTTTTCCGCACATATTGTCCAGCCTGATGTTAGCGGTCACTAATTTTTTTCTTCATCGGTTGGATATGTAATCCATGCCTGTTTCTAGGACCAGTAGTTCTTTTGTACCCACAGGCTTCATAGAAAGGTACTGCATAAAGCTGTGCTCTTAGTACAATCTCTCGATAGCCAAGTCTTTTACATTCGTTCTCATAACGTTGAATAAGCTTTTTCCCAATGCCTTTTCTATGAAACTTTCCATTCACAAAAAGATTAACTAATCTATTACCCGTACTTCTGAGCACACCCACAATGTGTCCGTGTATCTCTGCTACAAAGAATTGAGATGAATCATTAAAACGTGTTTCTATTTCTGATCTGTTTACTGATGGATTATAAAAAGCAACATAGTCCCTTGCAGCATCAATTGTGTTATCTTTAAAATTATACTTTTTAAAGGTCTCTGATATCAATAAGGCGACCTGAGAAACATCATTCTGTCTATATTTTCTGATCTGTATCATACAATTTATTTCATATCGTCATATCGTCGCTAACATATATATTATAATGCTGCATGTTTTTAACGGAATTACTATTAATTTTTGAATTATACCGATTTCATTACAAATTACTTAATTTGTCAACATCAATAAATAATTCAATATGATAAGTTTTTTTGGCAAATCCCACAAATGTTAAAATGCGCTTTTTTGTTACAATTATGCGGGTTAGTTTGCTGATAAATAATTACAGAAATTTATTATTTTGTTCTGCATCTATCCTCATGAAAATATTTTGTTGTTAGATGAGACTATGATTATTTAAAGCATTTCCCCAATTATGCCGTTCCCTTTGAATTGCCTTTGCGAAGGTTTCCTGGCTGTCGGGTATATCCGCATCAAAATCGCCTTGACCTTTGTCCTTTGCTATGGCATCGAACAGTTCCCGGATATCGCTTTCCTTTAATTGTCTCCCCATGCCTATTGAAATAAGTGATATCAAACCGGCTATGTTCATCTTCATCTTTTTCCTGGTCACTTTTTCATTATCCCATTTGAAATGGCGGATATTATTTTATCAGTGATCGTTTTATTATTTTTTTCCTATGGATAAAATCAGAGATCTTTTTGTCATGTATGACTGAACGATCAAGCCTAATGAGCTTTTCTATATATTTTATATTCCCTTTGCGTGCTTATCTCACTAATCTGATCGGGAAATGTTTATAGAATAAAAAGCAGGGGAGGAATACTTGCTGTGCGGCATTTCAGGCCGTGCCCGTTTATGTGTTATGCGCCCTGTTCGGTGTAAGGCGATGGATTACTGTGAAGCGTACGTTGTGAGAGTGGTTTGACCTTTTGCCATTCCTTTGAGGCATTCTCTGCGTTCCACAGGTCATAGTTCTTCTGTAAATTGAGCCATAAATCAGGGGTACTGTTGAAGGCGCGTGACAGGCGCAAGGCCATGTCAGGCGTGATTGCGCCTCTTTCATTTATGATCTTGGACAAAGTCTTTCTGGAGACGCCAAGGGCATCAGCCATATCCTTGATTGTTATGGACAGGGGCAGAAGATAATCTTCTTTTATTATATTGCCCGGATGTGTCGGGCGTCTTGTTATTTTTCTCATTTTTTATCTCCTAATGATAATCATCATAATCGATGATATATGCGTCGCCGTCAATGAACTGAAAAAATACACGCCAATTGCCGGAGACTCTAACAGAATGAAGCCCCTTTTTATCTCCACTCAACTGGTGAAGAAAAGACCCCGGGTAATTCATATCCTTTATGTCGCCGGCAGCATTAAGCCGATCTAGAATTCTTTCAAGTCTCCCGGCATGCTCAGGTCTAATTCCCTTTTTACTTCCGGTATAGAAAAATTCTTCCAAACCTTTATGTTTGAATGATTTTATCATGTGGCCTATAGTAACCCCTTGGGTTACGCATGTCAACTATTTATTGTGAGAAATTTTGTGAGAAAATCTTCAAAAAGGGTGTGGTTCACACCAAAACGGCAAACAGTTAATATTATCGTTAAACAATAATATTTTATCGCAATAAAATATTTTATTCTTGACAAATAGCAAGATATCTTCTATTCTCCTGCCTGTTGTTTCAAAGGCTCGTTCCCTGTGCCTCACGGTATGTCTTGCCTGTCTTTAAAGCTTGGCCAACTTTCGAATTCAGGTTGCCTGGGTGCAGAGTGTAGCTGAGACAAAGTATGGATTTGATGAAAGGTGTTTTATTCATAATTAATTTGAGTGGAGGTTTAATATGGAAAATACAAGGCGCATACAGGTTATAAGCCGTCTAGGTCGGCTCATCTGCACGGTATTAGTCTTTCTGGTGCCGGTCATCTCTGCTTTCTTTTGGGTCTACTTCAATAATTTGTATCCCTATATGAACACCGAGATGTTCAAGGTTTCTTTGCCTCATGTGCCGATTCATGACCTTTCAGACATGGCGCGATTCATGGGCTTTATAGTCTCACTTCTGCCGAATGCCGTGATCATATATGGGATTGTCAAACTCCGGAGGCTGTTCAGCCTTTATGAAAAGGGAATGATTTTTTCAAAGGATAATGTGGGATGTTTTCGAGGCATGGGATGGGCACTCATTGTGTTGGTCGTGGCGGGGACAGTGAGTTCAACTCTTTTGAGTGTTGTGCTTACATTCGCCAATCCTCCGGGTCAGCGCATGTTTACAGTGGGGATCGGGTCGGGGGATTTTACAACTCTGGTTCTTGGATTAGCGGTTTTGCTTGTATCGTGGGCTATGGATGAAGGACGCAGGATAGCCGAAGAACAGGAACAATTTATCTAAGGAGTGATATGACCATCATCATTAATCTGGACGTAATGCTTGCAAGGCGCAAAGTTAAATCCAAAGACCTGGCCGAATTTGTCGGGATCACAGAACAGAATCTTTCTCTGATCAAGACCGGCAAGGTGAAAGGTCTTCGACTATCGACGATGGATTCCATCTGCAAATTTCTGGGTTGTCAACCCGGGGATATCCTGGAATATAGGAATTCGGATGTATGACGTTCCCGTAAAAGGGGATGTCGGTTCCAAAGCAATTTATTTCAACATGCCAAGACAGGTATTACAATCCCGCATCCATGTCAGGACAAACTTCCAACCGAAATATTGAATCAGACCGAATTCCGTGTCGCGTTTCCATTACACAGAATGACAATTCCAGGATATCATACAAAATACATTTTCCATTCTTTTGAAAAAGCATTTCAGCATTGTGATAAGATTACAGACAACTTGTAAAATATTATTAAAATTATTGACAAAAATGGATGCGTGACTTACTAAAAATATATATAATATATAATAAATAAGATCTATAAAATCAAGAACCAACAGGTTCTGGATATATTTCTGGACCTTCAATATGAATTTAAATTCAGGCGTCTTTTTATTATAAATCAGACCGGGCAAGGATTGCTGAGTTGTACAAAGGGCATTCAGCGATCAGGGACCGGAAAAGAAAATGTATTTGATACACTGAGGAGGTAGATATGAGTTTACTTAATTCGCTTCTGGGAAGACGGCAGTTTCTCGTTGCCTCAATGGCTTCCGCTACAGCGCTGGCCTTTGGAAAAGTGACAAAGGTATTTGGGCTTATTTCCGCAGGGGCATCGGAGAAAGAGGATGCTGCTGTAAAGAAAAAACTTAAAGGCATTGTAGTCTATTATTCAGCCACAGGAAGTACCGGAAAGATTGCCAAAGCGATCCATCGCGGCATGAAATCAGTGATGGAGTGTGATGTCGCCCCGATCAAAAAGATGGATCCCAAAAAGATTGCAAGGTATGATGTTGTAGCCATCGGCGGACCCATATGGTATTTCCGCGAAACGGCCAATCTAAGAAATTATGTATATAATATGCCCCGTATGGATGGGAAATTATGCATCCCCTTTTGCACGCATGGTACGAATCCCGATGGTTTCTTTTATTCCCTCTCAACACAAATATTAAAGAAGGGGTTTACCATCATCGGTTGGGGTGATTGGTATGGAGGCGCATCACATGTGCTCCATCAGCCTAGTCCCTATCTTACTGACGGACATCCCGATGAGATTGATCTGCAGGAAGCCGAGTCCTTCGCCAAGGAAATGGCTGGGCGCGCCAAGAAGATCTATGCAGGTGAAAAGAACCTTATCCCGGAGATCCCGACCGGAGCTGATGCCGATTCGCTCTGGGCGCCCCAGGGTTTTGGAGAGGGCCGCGGTATGGGAAACGGGATGCCTGGCGGCATGCCGAGTGCAGGAGTCCAGGGCGGACAGATGCCTGGGGCAGGCTCGGTTGCAGCCGGCGTAGTTGCCGGTGGAGCAACTGTTGCAGGTGGAGCGCCGGGTAGTATGCCAGGTGCCGGCCAAAGTGATATGCCTGGTGGAACCGGCGGCGCAGGCGGAGCGCCGGGCGGCGGCGGATCAGGTGGAGGCGGCGGAATGCCCGGCAACGCTAATGCTGCGACTATGATTCCAACCATAGATTTGACAAAATGTGTTTATCCGAGATGCAGGGCCTGTATGGACGTCTGCGTAGTTGGCGCTATCGATCTTTCCCTGGCAGTTCAGGCTGCCTTGGTTTCCGGATCTAAATTTCTTGTTAAGGAGGCTTGCCTTCATTGCGCTCACCCCTTATGTGAAAAGGGCTGTTCCTATGATGCTATAACCTTCGATAACGGAGCCAAGACAGAACATGTGTTTGATATGAAAAAGTGTATTTACCCTAAATGCACACTCTGCGTTGAAAATTGTCCTATGGACAGCATTGACTTCGCTCAGAAGCTTCCACATATCAAGCGTAATTGCGAAGGATGCGATTTGTGCTGGTGCATCTGTCCAAAGGACGCCATAAGTATCCCAAACATCGCCACCACCCATGCGAGAATATCGCCTAGCGGTCCGAATGATGGATTTTTTGCCGCGTTGAATGCAGCAGAGAAAACAGGAAGGTTCCGGAGGCTCACGCCGCTGGATAAGGTTGGATGGGATCATATTGTTTATAAGAATCCCAATGCGCCTCGTGTAGTGCTCAAACCGGAAAATTATCCCTATGAGGTAAATGAATAAGGTGCAAGGTTTAAGGCATAAGGTTCACGGTTAAAAAATATTAAAAGGCAATTGAATTTTAGGGTTAAAGACCCATGGAGTTTTAAGTCCTAATTGATATTTAAAATCTTGATTATGATGGCAACCTTTTAAAGAAGAGGAGGTTACAATTAATGGCCAAAAATAAAACGTCGCTGCCTGTGTGGTTAAGGCGGCTGACACAGACCGTTTTCTTACTGCTGTTTATATACCTCTTTTACCGGACAGCCTATCACCAGGACAACACAACAGGCGGCCCGGTAGGATTCTTTTTCAACCTGGACCCCCTTATCATGCTGACGGTGTGGATAGGAGGACACGCGGTGGCGTCATCGCTGTTCCTTTCATTGATCACACTGGTCGCAACCCTCATATTCGGACGCTGGTTCTGCGGGTGGGTATGCCCCTTCGGGGCATTGAACAATCTTTTTACATCCATGCGCGGTGCAAAGAGGAAGGACCTGCTCAAGACAGCAACCTACTCAGTCAGGCAGAAGACAAAATACTATATCGTAGTAATCGTATTGGTGGGATCATTTTTCGGGGCGAACATGGCAGGGTGGCTTGACCCCTTTTCGTTCCTGTACAGGTCCTTTGCAACCGCGGTGTTTCCCGCTGTCAATGCAGGAATACAGGGCCTGTTTGACTGGCTGTACAGGGTGAATCCAATCGGGATTAATGCCTTGAGCGAACCGGTCTACAGGGGCTTCAGGCATTATTTTCTGACAATAGCGCAGCCGCACTATTTCTGGGGGATGATGTTCGGCGTCCTGTTCGGGATCGTAATAGCCCTTAATTTTTTCAGGGCGAGGTTCTGGTGCAGGTACATATGCCCGTTGGGAGGGTTGCTGGGAATAGTGGGCAAAAACCCGATCTTACAGTTAAGTGTAGATGCGGATAAATGCAAGGACTGCATGGAATGCGTACTGGATTGCCAGGGCGGCGCTGAACCGCAGAGCAATGAGACCTGGAAGCCTGCTGAGTGTCTGTACTGCTGGAACTGTCATTCGGTATGCCCGACAAAGGCAATCTCATTCAACTTTAAAGCGCCGGGGGTGAAATCATGAATATAGTTAAATGGATAACCAATTTTTTCAGTCCTCCTACCAAGGAGTCAAGGATGGATCTTGGCCGCCGTAACATCCTGGCCGCCGGTATAGTTGGCCTGGGCGGCGGTCTACTGGTAAAGGCGCACCCCCTGGAAGGGGGAAGGACTTACAATCCCGGCCTGGTTCGCCCTCCCGGATCAGTTCCGGAGAGTGAGTTTCTGGATAAGTGTATACGCTGCGGTGAGTGCATGAAGGTGTGTCCTACCAATGCCATCCAGCCGACAATGCTGGAAGCCGGATTGGAAGGTCTATGGTCGCCTGTGGTAAAGACGCAAATGGGTTACTGCGAGTATAAATGCAAGATGTGCACAGAGGTATGTCCGACAGACGCGATCAATAAGCTGACCCTTGAAGAGAAGCAGAAGGTAAAGATAGGGCTTGCCCATGTGGATAAGAGCAGGTGTCTGCCCTATGCCTATACTAAGCTATGCTCTGTTTGCTATGAGCAATGCCCGTTGCCTGATAAGGCAATCTGGCAGGAGGAGACAACAGTGACGACCGCGAGCGGAGCCAAGGTGACGGTGAAGGCGCCGCATGTAAACGCGGAACGGTGCATCGGCTGCGGATTATGCGAGAACAAGTGCCCCGTGTCGGATCAGGCCGCGATCCTTATAACGAGCGTCGGTGAGACGAGGAACTTCAAGAATCAGTTCCTGACCTCGGATCGATACAGCGGATGATTATGACTCCCTAAAAAATGCGAAGCCCTAAAAACTTGTCATCTAATCTTTAATAATATTCAATTATTATGAGCCGGCCCCGGCGGACTCTCTGTCATGACCGGGGCCGACTTATTACTTTTTTCCCTTACGTTCCTCCTATACATCTACTCCCTCACCCGGCGCTTGCTTGGGATGTGACGGGCAACTCTATATAAGCAAAGAGATTTATGATCCTGTTTAAGCGTGAGCGTATTTGTCACCCAGCGCTCAATTCAATAATTTTATCACCATATTTTATACTTAATTAATACACAATATCTTGACATATATGGATTTAGCGTATATTTACATCTCAATCGGGGATGGTTGAAATCCCTCGCCTTCAGGCGAAGCAAGTTTTTCATTGATAAAAAACATAATATCTACATAAATATTAAAAGTCTGATTAACCTGTTGCAGGCATATGAGTGCGGTTTATGCGGTCAACACCGGAATGGCCGGTGTAATTATAATAAACTCTAACTAGGAGGAAAGAGTATGAACAAAAGATCATTTCTTGTTTTTATGGCATTAATTGTCGGGATCATTTTTACTTTCGGGGATGCATTATCTTTATACGCCCAGGAATCAGCAAAAGATGAATTCACCCTTGAGGAGATCACAGTGACGGCCCAGAAGCGCGCGGAAAACCAGCAGAAGGTCGCTATCTCCATGGAGACAATCTCATCTGAACAGATGAAAGAGACGGGAATGAACAATCTTGATGAGATCCTGAATAATGTCTCCAACGTAATTATCAATAAGGCCGAGGATGGCTTGAGGGTGACAATCCGCGGTCTCAGCGATGCCGGAGATGCCTTCCATGGAATGTCGGTAAGCATGCCTACCGTGGCTGTGAACATGGACGGCGTATATTCCAATAGAAAGGACACAGGTTCAGGGCTTTATGACCTGGAACGTGTGGAGGTGCTCTCCGGGCCTCAGAGCACCTTGTATGCCAGCAATTCCCCTGGAGGCATTGTAAATGTAATTTCTGCCAATCCTAAACTCGATAAATATGAATTTTCAGGGCTCCTGGAATACGGTAATTATGCTCTTCTCCACACTGAGGGAAGTATGAATGCCCCCATCAGTGAGAAAATGGCGATACGCGCGGCCTTTTCCACCAATCTTCGCGATGGTTATCTGACAAACGGAGGGGATAACGAGGATTCCAAGTCCGCCCGACTCAAGGCATTATTTCAACCCACAGATAAACTCTCTTTTGTAATAACAGGAGAAGAATCAAAGACCTCCACCAAGAGGGGTAACGGCGTCCCGTCATTTTATAATGGCTACTATCAGGATGGTACAAAGATAAAAGACTACTGGTATACCGCCGCCGTCTTGCCCGGGCCCAGTGTGGACACAAACAATAAGGTGACCGGCCGAATGGAGTTGGATACTGGGTTTGGCACCTTATCCCTGCTGCCGTCCTATTCAAAACGTTCGGGACACAATGAGGAGCGCATGAATAATCCCGACGGCGTCACTCTCAATGTAGGCGAGACATCTGCCATAGAGAAAAGCGTTGAGCTGCGCATGGCTTCTTCCGCTGATTTCTTTTTCAAATGGATGGCCGGGGTAAATTATTATAACGCAACAAATAAGCAGGATCAGCTTGGCTGGAACGAAGACGGAACGGCGAAAATATCCACACTTACGTCTGGGGAAACGAAGCAGGAATATCGCAATGCTTTTTCCGAAGAGACGGCGAAGGCAATTTTTGCCAATGTTACATATCCCATCACTGACACCTTCCGTGCAACCGCAGGGTATCGGTACAGCTGGGATGATGTTCTTATGCACAATAACGAAATGAGAGGCGTCATGGGAGGCGCCCCCGGCAGGGTGGAAGAGATACAAGAAATTTTTGAGGATAATTACAGCGATCCGGATTACAAGATCGGCGTGGAATATGATTTAGGGACGAACTCGATGGTCTACGCGGATTATTCAACCAGTTATCGTGTGCAGGCCATGGGAGGCGGAGGGCCTGGGGCATCCTCCACGACGAAAAAGGAACCTGAAAGGCTCAAGGCATACTCTGTCGGTTCCAAAAACAGGTTCATGGACAACAAACTCCAGGTAAACGCCTCTGCCTATTATTATGATTACACGGGATTTTCAGCGGGCGACATGATAACGGGGTATTACGGACCTTGGCCTGTTACACCAGATAATTTTCTCCCAAATGCTACACAGCCTGATCCTAATTCCTCAGAAACCGGCGCCGGGCGTATGATGGGGTTTGATCTGTCGACAAACCTGATTATAACCTCTAATGACATGTTGAATCTCTCTGTTTCTTACCTGAAATCGGAATGGACAGATCTTGTCTTCAATTATTATTATAAATATCAAGTAGTAGGAGGTGGAGGGGGCGGGCCGGTGGATTGGACCCAAATCCAGGAGCTTATTAGTCCGAACAGCTATAACGGGAAACCGATGACCATGTCTCCGCCATGGACTCTAAGCGGCACTTACAGCCACAATTTCAACCTTTGGAATGGCGGTTCCATCAAGACGCAAATCGATGAACGTGTTAGGACGGGATATCGGATGAATTGGAAGGAAAAAGAATATCCCTGGAATTATCAGGAGACGTGTCACATAACCAATCTCTCCGCGACCTATACACATTCGGACGGGAAATGGACTCTCTCCGCGTATGTAAAGAACCTGGAGAACTATGCTGAGAAACGGGCGTATATGACCCCCGGCGGGCAGGGAATGACGACAATCGGCAATCCCAGGACCTATGGCGGTATTTTGTCGGTTAAGTTCTAGTCTTTAATTATTTAAGTCAGCCTCGGTGGATATTATCTTATAACCGGGGCTGACTTATTTTGCCCTCCCTACTGATGATCTCCTTACACACAATCCATATTCTTCGATGAGTCTTCAATAATAAGTAAAATATCCGTGCTCTGATGGTCTGCATATTTTTTTAATTTATGCATTTGATTGTTTCAAAAAATTGATGAATAATAAAAATCCAAGGAGAATTTTAAAAGGATGAAAAGGGTCACTAACGCTGATAAAGTAGAAATCATAAGGAAAAACAGTCGCACTCCCATTGCTGCCGAAGGGCATCGTAGGCATTCCGAACAGAGTCCTGGCGATTTCTCTGAGGGACAAAAGGTGGCCCTGCTGATAGGCGAGGAAACAGATTTAGGTTTTAAGGCCGTCATCAACAACAGTTGCGAGGGCATACTTTATAAAAACGAAGTGTTTCAACCCTTAAAAAAAGGGCAGAGGATAGACGGTTTCATAAAAAAAATAAGGGACGATAAAAAGATTGACCTGTGCCTCCATGAGCCTGGTTATAAAAAGGTGGATGCATTATCGCAAAAAGTTATCGAAAGGCTTAAGGCACAGGGTGGATTTATCCCTGTAACCGACAATAGCACGCCTGAGGCCATCTCCGCGCTCTTCGGGGTAAGCAAGAAGACCTATAAAAAGATTGTCGGAAGCCTTTATAAAAACAGGGCCATTGCCATTGAAGCTGACGGCATCAGACTAATCAAAAAACGATCTTAGCCCAAAGGCGTGTGAGTTGAAGATGATTTTCCTCCTGCTCGCCGCCTTTGGCTAAGTTATAGGTCTTTCCATCAAGGGCGCTGTTTACTGCCTTGACATTAAAAGGCGGTCTCCTCGTCGAAGGTTTCGTAGGGTTCGGGAGGTGCAGGTTCATTCACATATTTTTTGTCCGGCATATAATTCCAATGGGTGGTAGGCGGCCTGTCCGGCTCATATCCTTCAGGAAAGGGCTCCATATCATCGGTATCCATGTCATCAGGTTCCTCTGTCCAGCTTTTTTCAAAGGGGCACATAAAAATTCCGTAAACATGGAGATGCCAGATCTTCCATTTTCCATCTTCCCTTATAAAATCGCATCCGTATTTGCACCATGCCCAGTGGGCAACTATCTTATCCGATTCAAAGGCAGGTCCTGACTCATGGCCCGGTGAAACCCACACCGCCTTTGCTGTTTTGAGATCTTCAGCCACTTCAATAACCGGAGTTGTCATGGCGTGCATGTGCATCTTGCCTATACCGTCTCCGTCCATAAAGCCATGCCATCCGGGATATAATCTCTCAATGCCTTTCTGACCCTCGTAGATCCCCCACATCATCTCAGCCCTGACATCGGGCGTCTTCATCGCAAACAGGTCAAGACATTCCTTGTGCATGCCTGCGGAATGCCAGAAGGAATATTTCCCCATCAGGTTCTGGATCTCATTTACAGCCTCCATCCGTTCAATTCTTTGTTCCAACGTCAATTTTGTCATTATATTACACCTCCTGCATTTCGATAAAATTTTAAAAGTGTCTTTTCCCTCTGCGAATTGATTTTTTACCGGATAGGCAAGGGATTGTAAGGATTTGAAAAAATCAAGGCAGGGTTGAGATCATAAAAAATTTTGACTCTCCGTGCATCAACGGAGCAATTTACACTGAGAGTCTTAAAACCATACATAGTAAAGATGTCTACACACAGCTAAGCAACGTCTGTATTATAATTATTTTAATTTAAGCAAAATGTCCTTTACCTTCGTCAGCGACTCGGACAGACTTTTCAGGTCTTTCTCGGTAAGGGGCAACATGGTCTCCATAACACATTTATCCATGCTTTTTTTATGTTCCTTTAAAACCGCTATGCCTTGACTGGTGAGCGCAATCTCGATCTTTCTTCTGTCGCCTTTCACCGATCTTCTTTCAACTATGTTCAATACCACCAGCTTATCTATAAGTTGGGTCATCTGAGCCTTGGCGATCATCAACTTATCTCCGATCTCACCGATGCTTAACGGACCTTCTTCCTCAAGCAACTTGATAATTTCACCATGAATTGGAGTAAAACTTGAATAAATATCTCCGAACGTGGTCCTAACAATTTTTTGTCTGGTGGTCCTGTGTATAACCGGTGATATAGAAAGAAGATCCGCGACAGCTTTCTCAAGAATATCCTTCGTCATCTATAATATTTCTCCTTCAAGAAAATATCTATTTTATAAAATATTCTGTTACGATATTATCTTTTTTGCGATCTTGTCAAGAAAGTAATTATTCTGGTGCGTTATCCCTCAAAGTCAATGAGTTCCGGATGGACACTCTAAGAGATTAATGTTATATTTGAATTTATTGATAAAGGTATCTATCATTCACAATCTCAGAGATAGGCTATAAACTTAGTTTTGATGATCCATCTTATTTTGGACGCTTCTTCAAGCGCGAAACAGGGCTCAGTCCAAAATCTTTTAGATCCCATATTCTAGAAAAGTACCAGATTTTACCTGTTTAATGCCTTTACATAGTTGCATTGCTTTACGATAATATTTAAGCTCATATAATTAGAAACGGTATAAGGTACAGGGTATACGGTTTAAGGTTAAATATAGTTTTTGCCTTGAGCTTTCCACCTTGTACCGTATACCTTATACCGTATTTTTTATTTGGACATTTGATCAAGTCCAAAGAAACATGATATTTTTTTACAAACATACAAGTATGAAAGGGAGAAATAACAATGTCTAAATCCAACAAACTCATCATTTCCTGTTGCCTCTCCGGCGCAGCCACCAAGAAGGAAGCAGCTCCTACTGTTCCTTACCATCCCGATGAAATCGCCGCCGAGGTTGTCCGCGTTGCCAAGGCCGGCGCCGCCATCGTACACATCCATGTCCGCGATGACCAGGGTGTAAAGTCCATGTCGCTTGACAAGTTCACCCAGGCCGTTGAATTAACCCGTGCGGCTTGCAAGAAGGAAAACATTGATGTTGTCATCAACCTGACTACATCAGGCGGCTCCTATATCGACGACGAGCGTCTGCAGCACCTTGCGAAGCTTCGCCCCGAGATGTGCTCCTTCGATGCCGGCAGCCTCAACTGGGGTAACAGCTTCGTTTTCGAGAACCATCCCCGTTTCCTCGAAAAGCTCTGCAAGACTGTCCTCGAATATGATGTTAAGCCTGAGATAGAGGTTTTCGACACCGGCTTTATGGGCAACACCGCCTTCTATATAAAGAAGCACGGCCTGAAGACCCCTACGCACTATCAGTTCATCATGGATGTCCCCGGCGGTATAGACGGCACTGTAAAAAACCTTGCTTTCCTGGTAGATATGCTGCCTGCAGGTTCCACATGGTCTGTTTCCGGCATAGGAAAGAGCCATCTGGCCATGCTGCTGGCCGCTCTGGCTATGGGCGCCGACGGCGTTCGCGTTGGGCTTGAGGACAATATCATGTATGGCGTAGATGAAAACGGCAAAAAGACCGTCGGCACCAACGAGCAGTTTGTAAAGCGAGCCGTTGAGCTGGCCAAAATTGCCGGACGTGGAATCGCCACCGCTCAGGAAGCGCGTGAGATCCTTGGTATCACCAGAAAGTGCCTGTAAGACACTAATCAATTAACAATTTTATTGGAGGAGATTATTATGGCCTATATGCCGCTTGATAAAAGCAAGATGTATCTTGACAAAAACAAGATGACAAAAATTTACGACCTCAGCATGCCCTGGGGCGTCGACACGCCCCTGTGGCCCTTCCCCGGGCCCCGCCAGGACCTTGTTTTCCCCCGCGGACAGTATCTGGGTCGTTTCCACAAGCGCACAATGACCTACACAGGCACGCTCCACGCCGGCACACACATGGACGCTCCTAACCACGTCCTGCATCCGGAGGAGGTCGACCGTGAGCGCAACGGCTATTCTCTCAACGAGATTCCCCTTGAATACTGCATCGGCACAGGCGTCATCCTCAACATGCGCCATCTGAAAGACGAGTTTGAGAAGAACTTCGGCGACGGCTTCAACGGCAATCTGTGGAAGATACTTATGCCCGAAGATTTCGAGAATGCCTGCAAGAAAGACGGTCTTGAGATCCGCCAGAACGACTGGGTAGTTGTCAACACCGGCTGGCAAGATTACTGGAGAATGAACAACGACAAGTACTATAACTACTATGCCGGCATGGGTCCCGAGGTCGCAAAGTGGCTCATCCACGAGAAAAAAATCAAGGGCATCACCGGTACATGGGGCGCGACCGACTCTCCTCTGTGGCATGCTCCCCTCAAAGAGCAGATGCCCTGGCTTGACACCGCGTATCGCAAGGCAACCGGCAAGAACCCCGATGTTGAGTTCCCGGATTACGAGCCCTGCCACCGCATGTTCATGCAGGCAGGCGTCTGCACCGTCGAGAACGCCGGCGGCGACGTCGATGAGATTACCGGCAAGCGCATGACCATCGCTGCTTTTCCGTTCCGATGCGAGATGGCAGACGGCGGATTTGTGCGCCTGGTTGCCTGGAAAGAGGGATCATTTTAACTTTGCTTACAGGGGGGCATCTAATGCCCCCTATATCGTTAAAGCGATAGCTCGCCCCGTTTGGTACGAATCTCAAATTTTTAAGACTTAAAAACCACGGAAAGCCATCATTCTCTATAATGAACTCTGCCGGCACAGGCGGGTTTCTGCAATAAACCACTCAGATGCCAACGGCCCTCAATCCTCTTCCCTGTGAATCTTTTCTAAAGGCCATCAATCTATATGCCATATCCGTCCAAAATATTGAAATTTCAATATCTGAGTTTTATTTACGGATTATCTTGGGCAACTGTGATGTTTTATTTGAATTCATTGGAAAAATATATATAATTGTACGATTATTATATGCAAGGCGATAATAAAAGATGTCATATGGACGTGATAAAAAAAATCTGCCGGTACATACCTTTAGAAGTATTCCTGATGATACGAAT
>Ga0153915_10003265_pt1 | contig 14865 bp, 18 predicted proteins | sample Opewatmetagenome_2_FD_107003 | JGI IMG/M metagenome (GOLD analysis project Ga0153915, IMG submission 107003) | Freshwater wetland microbial communities from Ohio, USA - Open water 3 Core 3 Depth 3 metaG | ecosystem: Environmental > Aquatic > Freshwater > Wetlands | place: USA: Ohio, Lake Erie...
ACTGTGCGTATACCTTGGAATTCATTGCCTGCTTTTTGTAGGCTTCAGCTGATTCGTAACGTCCGGAGGTTCGCTGATTGTGGGATATCGCCATAAGTATTTCGGCACGGTGCTCCAATTTGCCTAAGGACCTCCAAAGCTCGTTCTGGAGAGCCTCGGAACAGGATGGCTTTAAAAGCATGCTCGAGGCGAGTTTCTTATTGGCCTTCGCTTGAGAAGTATGGTCTTCTCTATCCATCTTTTTTTTCTTATGAATACCTTCTAATACTTATTCCTGCTTTTCCATAAGCATTCCATTTCTATTGTGATAAGCATTTTATCCCTTCCAAAGATGAGGATTATCTTTTCGATCGCATTTGCCACGCCAAAGGCCCATCTCTTCCCGATTTTCTTTTTGAGCCAGTAATAAAAACATAGGTTTTTGTTAATCAAGAAACCCGTCATCCATCTCTCCACTCAGAACGCTAATCCATTATATTTTTAGCATTTTCCATACCAAGTTTTACTATCATTAAGAGAATGTCAGAAGCTGGTAACTTTTTCAGTTAGTTATGAAATTTAGGATGGAGGTTTGTAAAAATCACCACTATTAAAGAATGGAAACGACTTACCCAAAAGTCCCAAATTATTTCCCTCATGTGTGAAAATCTTTGCCCACACATTTTGATTGATTTCGATATGAAATGTCGTATTTAAAAGTAAACTGGCTGAAACTCGATTACAGGAAGTAATGTCTTCGCAGATTAAGTAAAGAGGATGATCTTCGGTCTGTCGTTTAGAAAACGAGTGTTATAAAATTGTGGCAGAATGAACTCCAAAAGAACGGAATAGTTGGAATAGGATGGGGAAGATATGGACTTGCTACTATCAATTCAAGTTTTGTCCAGGCCACGCCCCTTCTATTAAAGGTTCTTCTGGACAGCGGGTTTTTCCTGTTAATCCGGATTTACTTCTGCAATTTCCTAAAAGCCTCTTCTTCTGACCGCCTTAACGCCTCTTTTGTTAGACCCCATGCATCACTAATTTCCTCCGGAGTCCACGGGTGTGTGATTAAACAGCAGCAGTTTCTTATCTCAAGCGCCTTGTCGGTCATTTGAATTTTTTCTCTATCGAGACTTAACTCTTCCCAGAATAAGTTGTGGGGACATTTGAAATTCGTACAATATAAATCGAAATTCAATACTGTGCACATCTCTTAACCCTCCTCTAAATGAATTCTTAAATCAGTGGAGCTACAACCTTTCAATTTGTTACTCCCGGTGTTGGTTTTTCCTCAGATCTCATCGGAGATAGGTAGAATACTTGTTCTCTTTTCAAAACTAACTAAGTCTGCGGTCACAAATGGTATGGCCTTGACCATTTCGAGGACCCTCTGCGCTCTGAGATAAGTGAGAACATCCTTCGTATCCTGACTTCTTGCCACAAATTCCTGTATGTTCCATCTCCCAAACTGTTCTATCCCTTGCATTAGCTCGCCACCCGTTAACATGGTGCACCTCCTATCCTAATAAGGAGACTTATTTCTTAGTCTGCCGAGTAGGCTGCATATGTTTATCAATGCCTTTAGGTATAGTAACCTTAACGAAAACCAATTGATTTTAAGATGCTGTACCCTTAAATTTAATTCCTTACTGATTATCATGGCTCAAACCTCATCCAATTAAATTTGTTAAGACCCCCTTCGGCAAGGAATAATGCTTGTGAGAAATATGATCCATTGAATTAATGCGCTCTGGTATTTATGCATAAGGAATATTCCTCAAAATAAGAACCGGATTACCATTTTGATTGAAGCCACGGTAATCCGGTTCCTTTGATCTGATTTGGGCAACCCGGCCATCCCCGTAGGACCCGTGGCTTTCCGTCCCACGATTGCTCGTGGTTTGGCCTTATCGCAAAATATGATTCAGAATTTCTTCTATTACCCTGATATGAGCAAATTCAATGCCAAGAGCAATTTATTCATATAACACTTTGATATTTAATTGTTTCCAGAAAAATAGAATTTTACAGGAATAGAGATTTATGACGTTTTTTTGACCGTCCTATACAATCATAGGGTCAAGCAATGGCGAGTTACGTTAGAGATTCCGTTGGCTGTGTCCACCGTTTCCAGTTTTAAGTCCCTTTACGTTTGTCGTAACCTTTTCCATCCCCTTCCACCTTAATAAGGCAGGAAAATGCGCTATTTTTTATCCCAGGAAATTATTGATTATCAAGTTGTAAACTTTGTACTTGTATCGAAATCTGCTCTCAGAGACTACAGGAAGCAAGTGGTAGTGACTTATTTTATATCTGTTTACATTGAATTTCCAAAATCTAAATATTAATATTTTAATCAAAGTTCTTGGAGCCATCATTGTCTAAAAAGCGTCCAAGAAATCGCGTGATTAATGGAAACCTATAATCTTTGTCTGACATGGAATTGGGAATACGACGCTGACTTTGTTAAACTGCTTAATCTTGCCTGTCAATCACACGGACTATCATTGTTACAAATTACCCATGAAAACCTTTTGGATATGGTGCGGTCCATTACCAACAAAGAGATTGTTTTCCAGATTTTTTTTGATAGAGCATCCGATGCAGACGCACGATTTATTCCAGTTGTTCATTGGGCTTGCCATCATGTCCTTCATCATATCAACTTTCACAATCTGGCATGCCGTGCATGGGATAAGGTTGCCATGCATCAGGTTATCAGCGCCAGTATGAATACACCGATCACCATTACCCTTCCTTCGTATGATGAACAACCCCTACTCCCAGAAATTGATCTATCTTCTCTGGGTGAAAGTTTCGCCATAAAACCCGCATACGGAGGTGGCGGAGATGGTGTGATAAACGAAGCCACCACGCTGAGCCAGGTGCTTGTTGCTCGGCAACAGTTCCCCGCCCAGAGATACTTGTTACAGGCCCATATCATTCCTGCCCGCCTTGGTTCCCGAATGGCCTGGTTTCGAATCATCTATTGTGCAGGAAAAGTTTACCCATGTTGGTGGGGTAATGACACGCATATTTATACCGATGTTACTTCTAATGAAGAGGCTTGCTATAACCTTGGTTCGTTACGTAGCATCACTTCCTCAATCGCCAACCTTTGTGGACTTACATTGTTCTCTACTGAAATTGCGGTTACTTCTGATGGCCGTTTTGTCGTTGTAGATTACGTCAATGATCCGATTGATTTGCGTCTACAATCAAAGGCATTCGACGGTGTACCTGACGATATTGTAGAGGATATTGCTGAACGTCTGGCCGAGCTCATCTTGAGTCATCATTCTCCTTCACGAGGCTAAAGCTTTATCTTATCGATTACCTGGTAAAGGTTGTATAGAGGTAGGGAGGAGGGAAGTTAGTATCAGACTTTTTGAGGATGGAAGAAGAAATCTTAACCCGTTCGTTGGCGCCAAGGCTTGGGTGTGGGCCTTCGGCCCGGACATTTGACTGAGTTTATACAGAAGTCTCAGGCCGAGGATAAGAAGCTGCGTTCGCACTGGGGAATCAAAGGAATAATTATTATTTAAGTTTCTCCAATGCGCCCATGAGATCTTCAAGGGGAGGTCTCTTGTTGATATCGTGGACGTCGATGTAACGAATCATCCCTTTTTTATCAATGACGAACAAGGCCCTTTCGGAAACCCCGTTGGAACGCAACACGCCATATTTTTTAGCGACTGCTCCATGGGGCCAGAAGTCGGAAAGGACTGGAAACCATAACTTTCCCATTTGGTTGGTCCATGCAAAAAGGGTGGGGATATTATCTACCGTAATTCCCAGGAGAGTGGCGTCATATTGGTTGAAAATATCTTTGGCAATGTTATAACCAGGCCATTGATCAGAACAGACAGGTGTCCAGGCTGCTGGAACGAAAGAGAGGACGACATTCTTTTTCCCTTGAAACTGGTTCAAGGAAACTTTCTCCCCCGAGATTGAAGGAAGGGTAAAGGGAGGGGCTTGATCCCCAACCTTTACCTTCAGTTTGCTGTCCATCGGTTTGAGCGTTCCCACGGGATAAATGTTTTCCTTATAGGCTTCTGAAATGGCAAAGGCCATTTTGGGAAAGGCAAAGGCAGATAGAATTCCAATGATCAAAATTATATTGACTAATCTTTTCTTTTGCATAGTTTTTCCTCCTACTTTAATCCGGAAGTTTTGAGTACGAGTTCCAGAAATGACTCGGCCCCTGGATAATCTCCTAACTGGGTGTGTACAATTTGGTGAGTCCCGTCCTCATTGATTTTGATAACCATAAAGTAGGGCGTTCTCACCTCTCCGCAAGCTTTATGGATTGTGAATTCCTTATCTGGAAAGAGTGGAAAAGGGATATTATATGTTTTCTTGAAAACTTCCACCTCATAAGCGGAATTTCCTGCACCAATCCCAATCAATTTAACTTTGTCTTTAATGTCAGCATTGTTCTCAATAAGGCGATACAATTGATTGACCCCAGGGGCATCCTTCTGACAGTAAGGGCAGTACATACTGAAGATCTCAACGATAACTGCTTTTGCCTTGATCTGCGGGATTTTGAATAAACCGCTTCCGGAAAGCCCCAAGTAACTCCTTTCGTCGGGATTCTTGGGGACAGGGAGGTTGATAGTTGGCAGGGCCTCGCCTTTTTGCGGTGGTTTATTAGCAGCTGAAGCATGGAAGACAAGTATTGAAAAAAAGAGAGCAACAACAACAGACGATATCAAAATTTTTTTCATTCTCCAACCTCCTTCGACGGCATTTTTTAGATGATTTCAAATCGTCATACTAACTTCTCTCATTTTAATCATTCCTGTCTCTTCTTTTCAAGCTTTTTGAAAGAGAGAGTTGAAAAGGGTTCAAAGACGTCCTTTTAAGATGGTCAATACCAGCCAGAGCCAGCCGAAGAGAAATAAAAGACCTCCAATAGGAGTGATAACTCCAAGCCATTTTAGACCGGTGATCGCTAACAGATAAAGACTCCCCGAGAAGAGGAGGATGCCGACCCAAAATCCCCAGCCCGCAAGAGAAAAGGAGGTGTTTTTAAAGAGATGCTGTAATATCCCTACGGCAAATAAGGCGATGGTGTGAAACATCTGGTAGTGGACGGCCTTTTCGTAAACGGACTTTCCATATTCATCTAAAGCGTTTTTCAATGCATGAGCCCCGATAGCCCCGAGGGCGACACTTAGAAATCCAGAGATGGAAGCTGAGATAAGCCAGAATTTCACCATTTCTCTCTTTTTCCGAAAGTAGCCAATAGCCAGGGAATTAAGGATCTACTACCAAGAAATCAGGTTTCCTTTAAAATGTCAAGTCCTCTTCTTGAATCCGGTCAAGAAATACGGTATTTTTTATGAGGAAATACTAAATTCATCCTATATACTTTTAGATGGCGCTTCAGTTAATTTAGAATAGATATTAAGAGGTCTTTTTATCTTGGAAACTCCGGTGTAGGAGGGAAAATGAGCAATTTAATGATGGGTCTTATTACCGCTGCCATTATCGTCACGGTGATTATTTTTATTTATGTCATGGTGGAGTTGAGAAAGACAATCCGATCCTTAAGGGAACTTGTGAACACAACGGAGAATTCTTTGAAGCCGACCGTTGCTGAACTCCAGGAAACCCTTAAGGGCGTTAGGAAAGTGGCGGATAATGTCACAGTCCTAAGTGAGGACATGAAAATCCTTTCAGGGTCTTTGAGGGACGTTGGCGAAAATGTCAAGCGTGTAAGCAGGGATATTGGACATGTCGTCGACTTTGTTGATGGGATCACATCAACGGCGGCGGTCGAGGCTTCTGGCCTGAAGGCAGGGATCAAGGCAGGGCTTTGGTATTTCCTGAAGAGCCTGATGAAACAGGGCTGAGATAATTTAAATTATGGAGCAAAAGGGAAGGAGGTAAATCATGGGAAATGAAGAAAGCGGTCACAGTTCAGGTTCTCTTCTTCTTGCATTTTTCATCGGAGGGCTGGTCGGCGCGGGTGTCGCCCTGCTATTAGCTCCACAGCCTGGGGTGGAAACCATGCAGAAAATTAAAGAAGCGGCGGGGGGTGCTAAAGAGAAGGCAGCCGAATATGCTGAGAAGGTAAAAGGGCAAGTGACCTCAACCGTGGGAAAGGGTAAGGAAATTCTTGAAGAAAAAAAGTCTTTAGTCACAGCAGCTGTTGAAGCAGGTAAAGAGGCCTACCAAAAAGAGAAGGAAAAACTGGTAAAGAGTTGATTAGGACTGCGTCGGGCTGTGATCGTAGCTAACATCCTTATCTTTTCAGGATTCATTTCTTTTCTTTAAGCAAGCGATTGTGGCGCCCCACGAACCTGCATCTGGCGGAGCCAATTTGAAGGATTCCACAAGGGGACTTTTCTTCAGAAAAGAATGGACGATATTCATCTGAACCCCTTTTCCTTTCCCGTGGATGATCCGAACTTCTTTAAAACCTTTTTTTTGACATTCCAGAAGGTACTCCTCTAAGAGAGAGGGGATCTCCTTGGGAGAGAAAGTGTGAAGATCAATCCAATCCTCAATAGGAATCCGGACAACCATAAATTAAGCTCAAACCGGAAAGCTCAAAGTTTTTTATCTCGCAACTCACAACAGAAAACAGATAATTCATAACTTCTTCCTAACCATCTTAAAAATCTGATGGAACATAGGCCTCGTCAGCTTACCTGTCTGCGTGTTTTGCTGGCTTGGGTGGTAGGTGGTAATAATCGTCTGTCCGTTCGGAAGGGGATAGACTTTTCCATGGCCAAACGATAACGGGGGAATCTCAAAAACCTTTAACCTCAGAGATTTCAGGGTCTGGGTGAAGGCGATCTGACCCAGCGGAACGATGACTTTTATCTTCTCCAAAAGATCGAGTTCTTTCAAAAAATAGGGGCGGCAGTTTTCTATTTCCTCCGGCAGTGGTTTGTTTTGAGGAGGGGCACACCGGATCGTTGCGGTGATATAGCAGTCACTCAATTTGAAGCCGTCATCCCTCCGGACGGAATTGGATTGGTTGGCAAACCCGAATTTGTAAAGTGCATTAAATAACCATTCTCCACTTCGATCTCCCGTAAACATTCGACCTGTTCGGTTCCCACCCTGGGCCGCAGGGGCCAACCCAACAATCAGAATCCGGGCATCTGGATCTCCGAAACTGGGAAGGGGTTTTGACCAGTAATCCCAGTCCCTGTATCTTTTGGGTTTATGTCGAGATACTTCTTGAAGGTAACCAACCAGTCTGGGGCATTTGCGACACCGGATCACGGTCTCCTGCAATTTTTCTAATGCTATTTCGCTTTTCATCTCCTCAATTTCCGGCCTTGCCTGCGAATCTATGATTGATTTAACCATACATTCCATTAAATTTTCAAGGAATAATTGGCTTTTGACAGGCGGGCTTTTTCTTGTTAAAAATAAATGATATCGCTCGATGGAAGATGGAAAAATTCAGGCTCTGCTAAATGCAGAGAAGGAGATACGCAATGCCGTCCTATTCTCACTCTCAACTTTCTACCTACGAAACCTGCCCCCAACAGTACAAACTCGCCTATATTGACAAGATCGAGGTGGAGACCGAAGGCATTGAAGCGTTCATGGGTTCAAGGGTTCATGAGACCCTGGAGAAGCTCTACCGGGACCTGAAGGTGACCAAACTCGACACCGTGGAGGAGCTCCTCAACTTCTACTATCAAAGTTGGGATAAGAATTGGAATGACATGATTCAAATTATCCGAAAGGAATACAGCGCCGAAGACTACCGCCGTCTGGGAGAGAGATGTATCAGGGATTACTACACACGTTATTATCCCTTCAATCAAGGGAAGACCTTGGGCCTTGAAGAGAATATTTATTTCCCCCTGGAAGAGGAAAGGGGATACTGGATTAAAGGTTTTATTGATCGTCTGGCTCTGGTGGATGATTGTATTCTTGAAATTCATGATTACAAAACCTCCAACAGACTTCCGAGGAAGGAAGACGTCGAGTCTGACCGGCAATTAGCCTTCTATCAGATGGGAGTCGAAGGGAGATGGAAGGATATCCGAGAGGTCAAGCTGATCTGGCATTACCTCACCTTTGACACGGAGATACATTCTTCAAGAACACCTGATCAGCTCCATCGACTCCGTCAGGCGACTTTAGAGCTCATCAGGAGGATCGAAACGGACAGGGAGTTCCTTCCCAAGGAGGGGCCTCTTTGTAATTGGTGCGATTTTCAGGGGTTCTGCCCCAGAAGAAAACATCTCATTGCCGTAGGAAGCCTCCCGCCCAATGAGTACCTGAACGAAGAGGGAGTAATTTTGGTCAATCGATATGTGGAGCTGAAAGAGAAGAAAAGGCTCTTGAATGAAGAGATTGACGCTGAATTGACTAAGATTGAAGAAGCCCTCTATACCTACGCTCAGAGGGAGGAAATCGAAGCGGTCTTTGGAAGCGATCATGTTGCCAAGATTAAGATTGAGATGAAAGAGAAATATCCTTTAAAAGGGGACCCCAGCCGGAAGGCGCTGGATGAGATCATCAAAAAAGCTGGGAAGTGGATGGAGGTCTCTGACTTGAATCCCTGGATGCTGGCAAGGGTGATCGGACGAGGGGGGTGGCCTCCTTCTTTGGTAAATAAGATAAAGACATTTTCAACTGTGGAGGAAAGCCGATCCATCGCCGTCTCGAAATTGAAGGAAAGAGAATAGAAGAGTTCTAAGCTGAAAGCTCCAAGCTCAAAGGGGTTTTGTGATGTTAACTTGGGGCCTTGAGCCTTCAACTTTGAGTTTAATAATGGGGGTTAAGGAAAACTTATGAAATTTCGAGTTGAAAAGGGCAAACCTGAGAAGTTTCCCTGCGAACTTCTTCTCCTTTTTTCTTTCGAATCTCCTGAACAACTGGCAGGGCCTGTCCAGAACGTAGATCTGGAGTGGAAAGGGTTTGTATCCACCTTGATGAAGCAGGGAGATTTTAGGGGAGAGTTGTTCGAGACACGCCTCTATTATACCCAGGGAGGTCTTCCGGCTAAACGGGTCGTGCTGACTGGCCTGGGCAAGAAGGAGGAGTTCGATTTGGAGAAATGGCGAGGGGCTGCTTCAAGAGCCGGACAGTACATCCGGAACGCAGGCATGAAACAGTTTGCTTTTCCGATAAAGAAATTCAATGACCTTTCAGAGGAAAAGCTGGCGGAATCCTTTGTCATCGGCCTTCTGCTTGGGGTTTACGAGTTCAATCAATTTAAGACACTCGAACGAGATAAGATCAAGGAGATTGAAGAAGTGGTTCTCCTTGGAGAGAAAGATGAAGAAATTAAAATCATTGATAACGGCCTCAGCACAGGGCAAATTATTTCAGAAGCGGTCTGCATGGCAAGGGATCTGGTCAACGGACCCAGCAATCAAATCACTCCCACTGTGTTGGCTGAAAAAGCAGCAGAGATTGCGAAAGACCATGGCATGGAGGTCCAGGTACTGGAGGTAAGTCAGGCAGAGGCCATGGGCATGGGAGCCTTTGTTGCTGTGGCCAAGGGGAGTCAGGAACCGGGGAAGTTCATTGTCCTGGAATATAATAAAGGGAAGGGATTGGATACGATCGCTTTAGTCGGGAAGGGTATTACCTTTGACAGCGGTGGGATCTCAATCAAACCGTCAGAGAATATGGATCGGATGAAAGATGATATGTCCGGGGCTGCGGCGGTCCTATCCACCATGAAAGCTGCTTCCAAACTTCGCCTTCCCCTTCATCTGGTGGGTATCATGCCGGCAACAGAAAATCTCCCAAGCGGAAAGGCTTATAAACCTGGCGATATTCTGAGGACCCTATCCGGGCAGACGGTGGAGGTGATCAGCACCGATGCAGAAGGAAGACTCATTCTTTCAGATGCGCTGACCTATGGCTTACGGTATCAACCGAAGGCGATCATTGATTTGGCTACGTTGACAGGAGCTTGCGTGATTGCCTTGGGGGATTATGTGATCGGCCTTTTCGGAAACGATGAATCCCTTTTGAAGCGGATTGAGGAAGCCTCTGCCAGGACAGGGGAGAAGGTCTGGAAAATGCCTCTATGGGATGAGTATTTCGATTACCTGAAAAGTGATGCGGCTGATTTCAGAAACGTGGGTACTCGAGCAGCAGGTGCTATCATTGGAGCGATCTTCTTGAGCAAATTCGTGGAGAAGGTTCCATGGATTCATCTCGATATTGCAGGGCCCGCATCGATTGAAAAAGAGAGACCGTATATTCCACGAGGCGGAACAGGTGCCGGAGTAAGATTACTCATCCAAATGCTAAGGGATTGGAGGAGGTTTTAGTCAAGTTAGGAGATTAGCGTATCAGGGCATCAGGAAACCAGGATGCAGGATATCAGAATACCGGAATATTAGGAGACAAGAAATCTTTAAGCCTGATATCCTGGTGTCCTGATAACCACTTCCTAAAATCCTGATATCCTGATAACCTTTTTTCGATATTCCATTGAGAATCATGGGATGAAAGAGAACGAAAATCGTTACCCATTCCTGAGGGCTTGCCGCAGAGAGCCGACCGAATATACACCCATCTGGTTGATGCGCCAAGCGGGTCGGTACATGAAGGAGTATCGAGCCCTTCGGAAGAAGTATTCTTTTCTCGAGATGTGTAAGAATCCTGAGTTGGCGGCACAGGTAACGCTTCAGCCCATTGAGAAGTTTAAACTCGATGCGGCCATCATCTTTTCAGATATCCTCGTTCCCTTGGAGCCCATGGGAGTAGAATTCGAGTTTGGAAAGGAGGGAGGGCCCGTCTTTCATCATCCTCTCCGCCAGATCGAGGATATAGAAAAGCTCAGAATGATTGAACCAGAAGAGGAACTCCCTTTCCTCATGAAGGCGATCCAAATCGTTCGAAAGGAATTAGAAGGTAAAATCCCTTTGATCGGGTTCTCCGGAGCTCCTTTCACGCTTGCCAGTTACATCATCGAAGGGGGCCATTCAAAAAATTATATCCTTACCAAAAGCCTGATGTACCAGGACCGTCCCACTTGGGATGCATTGATGGAGAAGATTTCGGAGGTGCTGATCCGATACCTCAACGCTCAGATTCGATCAGGCGTCCAAGCCCTTCAGCTCTTTGATTCCTGGGTAGGTTGCTTGAGTCCAGGCGATTACGAGAAATATATCCTTCCTTATTCCCAGAAAGTTATTAAGGGTGTTAGTAAGAAAGTTCCTCTGATTCATTTTGCCACCTCTTCCACAGCCCTTTTGGATCTCATGAGACAGGCGGGAGGGGATGTCATTGGGGTGGACTGGCGGATAAATATTAGCGAGGCTTGGGCGCGCCTTGGATATGATGTCGCTATCCAGGGGAACCTCGATCCCGTTGTCCTGTGTGGACCAGTGGATTTGATTGAAAAAGAGGTTAAGAGAATTCTTGATAGCGTAGCGGGTCGCCCCGGTTACATCTTCAATCTCGGCCATGGAATTCTTCCAAACACACCCGTCGATCACGTAGCTTTCTTGGTTGAGACAGTTCACCAATATAGTCTAAGATCGGACAGGGAAGGAAGTAAAGGTTAAGGCTGCGAAGCCGGTTTCGTATATGGTAAGACGGTTACGGTCGAAGATTTTGAAGACCAACAACGTAGCCCCTCGACGAAACGGGCATCGTTACCGTGGCCTGTTAACCCAGTAAGTGATGAAAGCTCTTCTCCTTTTGGCTTTTGGAGGTCCACGCTCTCTCGATGAGGTGGAGCCATTTCTAACTCGTCTCTTCGGGGGCCGAAAACCTTCTCCCGAACAATTGGAAAGGGCTAAGGAACGTTATCGGCTGATCGGAGGTTCTTCGCCGCTACCAGAGATCACTTTTAAGCAAGCGCGAGCTCTGGAAAAGAGTCTGAGTTCGAAGGGATACAAATTTAAATCGTATGTGGGCATGCGCTATGGACACCCATTGATTGAAAAGGCATTGAAAGAGATTCTTCAAGATGGAATCGGGGAGGCGGTGGCTCTTCCGATGACACCTTTTCGATCCCGCGGAAGCACAGGGGCTTATATCGAAGAAGTGAACCGAATCAGAAAAAATTTGCAAAAGACAATAGAGGTCTCGTTTATTGAAGCGTGGCATTTACATCCTCTCTTTGTTGAAGCGATTCAGGAGAAGATTTATGAAGGGTTGATTCAATTCACACCAGAAGAGAGGAGGAGGGTCCATCTCATTTTTACCGCGCACAGTCTTCCGAAATCCCTCGTCGAAAATGAACCCTACGTCAAAGATATGGAAGGAAGCGTAAGAGAGGTTCTTAAAAAGATTGACCCCCTTCCATGGCATATCGCTTTTCAAAGCAGAGGGGTGGGGCCGGAGGAGTGGCTGGGCCCGAATGTCGAGTCCATCCTGACCGATCTCTCATGGCAAAAAGTGCGGGAAGTGCTCATTATTCCTATTGGATTTGTTTTGGATCACATCGAGGTCTTGTATGATATTGATATCGTGTATCGGGAAAAGGCAAAATCGATGGGAATGGTATTGAAACGAACCCGTTCTCTCAATTTTTCTGAGAAATTTATAAAGGCTCTTGCCGCAATTGTTGAAGAACATATTAGCGACTTATCTCCCTCTCCCTTGAGGGGAGAGGGAGGGGGTGAGGGTGAATAGTCCGAGAGGGCAGAAATTCAATGGAACATAATTTTTATAACCGGAAATAAATATGAAACGGATTATCATCATTGGCGGTGGCGTTGCCGGGCTCGGTGCAGCTTACAAGATTACCCGGGCCACATCGGAAGGCCACGATATCGGATTTACTCTGTTGGAGAGGGACCGGCGCCTCGGTGGCAAGATCCTTACGGAAATCGTGCCGGATCCATCAGGAGAGGGAAGATTCATCGTGGACGGCGGGCCCGACTGTTTCCTGACAGAGAAACCGGCCTGTCACCGGATTGCCAAGCTGATGGGGATTTTCGATGATGAGTTGCCGACCGATGACACTCGGAGGCGTACATGGATCCTATCTCGTGGTAAGCTTCATCAAATGCCCGATGGTGTTATGATGTTTGCGCCGACGAAGTTTGTGCCCTTTGCAACGACCGGCCTCTTCTCGTGGCCAGGAAAGATAAGGATGGCCATGGACCTCTTCATCCCACCGAAGAAAGTCGTGCCTGGGGAGCTCAACGACGAAACCCTTGAGAGCTTTGTCGCTCGCCGCATGGGCCGCGAGTGCCTTGATCGCCTTGCCGAGCCGCTCGTCGGCGGTGTTCACGCATCCGATCCAAAACAGATGTCCCTTGCCGCAACCTTTCCGCGCCTCCTTGAGATGGAACAAAATTACAGATCCCTGTTGAAGGCCTTCATTGCCGTCCGTAGAAAGGTTGAGGAGATGCGGCGCAAATATCCGCCCAAGCCGGGCGAGAAGCCTCGCACGTTCTTCACCTCGTTTGTGAATGGGATGCAACAACTCACAGACCGTATGGCCGACGTTGCGGGCCGTGAAACGATACGCACGGGCGTGGGGGTCGCCTCGCTCAAGCCTATTGGTGGCGGTGCATGGAGCGCTCAACTTTCCGATGGTTCTATTATTGAGGGGGATGCGGTTATCTTGGCCACGGAGTCATGGGCTGCCGAGCCGCTCGTGCGTCCCCATGACCAGGTTATTGCAGACGCACTTATTGCCATACCTGCTTCTTCCTCGGCAACGGTCTCGATCGCCTTCAATGAAAAAGAGGTTGGTTTTGATCTCAATGCGTTTGGAGTTCTCTGTCCCCTCGTAGAGGGCCGCGCACTCATGGCGGCTACTTATTCCTCCACAAAGTGGCCGGGGCGCGCCCCAAAGGGAAAGGTGTTACTACGCGGTTTTGTCGGAGGTCCACATAACCAGGAGATTTTGAGGCGTTCAGACGAGGAACTCGTTCAGACCGTGCTTGCAGAGTTTCATGGCATTCTGGGTCTCAATCCGAATGCAAAGCCGTTCTTCTCTCGAGTTTTCCGATGGCACCTCGGCATGCCTCAGTATACCCTCGGGCACCTTGATCGTGTCGCACTCATCGAGGATCGAAGCGCGCAGATCCCTGGCTTTGCTCTTGCCGGTGGCAGCTACAGAGGAGTGGGCGTCCCAAATTGTATCGAGAGCGGCGAACGGGCTGTCTCGAAAGTACTCGGCGAATGGGGTATTGACCTCGCGGAGGACCACGTCGAGGAGAAGCGCTACTATTGAGTTGGCTCAAAGGTGAAAGCTCAAAGCAAAGTATATTTCCCTCTGCCCTGAGGAGTAGTAAAATATACGCTATAGGGTAAAGGTGAGGGGTGAAATGAAGAGAGCCAAACTAAAATTTACTCTGTGTTTTTTCACTATAATCTGTTTTGTTATTTCTTTTGCCGAGCCCTCTTTTTCTGCTGAGAAGATTATGACAAAGGTCATTGTTCGTGTGGTTTCAAAGGATGCTAAAGTTATTGGTTCGGGAGTTGGAGGGGCCTTTGTTCGAATTAGGAACCTCGAAACAGGAGAGGTTCTTGCTCAGGGGAAACAGGAGGGCGTGACAGGTGACACAGATCGTATTATGGTCCAACCTCGCCGGAGAGGGGAGATCCTTTATGGAACTCCTGATGCGGCTTTTTTACAGGCCGAGATTCTCTTAGATAAAGCAACCCAAGTAGAGGTTTATACGGAAGCTCCTTTAGGTTATCCCCATGCCATCCAGAAAGGTTCAAAGACCCTCACCCTTATCCCTGGAAAGCATATTCTTGGTGAAGGGGTCATCATCGAATTGAATGGATTAATCGTGAATATCCTTAGCCCATCGACCGAAGGACGTCTGAAAAAGGGAGAAGAAGTTCTGGTGAGGGCTGAAGTGCGGATGCTTTGAGGATGTCCTCTCACTCCCGGAGGTCTCTGGGACTCAAATAAGTTTGAAATATGGGGACAATGGACTGTCGGGGACAGAGTTTTGCAAAAAT
>Ga0153915_10003267_pt1 | contig 14865 bp, 11 predicted proteins | sample Opewatmetagenome_2_FD_107003 | JGI IMG/M metagenome (GOLD analysis project Ga0153915, IMG submission 107003) | Freshwater wetland microbial communities from Ohio, USA - Open water 3 Core 3 Depth 3 metaG | ecosystem: Environmental > Aquatic > Freshwater > Wetlands | place: USA: Ohio, Lake Erie...
AGGAGCATGGTCAGAACCGTGCGGACGTTGGGCTCATCGTCTATGACCAGGATCCGCTTCATACCGTCTGCCTCACAACAGGATGCGGAACGTCGAGCCTTCTCCCGGGGCGGAGCGCACGTCAATGCTTCCCCCGTGGCTTTCCACGATCCGGTGGACGATGGACAGCCCCAGGCCGGTGCCGGATTCCCGGGTGGTGAAGAACGGGTTGTACATCTTCTGCATCGTCGCCTCGTCCATGCCCTCGCCCCAGTCCTGCACCTCGATCCGCAGGCGCCCGTCCTCCGCTCCCGCCCTCACCAGGACGCGGCAGCCGCTGCGCGACGCCTGCAGCGCGTTCAGGATGAGGTTGGAGAGAGCCTGCCCGACGAGGTTTCGGTCCAGGAGGTAGTCGGGCAGGCCTTCCTCCACGATGCGCTCCACCGTGATTCCGGCAAACCTCTCCAGGGGGATGCTGTCCAGGCAGAAGTCCAGGACGCTCGCAAAGGAGGTCGGCACCCGGTTGATCTTCCGCGGACGCGCGAAATCCAGGAAATTGGAAACCACGAGGTTCAGCGTGTCCGCCTCGTCGATCACCAGGGAGGCGAGCTTCAAGTAGCGCTCCCGGTCCCCGGCGACCGTGAAGTTGTCCCGGAGCATCTCCGCGGAAACCTTCATCACCACGAGCGGGTTGCGGATCTGGTGGGCAACCCCGGCGGCCATCTCCCCCAGCGCCGCGAGCTTGGACGACAGGGCGAGCCGCTCCCGAAGCTGGGAAAGCTCCTGCTCCCGGACGAGGAGCTTGCGGCACATCTCGTCGAACGCGGAGGCGAGCTGACCCAGCTCGTCCCTCCAGTCCAGCTGGAACGGGGGCTGGAAATCGCCGCCCGAGATCTTGCCGATGCCCTGGAGCACGACCTGGAACCGACGGGCAAAGGTGCGGCGGTAGAACACCACTCCCGAGGCCAGCGCGAGGGCGAGGATGAGGAACGTGGAGACCAGCGAGATGAGGTTGTAGCGTCCGATGAGCCGGGCCGTCTCGCCGGCATCCAGGAGACAGTAGATGCGCGCTCCTTCCAGCCCGAGGGAAGCGAGATCCACCGCGCCCACGAAATGCCCCGCGGCGATGACCACCCGATCCATGCCGGCCGGCCCCGCCCCGTAGGCCTCCCGCGCCTGCTGGACACCCCGGTCGGAGAGCATTTCGCCGTGCACCGCGAGGCTGCCGAAGGTGACCACGATACCCGCACCGCTGATCTTCTCCATGCGCGATACGAGGCCGGTGTCCGCCCGGATGCTCAGGCTGAGCACCCCGATGATCGCCTCGGAGCGATGGATCGGAGACAGGACGTACAGGCTCAGCCCCTCTCCCTCCCGGGAAAGGAACAGGCGGGACTCGCCCTGGAACGACCGCGCGAGCTCCTCGCGCGGCGGTCCCCGGTCCCCGGCCGCACGCGAGGATGCGAAGGGGTAGTCAGGGTCGGTGAAGATCGCAAGCGAGTCGATCCCCAGGGACTCGCGGAAAAGCGCCAGCTCGCGCGCCATGAGGGTCTTCAGGCCGAAATCGGTGTACTCGATGGTCTTCTTCTGACCCGCGATCAGCTCCCCTTTCACGCGCAGGTCCCGGAACGTTTCCCCGAGGAACCCCTCCACGCCCTGCAGCGCGTACGCCATCCTGCCCTTCAGGGAGTCGGAGTTCGTCCGGGAGATGATGGTGGTGAGGACGGCCAGGGAAACGAAGCATTGGCCGAGCACGAGCGCGGAGAAGAACAGGGTCATCTTCCCCGAGAGCTTCATGTTGCGCATCCGGTCGCGAAGGCTCACGGCGATCCCCCGGTGACGGCCCGGATCTGCGACTGCGCCTCCTGCAGCGCTTCCCGGGGGCTCACCTGCCGGTGCAGCGCCTGGCTGAGCCAGTGCTGGAGAATGGAGCTGATCTGCCGGTACAGAGGGTGCACGGGCCGGTACTGCAGGCCCGCGATCTGCATCTGCTTGACGGCCAGGAAGGGGTCTGCCTTCTTCACCTCCGGGCGATCCCACACTTGCGTCCAGACCGGCATGAACTCCAGGTGAGCGGCCTGGAAGTCGGGGGAAGCGAGATACCGCGCGAAGCTCCACGCCGCCTGCTTGTGGGCGGAACCGCCGAGCACGGCGAGGCCCTCGAACCCGCAGATGCTGGAGGTTCGGATCCCCTCGCCCGGCGCGGACTGCGCGGCCGGGATGGGACTGACCGCCCACTTCTTGATACCCGGCTGGTCGTTGGTGGAAAGCAGCCGGATGAGAAAGCTCCAGTTGGTCGTGAACAGGCAGTCCCCGGCCAGGAAGACCTCGGAAACGAAGTTCTCCTCGGAATCCAGCGAGTACGGGCTGGCAAGGCCGTCGGACAGGAGATCCACCATGAAGCCCAGCGCCCGCTCCGCGGCCGGACTGGCACAGTCTATCTTCCCGTCCCGGTCCACGAGCGAGCCGCCGAACGCACCCACCAGCCAGGTGAACTCGCAGGTGAGCACCTCCTGCGCCCGCCAGGAATCGAAAATCGGGTACTTCACGATCCCCTGGGACTTGGCCCGGCGCGCCATGGAGCGCAGCTCCTCCAGCGTACGCGGCGGCGCGGAGACCCCGATTCTCGCCAGGTCGTCCAGATTGGAATACAGCATCTGGAAGTCGATGTGAAACGGCAGCGCCCACAGCCGGTTGCGGTAGGCGAACGCGGAATAGATCTGCGGGAGGATCCCCTCCCGTACCCGCCGGTCCACCTCCTGCGGCAGCGGCTGGATGATGCCTTTCTCCGCGAAATCCGCCACCCAGATGAGGTCCACCAGGATCAGGTCGAGATCCGGGACGGTTTTCGCCGCGGATTCCAGGATCAGGTTGTAGCGGTCCTCGTACTCGACGAACTCGGGGGTAACGCGGATACCGGTCTTCTGCCGGAAGGATTCGGCCCTCTCCACGATGTCCCCGAGGTCGTAGCCGGACTGCTTCATGTAGAGAAACCGGACCTGGGCAGGCAGGAGCGGCACGAGGGCGAGTGCGAGCAAAAGCGAGACAAGACATCGTTTCATGCCGGCGTCGGTTTTCCCGCAGTCTATGTCGCCCCGGGCGTGCTGTCAAACCTGGCGGCAGCCCGCGGCGGCGGCGGACGGCGAAAGATGTGATGGACGAAGGGGCGGTCTTTCGACGATACTTTCCATGCCCATGAAATCCAAAGAAAGAATCGATGGCTCACGCGCCAAGCGGCTGGCCGCGCGGCTGCATTTCCCCCGGCTCCTGAACGCCCGGGATCTGGGCGGCTGCACGATTCGCGGCGGCGCGCAGACGCGCGCCCGGTCGGTCCTGCGCACGGACGATCTCTGGAAGCTCACCCCGGAGGGGACGCGTGCACTGCTGGACTACGGTGTACGCTCCATCATCGACCTGCGGTGGCCCCACGAGCTCGCATCCAGGCCGAGCATCTTCCAGCGCGGCGCCCACGGCGTGCACTACACGAACGTATCGCTCCTGGATGGGACCGAGAACGCGTGGAACGCGAAGAGCCCCGGCGTGCCGAAGGAAAAGTGGAACTGCGCGGTACTCGATCATTCGGGCCGGGAGCTCGCCCAGGTGCTGCGCACCGTAGCCGGCGCACCGGGGGGCGTGGTGCTCTTTCACTGCGTGGCGGGCAAGGACCGGACCGGCGCCGTCGCCGCGCTCCTCCTGGCCGCGGTCGATGTTGAGCCCGAGGAAATCGCCGGAGACTACTCCGTGAGCACGGACTACATCCGGGACGCGTATCTCTCGGCGCACCCGCCAGAGGCCCGTGAGGCGGTCCTCGAGGACGTGCGGTGCCCACCAGAGCAGATCTACAACATGCTCGATCACCTGGATCGCCGCTACGGCGGGACCATGGGCTACTTCCGCGCGATCGGCCTCCGGGACGACGAGATCGAAAAGATCAGGAACCGCCTGCTCCCTGACTCAAAGGCACCCGCCGCATAGTGGTCAGGCGCCGCCGGCCTGCAGCGCCCGCAGGCGCTTCTTCAGGCCTCTATAGTAGAACATGCGCACGGCCTCCGCGCCGCCGTACAGCGCGCATAGAACGGGCCGGTAGGGGACGTCCCAGGTTCCCCAGCGCTCCAGGACCTGGTCCGAGAACCCGGTCTTGAACTGGTACAGCCCGGCCATCGAGTGGCCGGGGTCGGGCCGGGGCGGCACGCCGAACAGATCGTAGGTCGTGCAGCCGGCTTCCTTCGCGCGGCGGATGGCCTCCCACTGCAGGGCGTAGGTCGGCATGAGGTTGCGCTTGTTCCCCGAGGAGGCGCCGTAGAGGTACGCGGCACGATCCTTCCAGAAGGCCACGATGTTGCCGGCGAGAAGCTCGCCTTCGTGCCACGCCAGCAGCAGCTGCACCGTGGGGGCCGCTCCCGGGTATTCGCGCGACGCGCGAAGCAGGCCGCGGTAGTAGGCGAGGGAGTGGATGCCGATCCGGTCCCGCCGCGCGGTTTCCTCGTACAGCGAGTACCACCGGGGGAGGTCTTCCTCCCCTCCCTCGGTCACCGAGACTCCCTTCTTCTCCGCCAGGCGGATGTTGTAGCGCGTCTTCGACTTCATCGAGCCCAGGACGGATTCCACGGGCCCGGAGATGTCCACGACCACGGTGTTCGCGGGCTGCATGTCGCTGGCGCTCTTGCGTACGCGCGGCTGGCCCGTCCCCCGGAACCCGGGCTGATCCCCTCCCCGGGGCCATGGCAGGTCGAACCGCAGGAACAGGGTACCGCGCGGAAGGTGGGAACGGATCGCGCCGGCGATGCCGGCAAGCAGCTCTCCCCTCCTCGCACAGGGGTCGTGCGTGGGACCGAACGGCACGTAGGCGATCGTGAACCGCCGAGCGAGCCTCCGAGTCAGGACGAGGAGGCCGAAGCTTGCCGCCGCGGCGCTGACCTCGAAAGCCAGCGGATGCCAGCCGTGCTCCTGCTTGAACGCCCCCCAGAACCCGGACTGCAGCATCTCGCCGCTGGAGTCCAGGAAGGAGAGCGGCGCCTCCCGGACGGCGACAGCGGCCACCGCAGGTGGCATTCCTTCGATTACTTCACCCTGCCCTTCACCACGCGCGTCGTCGCGACCGGCTTCCCTCCGCATTCCAGCGCGGCGTTTCCCACGACGATGCGGCCGTTCTCCGCCGCGATCGGCATGGAGAAGAAACTGTCGATGTCGATCTCTCCGGGCGCCTCCGCGGAAGGACCGCCGTCAAGCAGCACACGGTCCCCGGGCCGGGCATGGTCCACGAACAGGACCTCCACGGTCTTGCCCTCCGAGGCAGCCAGCAGCATGCCTCTGCTCTCCACGCCCCGCAGGAGCGCCGGCTTCAGGTTGGCCACCAGGACGATGGTGTGCCCGCGCAATTCCTCTTCCTTGTAGTGCGGCACCAGCCCGGAGACGATCGTCCGCTGTTCGGTTCCGAGGTCGATGGTCTCGACGTACAGCTTTTCCGCGTCGGGGTGGCGCTTCACCTCCACGATCCGCGCGGCGCGCAAGTCCACCGTGGCGCGGAACTTCGAGGCGATCTCATCGGGGGTCGGTCCGGCCGCCGCGGCAGATCCGCCTCCGGCGGCGGCCTCCGCCCTCTCCTTCTGCGTGCCGGAGAACCGGACGCGAAGCGCCTCGATCTCCTTGTCCTCCAGCCGGGCGAACAGCAGGTCGGGCTTCTGCACGGTCTCGATACCCGACAGCCGCCCGAGGTCTGACCAGGAGATGGCGCCGATCCCGAGCGTCTTCGCGATGCGATCGGACGTGGAGGGGATATAGGGGCTGGCCAGGATGGCAAGGTCGCGCACGAGGTAGGTGAGGTTCCAGATCAGGCTCGCCGTGGCCTGCGGGTTCTCCTTCACCCCTTTCCAGGGCTCCCCGTCCTGGAACTCCTTGTTCCCGACGGAGGACAGGGCGAACACGGCGTGGAAAGCGTCCCGCAGCTCGACTTTCTCGAGCAGACCCTTGATCTCGTCCTCCGCGTCCGTCACCCGCTGCCACAGCTCCCCGTCCGGCGTTCCCTCGGGAAGCTTGCCGCCGTAGAAACGGGACACGAATTGCAGGGTCCGGTTGACGAGGTTGGAGAGGTTGCCGATGAGCTCGGAGTTCACCTTCTCCTGGAAGTCCTTCCACGTGAACAGCGCATCCGACTTCTCGGGACGGTTGTAGTAGACGTAGAACCGCCAGACATCCGCCGGGATGCCCGTGTCCTTGGCGTCCGTGCCGAACACCCCGACGCCCTTGCTCTTGGAGAACTTGCCGCCCTCGTAGTTCAGATACTCCGTGGAAGACATGTGGTACAGGGTCGTCCAGTTCTCACCCGTCCCGAGCTGGCTCGACGGGAAGATGACGGTGTGGAACGGGATGTTGTCCTTGCCGATGAACTGGAACAGCTTCACCTTGTCCGGCGCGTACCACCAGCTCTTCCACTCCGGCGTGTGGTCGGCGGTGATGGAAATGTAGCCGATGGGTGCGTCGAACCAGACGTAGAATACCTTGTCGCGGTAGCCTTCCAGCGGAACCGGGATGCCCCACTTGAGGTCCCGGGTAATGCCCCGCTCCTTCAAACCGTCCCGCATCCACGCGTAGCTCATCTGCACGGCATTGCGTGCCCAGAATCCCTTTTCGGACGCCGCTTCCATCCAGGCGCGGAGCTTCGGCAGGATGGCCGGAAGATCGATGAACAGGTGCCGGGTCTCCCGGCTCACGGGGGTCGTCGAGCAGACGCTGCAGCGCGGGGAGACGAGCTCGGTGGGATCCAGGAGCTTGCCGCAGTTCTCGCACTGGTCCCCCCGCGCATCGGGATACTTGCAGTGGGGGCAGGTGCCCAGCACGTAGCGGTCTGCGAGGAACCTCTGGTCCTTCTCGCAGAACAGCTGGCTGATCGTCCGCTCGTTGATGAACCCGTTCTCGTGCAGCTTCGTGAAGATGTGCTGGGTGATCTCCGTGTGGACCGGGACGGAGGTGCGGCCAAAGCGATCGAAGGAGATATTGAACCAGGCGTAGATATCGCGATGGATCGCGTGGTAGCGGTCGCACAGCTCCCGCGGCGTGATCCCCTCCTCCAGGGCGCGGGTCTCGGTGGCGGTGCCGTACTCGTCCGTGCCGCAGATGTACAGCGTCTCGTAGCCGGCCAGCCGGCAGTAGCGGGCGAACACGTCCGCGGAGAGCACCTGGATGAGGTTGCCCAGGTGCGGGATGTTGTTCACGTACGGCAGGGCGGAGGTGATGAGACGGCGTTCCATAGGTGCCGTCACTGTATCGGTGCCGCCGGGTACCGTCAAGAATCGCGGCCGGCGTCGGTCGCGGCGGAGCTGGTTTGCTTGACGCTGGACGGTGGCGCCCCTACACTGGTCCCCGAGGAGGCGCTATGACAGACGTCACGCCGCGGAAACCCCTTCGCAAGCTCACGCCGGCGCTGGTGTGGATCGCCATCGCCGTGGTTCTTGGCCTCATCCTCCTGTTCTCCAGCTTCTTCATGGTGGACCAGAAGGAGGAGGCCGTGGTGCTCAACTTCGGCAAGTTCTCCCGCATGGTCGGACCCGGCCTGCACTTCAAGATCCCCTTCGGGGTGGAGAAGAACTACAACGTGCCCACGCAGAGGATCCTGAAAGAGGAGTTCGGGTTCCGGACACTCGAGTCCGGCATCGTCAGCTCCTACTCCGGCCAGGACTTCTCCAACGAGTCGATCATGCTCACGGGAGACCTGAACATCATCGACGTGGAGTGGATCATCCAGTACCAGATCACGGATGCCCGCGCCTGGCTGTTCGGCGTGCAGGACCCGCACAAGACGATCCGCGACATTTCCCAGTCCGTCATCAACCTGCTCGTCGGGGACCGCACGATCTTCGACGTGATCGGGGCCCAGCGCGCAGCCATCGAGGTCCAGGGGCAGGACATGATGAACGAGCTGTACAAGTCCTACGGCCTGGGCATCCGGGTCACCACGGTGAAGCTGCAGAACATCGTGCCTCCCAAGGGAGCCGTGCAGGACGCCTTCGAGGACGTAAACAAGGCCATCCAGGACCGCAGCCGGCTCATCAACGAGGGCAAGGAGGCCTACAACAAGTCCATCCCCATGGCCAGCGGCCAGGCGGACCAGACCGTCCAGGAAGCCCAGGGATACGCGGTCGCCCGGGTGAACGAGGCCCGCGGTGACGTGGCCCGGTTCCTCTCCGTGCTGGGTGAATACCGCCAGGCGCCGGACGTGGTCCGCACCCGGCTGTACTACGAGATGTACGACCGGGTCTTCGGCGGAGACAGCAGCACCGACCTCGTAGACAAGAACCTCAAAAACTTCCTCCCGCTCAAGAACATGGGAGGGGCAGGAGCCCCGGCCACGGCGGCTCCTCCGAGCCCATCGGCGCCCGCGGGGCAGGGAGGCACGCAATGAAGAAGACCGTCATCATCCTCGTCATCATCGGGGCCGCGCTCCTGGTCATCACCATCCTCGGCCCGTACTACTTCCTGGTCGAGGGCGAGCAGGCCGTCATCGTCCAGTTCGGCAGGATCGTTCGCGTGGACACCGATGCCGGCGTGCACTACAAGGTGCCGTTCGTGGAGTCGGTCGTGAAGTACTCCAAGAAAGTGCAGTCGTGGGACGGGGACGCCCAGAGGATCCCCACCTCGGAGAACCAGTTCATCTGGGTGGACACCACCGCGCGCTGGCGGATCTCGGATCCGAAGAAGTTCTACGAATCCGTCGGATCGATGACCCAGGCCCAGGGCCGGATGGACGACGTGATCGATTCCGAGGTGCGAAAGATCATCTCGAAGAACCCCCTGCGGGAAGCCGTGCGGGATTCCAACGTGATCAGCCAGATCAAGCGCAGCAACGCGCTGGCCAGCGTGGCGGGGTCCGCGGAAAGCTCCGCGGCGCTCAGCAACATCTCCACCCTCGCCGAGATCAAGTACGAGCCGATCGAGATCGGCCGCCGGGCTCTTTCCCTGGAGATGCGCGACGAGGCCCGTACCATAATGCCCCAGTACGGCATGGAGCTGATCGACGTGATCATCCGGCAGATCAAGTACTCGGACGACCTCACCCAGAGCGTGTACGACCGCATGATCAAGGAGCGCAACCAGATCGCGCAGGCGTTCCGCTCCGACGGCGAAGGGGAAAAAGCGAAGTGGCTCGGGCAGACCACGCGGGAGCTGAACCAGATCCAGTCCGAGGCGGAGCGCAAGGCCAAGGAGATCAAGGGAAAGGCGGACGCGGAGGCGCTGGGCATCCGCAACCGCGCGTACAGCCAGGACCCGGAGTTCGCCGACTACTGGATGGCGCTGGAGGAATACAAGGCGATCCTGCCCAAGCTCACCAAGACGATGAGCACGGAGGCGGACTTCTACAAGTACCTGTACAACCGCAGAGGACGGTAGCGACAAGGGATCGTCTCGAATGAAGAAAGTCGCGCGGATCGTCTCGAGGATCCTGCTGCGGAAGGCCTGGCCGCGGACACGCGGCCGGGCCACCGGGCTGCCGCTGGACGGCGACGTGGAAGTGGCCCGCGATCGCTGGGGAATCCCGCACATCACGGCGGGGAGCATGCACGACCTCTTCCTCGCCCAGGGCTGGGTCCATGCCCAGGACCGGCTGTGGCAGATGGAGACGCTGCGCCGCCTGTGCACGGGGCGGGTGGCGCAGATCGCGGGGCCCGGGGCCGTGAACCTCGACTGGATCTGCCGGATGAGCGGCATGCCGGAGATGAGGAAGCGGACGATCGCCGCGATGTCGGACGAGGAGTGCTCGTTCTGCCAGGCATACGCGGACGGGGTGAACGCCTGTATCGAGGCGATGGGCGGGCGCCTGCCGCTGGAGTTCGCGACGCTGAAGCTCCTCCCCGAGCCATGGACCGTGGAGGATTGCGCAAGCAGTCTCCCCTACATCGCCTTCACGCAGACCTTCGGGCCCTGGGCGACGAAGCTCCTCGCCGTGTCCCGGGCAGGCCGCCTCTCGGAAGAGGAATGGAACGACATGCTGCCGGTCCATCCGGGCGCCGACCTGCCGCACGAGGCCTGGTTCGACCGTTCGGCGCAGCTGAAGTTCGGCGCCATCCACCCGGGGGCGTTCGCGCTGCACGCCGCGTTTCCGGGTCCACAGGCGGCCGGGCCCCAGGACGGCCCGGCCCGCGCGTCCGCCGTCTCGGGGTCCAACAACTGGGCGGTGGCGAAGAGCGAAGACGGGAGCCCCCTCCTGGCGAACGACCCGCACATGGGAGTGGCCCTGCCCGCCATATGGTACTTCTGCCACCTGCGGATCCCCGGGTCGGTCAACGCGGCAGGCGCGTCCCTGGCCGGTACGCCGGGTGTCATCCTCGGCAGAACGGAGCGGGCCGCGTGGGCGGTCACGAACTTCCAGCTCGACGCGGTGGACATCCTCACATTCCGCGTGGACCCGGAAGATCCCCTTCGGTATTACACGCCCCGGGGCGCCCTTCGAATGAGGGAGGAGCCGCTCGTGATCAGCCTGCGCCACGGCCGGTCGGTCACGATGCCGCTCTACCTCACCGAGTCGGGGCCGGTCATCACGTCCCTGGAAAGAGGCGTGAATGCCGCGGCAGTCATGCGCTGGCACGGAACCGTTGCGCACGACGCGCTGCAGGATCGATCGTTCCGCGGAGTATTCGGATTCTTGAAAGCCGCCAGCGCCGCGCAGATCATGGAATCCTGCCGCAGTTTCAAGTACGTCAGCCTGAACTTCGTCGCGGCGGACACGGACGGGCACATCGGCTGGCAGGTCTCGGGCGCCGCCCCGGCGAGAGTGGGATACTCGGGGAGGTTCCCGGGGGATGCTTCCGCGGGCGAAGACTGGGAAGGCTTTCTCCCCGCGGAGTCGCTGCCGCGCGTCATGGATCCCGCCGAGGGGTGTCTCGTCACGGCAAACTACCGGCCGCAGAACCTGCCCCCGGGACCGGCGCTCTCCTACTCCTGGTGCGCTCCCTACCGGCACATGCGGATCCTGTCCGCCCTGCGGGGCATGCGCTGCCCCGGCGTGAGGGACTTCCAGGCCCTGCAGATGGATGTCCACTCCGGCCAGGCGGACCGGATCCTTCCCCGGCTCGTCGGGGTGTCCTTCGACGACCCGCTCGCGGACGAGGCGGCGCGGCTGCTCGCCGGGTGGGACCGGGAGGTCACGGCGGAGAGCGGCGGGGCTGCGGTGTTCGAGGTCTTCCTCGCGGAGCTGACCCGGTGTCTTCTCGGGGAGCGCCTGGGCAGCGACCTCGGCCAGTACTTCAACTGCATCAGCTACGGGGTGGAGAACGAGATCCTGGAGCGGCTGACCTCCCCCCTGTGGAGGGGCGACTGGCGTTCGATCGTCCGGACCGCGCTGGCCCGCGCCATGGATTCCTGCGAGCAGCGCATGGGCCGCGATCGGCGGCGGTGGAGCTGGGGCCGGCTGCATCGCTACGCCTTCCACCACCGCGGCGCAGCGAACCGGCTCGCGCGATGGCTGCTGGACCCGCCTTCGTTTCCCGCGCACGGAGACTGCAACACCGTCAACGTGTCCTGGTGGTGCCCCGGGGACCGCTTGTGGGACGCCACGACGGTTCCCTCCATGCGCCTGATCGCCGCCCTCGGGGACCCGGACGGCCTGTACGTCATCGGGCCGCTCGGACAGTCCGGCCAGCCCGGTCACCGTCACTACAACGATCTGACGGCCCTGTGGAGGGAAGGAAAGCTCGTGCGCCTCCCGCTCACCGAGGCGGCGGTGCGGAAGACCGCCCGGGACCGGCTCATCCTGTCCAGGACCTGACGCACGCTACCGCGCGCCGGGCGATGCCTCCAGTCTCCTCTGCGCCCGCAATGCGATGCGGTCGAGCCCCGCGAGGAACGCCCCCGGAGCGCCGAGCCGCGGTGCCGCGGCGCGAAGCAGGGCCAGCGCCTCCGTGAACTCCGTGCGGTACTTGCGATGCGCGAGCCGGTTCAGAAGCCGGGTCATCTCTCGGAACAGCCGCTCCCTCTCCCGCGGCGCCTCGATTCCCGCGGCCATGGACACCAGCACCTCGATCTCCTCCCTCGCATCGCGCACCGCGCAGCCGGCAAGGGCCGCCTCGAAGCGCTCCGCGCTCTCCGCGGTGCGGAACCGCGGCAGAGCCTCTGGCGGGCGGAACCGCCAGAGCCGTTCCATGGGCAGCAGGACCGCCGGTTCGTCACCGGCCCGGATCGAATCCCCGTGCACCGGGAAAGTCCCGCGGATGCGCAACGGGTCGTAGGAAAGCGACATCAGCCGGGCCATTCGCACGTCCCCGATTGCCTGGCGGACACCGCCGGAGACCGGCGTTCCCGGTCCCCGGCGCACGACGAGGGCGAGCTCCACGTTCCGAGTGGTTCGGCGCAGGCTCTGCCGGCCGCCCGGGTACTTCGCGTAGCCCCTCGCCTCTAGCGTTAGGTCCCCGGTCTCGGCGAGCAGGTCGCACATCTCCTCCAGGCCGATCAGCCCCTCGTCACTGTAGCTGACCACCAGCCACCGGCAGTCTGCGGCCCGCACGACTTCCCGCATCGCCGCGGCCGCGCTGCCGCGGTAGCAGAACGCGGACCTCGTGCTGGTCCAGTCCGGCCGTATGCCGGCCTTGCGGCGCAGGCGGCCGTCCGGAGCGCGCTCCGCGCTCACCGGCAGCCGATCCCACAGCGCGATCGTGTTCAGCATGAAGTAGTTGCTGCCGTATTGATGGATAGAGTACGGCGGGTCGAGGTAGCACACCTCAGCGCCCCGCGAGGCAAGGAACGAGGCGGCATCCATGCAGGCGACCTCGGCCGCCCGCGGAGCCTCCAGGAGCACGGGCGGGCGCAGGCAAACGGGTCCCATGATCCGCCGCAGGGCGTCCTTCCCGTGCCCGCCAAAACCCTTGTGATACGCCTTGAACACGCCCGAGGTGTTGGTGTGGGTGGCTGCCTCGTACAGGAGGGGCGCCAGGAGCGCCGCCTTCTCCGGGCACAGGGTCCCCGGGGACACCGCGCCGGGGTACATCTCCTCTATGCGCTGCCGGATCGCATCGATGGCACGCGCATTCTCCCGGGTATAGAACAGCCGCTCCGTCCTCCAGTCCGCCTGCTCGGTGTCCCGGGGAGCGTAGTGGCGGCTGATGTATTCCCGCTCCCCGGGCGGAGGCGGAAGAGCGTTGAGCTCGTCCATGACCGCCTGGATCCCGCCGCGCAGTCCATACATGGCGATGAGGTCAGAGGGCCGCTGCACGAGGTGGCAGGAATTGATGACGAACGAGTACGGCTCCCAGTCGTTCGCCGCGACGCGAAACCCCATGGCCCGGGCCAGGCGGGATACCGCGCCGGACCCCGCGAACGGGTCCAGGAAACGGCTCGAGCCGGGATCGAGTGGAAGGCGCGCGAGCACGCAGTGGAGGAACGGCAGAAGGGCCCGCTTGTTGCCGCTGTAGGCGATGAGCTGTTCGCCGAGGTACGGGTCCGAGAAGTCCACGCCGGATCAGTCGGGCGAATAGGTCGCCCGGTTGCGGTCCGTCTCGTACACCTCGACCAGGGTGAGGTTGGCCTCCGGCATGTGCCCGCGCATCTTCTCGAAGACGAACCGGGCGATGCGCTCCGCGCTCGGGCACCCGTCACTGAAGGCCGGGTGATCGTTGAGGCTGGAGTGGTCAAGCTCGCCGGTGACCTTCCTCAGCGCCTCCTTGAGCATGCCGAAGTCGAGGAGCATCCCGCCGTCGTCCAGGTCCCGGCCGGATGCGGTGACGAACACCTTGTAGTTGTGGCCGTGCAGCCTTTCACATTTCCCGTGGTAACGGGTGAGGAAATGCGCCGCGGCGAAGCCATCCTCGACTCGCACTGTGTACATGCCCGGGTCTCCCACGCAGAGCATATTCATTTCAATGTGCGAAAGCAAACCTGGCAGGGCGTACGGCGCGTCCCCTGTTGACACCCGGGCGGGTCGGCCTCTACAAATAAGTCTCAGTCATAAAGAAGGAGGATCATCCATGAAGCGCCGGGTCGCGTTCGCGCTCGTGCTCTCCTTGGCCTTTGCCGGGGCTGTTTTCGGGCAGGTCAAGGCGAAAGACGGCATCTACTTTGCACAGAACGACACCTTCGCCCCCCAGGGCGGCTGGAAGGAACAGGTCGTTCTCACCGTTGCCGGAGGCAAGATCACCGCCGTGAACTGGAACGGCGTGTCGAACCTCGGCGTTGCGGACAAGAAGACCGTGGCTGCCGACGGCGGATACGGCATGAAGAAAGTCTCCCGGATCGGCCTGGAGTGGAATGAGCAGGCCGCCAACGTGGAGGCGTACCTCCTGAAGACCCAGAACCCGGGCTTCAGCAAGTTCAAGCAGGACGGCTCCACGGATGCCATCTCGGGCGCCTCGATGCACGTCGCCGGGTTCTACGCCCTCGTGAACAAGGCCCTCGCGGCCGGCCCGGTCCCCACGGGGATCTACAAGAAGGACGGCTGGTACTTCGCCGCGCAGCCCGACTTCGACAAGCAGACGGGCTGGAAGGACTCGGTGCTCCTCACCGTGGTCAACGGCAGGATCGTGGACGTGTTGTGGAACAGCACGAGCAAGGATCCCAAGAAGAAGTCCAAGCTGGTCGAGGCGCTGGAAGGCCGCTACGCCATGGCCAAGGCGGCGAAGAAAGGCGAATGGAACGTGCAGGCCGCCGCGGTGGAGGCGGCGATCCTCAAGGCGCAGGACCCGGCCGCGATCGCCGTTCGCAAGGACGGGACGTCGGATGCCATCTCGGGGGCTTCCATCCACCTCACCGCGGTATTCCTGGCCGCCGAGGCGCTCAAGGCCGCACGGTAGAACGGACCGCCGCGACGTCTTGATGCGGGGTTTCAGCGCCGGGTAGCATCGTGCGGATGCCCGAAAAGACGCTCGCGGAAGTTTTCTCGGAGGTTCCGGTAGAAGAGACCCGGGG
>Ga0153915_10003268_pt1 | contig 14864 bp, 10 predicted proteins | sample Opewatmetagenome_2_FD_107003 | JGI IMG/M metagenome (GOLD analysis project Ga0153915, IMG submission 107003) | Freshwater wetland microbial communities from Ohio, USA - Open water 3 Core 3 Depth 3 metaG | ecosystem: Environmental > Aquatic > Freshwater > Wetlands | place: USA: Ohio, Lake Erie...
ATTCCAGCACTTCCCCGCGGGCTGGAATTATAAGCTAGAGAGAAGAGGACGTCAATAAATCGGATATAATCATGCGGTCTTTCTATCAAAATGTTAATAGTGGTAAATAGGAGCAGCAGATTGAGCCGATTAATTACGAGAGGAAGCGCCAGTAAAGATCGAATTTTGTTGGAAAAAGGAATCGTGTTAGCTATCCGTGAATTAGCCAATCAATCTGGATTGGATGCTACCACAAAGGATTTATTGGCTTATATCGCCTTGTCTTTAAAAGCTATAGGGGAAACAATTGATGCATCGGTTACCGCATGGGAAAAACGCGGTTATTGGGTAAAAGCCGATAGATATCGTATGGAATGGATTTGGGCAAGTAATTTTGGGGCGGAAATGAAGCAGGCTATTCTCAATGAAGATTGGGGGAGTGTTGTTAAGATTACGGCGCTGGTGACTCAGAAAATGAGCAAGGTTAAGATATCTCAAAGGATGCGGTTAAGCTTACCATGGACAGGTTCGTTAAAAAAATTAATAAGCCCAAATCAAAGTCATTAGAGCACAGATTGTTGTAATGACTAATGAGATGATAATTGTAGTTCGGATAACTTGAGTTTCCTCCCCGATGCGATCAATGCTGGCTGCAGCATTCTGTAATTTTGCTGGCGAGATAACGCTTGCCAATCCGCCTCCAATTCCACTAGCAGCGGCAATGAGTAATCCGATTGCTCCGATTTCTTCCGCAGTCGATAGATGAAGCTTGGTCAACATTGCTATTGCGGATGTCTCTGAACCACTAATGAATCCACCAAATAAACCTAAAAATGGGGCTACCAGAGGATAAAGGTGCCCAAATGCCGTTGACGATGCTTTCGCAAGTAAAGAAACTATATTTAAATTAGGGTTTATGATTTGCCAGCTAACGTTTTTACCAGAATTATTGATCACATAAGCTATTGCGAAAAATATCGCTGCGGAAAACACCGGGCGTGGAGCTCTTTTTAGCCATTTTTGCAGGCTGAGTTTTATTTGGATTGGAGATACCCTTAATATTGGTAGGGAAAGTATCGTGCTGATTGATATCCAAAAGTAAGCCTGCCACAACAAACGGATTTTCTCTGGCGCACCTGGAATAATTTCTAATGGCATCGATAATCGGTTAAAGGTCATATCGAACAATGGGAGAAAAGGTGCATTAACCAGCAGGGATGTGCCTGTCAGTATCAACCATGGAGAAATTGCTGCAAACAAAGACATTCGTGTCTCAGCTACACGGTCAGTTTCGTCCATTTTCTCTCTGTCGATTAATGGCTTTCTTAACAGCTTTAGATAAACTAACATGCCTATGATAACCCCACAACCAGCGGCTATTCCGGTGATAGTTATTAATCCGAGCACATTCATTCCGATGCAGATAAATCCTGCAATCAAACCCGATATGATTGCTGGGATCGACCCCCTTAATAACATTTTCTTGCCACCAACGATCCACAACATACCCAGGGCGATGCATGTGCTGATCACTGGCATGAACCGTGCAAAATAAATTCCGACTTCTTTCACAGGCAAGCCAACAGTATTCGAAAATACTACGACCGGAATACCGAGCAGAGCGTAGGTGGTCAACGCATCGTAACCGATCGCAGGTAATGCAATCGCAACAAATGATGAATATCCCAATGAGATCATGATCGGGGGCAGGATGGATACGGGAACAGCTCCTAAGGCAGTCAGGACGGTCCCAAATCCCACATTGATCAATAAAATCTGCACTATTTTATCTTTGGGAGAGATGGTTTTTAATAATGCGACGATACGGGCGAGTGCACCGGTTTCTTGCATGATCGTAACTTGGAATATCGACGTGGCAACCACCAGGGCGATGGGGAAGGAGGCGACGATTCCTCCTAGACTTGATAAGAGGATCACATTAAGCGATGTTTTAAAATATATCCAGGCAATGAAGGCTGTTACCAGCCAACCGAGCAAGCCTGCAATATCTGCAGGTGTATGGCGAAAAGCGAGTAGAAGGAAGATGATGATAACTGGTGAAATTGCCAGGATAATGCTGAACAGATTGATACTAACCATCCCTGATCCCATAACCTCCACCACCAGGCGTGCTGATGCTGAGAATGTCGCCTTTGGTACAATAAATCGAGCCTTTACCTGGTAAAGTGATCTCTCCTGATTCATGGATTAGTTTATTTTCCCCTCGTTGCCCAGGTTCTCCTCCTGAAAATCCATATGGGGAAGTGGTACGGCGTTCAGATAATAGAGTTATTTGTGCATTCGTTAATAGCTTTATTTCACGAATGATTCCGTCTCCACCGAAATAAGATCCTTTGCCACCACTATTCTCTCGAATACAATAGCGAATGACTTGTAAAGGATACGTATACTCCAATGCCTCAACCGGTGTGTTAAGCGTATTTGTCATGTGACTGTGAATTGCAGACATCCCATCACTTAACTGACTCGCACCTGTTCCACCCCCGATGGTTTCATAATAGGTAAAAAACCGATTTCGATATGGATCCCAACCGCCGATGCTGACATTATTCATCGTGCCTTGTGAGGCTGCAGGGATTCGATCAGGGTTTGCCTGGGAAAGTGCCCCGAGCAATACATCCACGATTCGTTGAGATGTCTCTACGTTACCCCCTGCGACAGGTGCCGGATGAACCGCATTGACGATCGTACCTGGTGGGGCAATGATATGAATCGGGATTAAGCACCCACTATTATTTGGCACATCCAAACCGATCAAGGACCGGAATACGTAATTGACTGCTGATAATGTGATCGCATAAACTGCATTTACGCTTCCATCTTGTTGTGGTGCAGATCCAGTGAAATCGACCTCAGCGTTATCACCTTCTATTGTAATTGTTACCTTGATTATGATTTTCTCATCGGTTATTCCATTATTATCGAGATAATCGGTGAAAGAGAATTTTCCTTTTGTTAAATTAGAAATCAAACGACGGGTCATCTGTTCCGTATAATGCAATAACTCCTCCATATATTCCGAGACTTCTTGTAAGCCATAACGATGGATTAATTCGATTAATCGATTTTCTCCTCTTTGATTGGCTCCGATTTGTGCTTTTAAATCACCCAAACGTTCTTCTGGCGTGCGCACGTTCACCAGGATCAGATCGAGGATATCCTGATTTAGTTTTCCCGCATTAACTAATTTTAACGGTGGGATTATTAACCCCTCCTGGTAAATTTCACGGGCTATCGGCATTGAACCCGGCGTCATACCCCCGATATCAGCATGGTGTGCTCGACTGGCTACATAGGCTATAGGAGGCATATTTTCTCCTTTTAGCATAGTCGATCTACTAATTTTATCGGCATTCTCAGTCGTGGAATCAATAAAAACTGGAGTAACCAGAGTTATATCCGGTAGGTGTGTACCCCCAAGGAATGGGTCATTTAGGATAATGGTGTCACCGGGCAGAAGTTGGTCACCATGATTCGTGAATTTAGAGATAGCGGATTTAACCGATAGTGGCATTGAACCCAAATGGACAGGAATGTGAGCTGCCTGGGCAATCATGTTGCCACGTGAATCAAAGACGGCACAAGAATAATCTCGTCGTTCTTTGATGTTGGGTGAGAAGCTAGCTTTCCGTAAGATGGCACCCATCTCCTCGGCGATTGCTGAGAATAAATTCTTATAAATTTCAAGACGTATAGGGTCAGAAGGTACAAAATATCTTGAATTGCGCATAGACATTATTACCTATCAGTTTTTGATAAAGTTTTTCAGGTGATATGGGATGAGCGTATATTTGTCAACATTCTTAACAGTATTCATGATACACATTCAAGCTAAATTGCTTTTTTAAGCATTTAGTGATCTAAACCTACATCGATTAGCAGATTTTGATAATCATCGACGGTAAACACATCATTCTTATTAATTAAAATGGTTGTATCAGGCGAAACAATGAGAGCCGGACCTTCATATTTTATACCTGGAGCTAATTGCTCATAATCAAAGACACCAAGAATTGATGATCCTTCTGACATTTGGACTTGTCGATACTCCACCGGGGAAAAATTGTGATTATTTTGCTTTACCCTTATCGGAGGCAGGCTGATTGGAGCGACTTTACCAATAACCCGAACACGAAGATTAACTATTTCAATGGTTTTATCCATGTATGCATAACCGTACGTGATGCTATGAGCTTTATAAAAATCGGAGATAAATTCCTCAGTGTACGGTATATTCAGCTCATAAGATTGCCCAGTATAACGAACATCCAGACTACACAATATCTCGATCTGATCTTGTTGGATTTCCTCGTTCTGTACCTCAGTAGTTCCTTGGGCAACCATTGGTGCAAATAGGCTGTTGATAATTTCTCGATGGACAGTACCAGGTAGCATAATTGTCTTCACATAATCTTTTATTACATCGGATGCCAACATACCAAATGCAGAGAGTGTAGATGCGTATTTCGAGATAAATACTTTTGGTATTCCCATATGTCGGGCTAACTCGATTGCATGTAATCCTCCTGCTCCTCCAAATGAAAACAAGCTGAAATCTCGCGGGTCATGACCACGTTCAACCGAAATGACCCTCAATGCTCGTTCCATTTGAGCATTAACAACCTCAATCACGCCATAAGCTGCTTGGATTGCAGCTAAATTTAGTGAGGCACCAAGTGTCGCCATAGCTGCATATGCTCGATCTGGATAAATCTGCATCTCACCACCAAGAAAATGATCCGGTATAAGTCGGCCTAATACAAGATTAGCATCAGTGACGGTCGGTAATTCACCTTTACCATAACACGCTGGACCTGGAAAAGCTCCTGCACTTTGTGGTCCCACCCGCAATGATCCGCCTGAATCAACATACGCAATCGAACCTCCACCAGCACCGATCGTGTGAATATCCAATATCGGTAGGTGAATCGGGCATCCTCCTATCGCAGATTCTGTTGTGAAACCAGGTTGTCCATTAATAAGTGACACATCAGTCGATGTCCCACCCATATCAAAGGAAATTATCTTGATCGTCTTCTCAGGATTGTCGGTATAACTTACATTCATGATCGTCTGGGCAATATTCTGCGCGCCAATAATTCCTCCCGCAGGTCCCGAAAGTATGCACCGGACACCATTCTGTTTGGCCTCAGTAAGACTGATCATTCCCCCATTGGATTGCATGATTTGCATTCTTGAATTTGGCAGGTTAGATTCCAGTTTAGATAAATAACGATCAAGGATGGGAGATACATATGCATTCACAACTGTCGTACTTGTACGCTCATATTCACGGTATTCTGGCAAGATTTCGCTGGAAACAGAGACAAAAATACCAGAATTGCGTAATCGTTCAGCAATCATTTGTTCGTGTAGGGGGTGTAAAAATGAAAAAATCAGGCAGATTGCTACTGATTCGACATTTTTTTGGTTAAGCAAATTGATAGTTTCAAAAAGCTGTGATGGATCAAGAGAGGTGAGGACATTCCCTTGATAATCGACTCGTTCATCCACCTCAGCTCGTAGACTTGAAGGTACTAATGCAGGTTGTGGTTTCACTGACCAATCGTATAGATTTGGTCGATTCTGGCGTGCAATCTCAATGACATCCTTGAAACCGCGCGTGGTAATCAGGGCTGTGCGTGCACCTTTTCGTTCCAATAATGCATTCGTCGCTACTGTCGATCCATGAACGATCTGTGCAGGTTGATTTACACCTATTTTTTTAAGTCCCTGTAATACAGTTATTGCAGGGTCGGTGGGATTAGTCAATATCTTGAATGTAGTTAATCTGCCATCTTCAGGATCAAGAACCACGAAGTCGGTAAAGGTACCGCCAATATCAATACCAATGCGTAACATGGTATCTCAGTATAGAATAACCACCTGAAATTTACAAGGGAGGGTTTTGGAGATTATAAAAATGAAGTCTGATACGATGCCCTCTTTCCATTTATAAGGATAAAAGGGGCTGCCCGTTTAATATTCACCCCAAAAGCATGTAATTCCTCTGGGAGATATAGTTTATTATTTATGCGCGCAGACATTATCGCTTTTGCGCTTTTTGGACCTATTCCTGGAACCCGCAGAAGCTCGCGGTTATCTCCCCGGTTTACTTCGATGGGATTGTCCAATAGATTTGTCTGTGCCCAAGCATATTTAGGATCTATATTTAAAGGTAAATGACCATCGGGATTAAATGGTAGTTCTTCCAAACCGAATCCGTAATCGCGCAATAAAAAAGAAGCCTCATATAAACGATGCTCGCGAATCGGAGATCCGGGAGGCAGGTTTTCAAGGGGTGTGTCAGGGATCGGGTTAAAACTCGAGTAGTATGTACGTTTTAACCGCAATTTGCTGTAAAGATATTCCGTGGTTGCTAAAAGCTCTAGATCTGTCTCCCCAGCTGCACTAACCACGAATTGGGTCACTGAAGACGGCCAATGTTGATTCCATCCCATTGAGGCTGGTTGGGAGTGACGGATTTGTTCGATCCATTTTAATGGCTGTAAAAGTTCCTCGACGAATTGTTTTCGAGGGGCAAGTTTTTCAAGTCGTTCTGTAGTGGGTGCTTCAAGATTAATAGATACACGATCAGCGAGCTGCATCGAACGTTCTACCTGCGCAAATTCTGCACCTGGCATTATTTTCAAATGTATATAACCTCGAAAATTTAGTTTATTCCGTAAAATGTCCGCAGTATTTATCAGCTTATCCTGGGTAAAAATACCATTCTTGATAATTCCTGAGCTCAGAAAAATTCCTTCTGCTATCCGGGCTCGATACAATGACATGAATATCTTGGCAAATTCTTCAGGATTAAATGTTGCACGTTGGAAATCTCTCCCTGTTCGAAATGGGCAATAATAGCAATTTCGTTCACATACTGTGGAAAGCTGGGATTTGAGTAAAGAAATACGTTTGCCGTTGGGCAATACTGCATCGCTCACGGATATTTTATCCTGCTTCCGCGTGGAAAGCTGAACGCAGGATGTATCTTCAGCAGATTCTAAATGCATCTGTGATGTGAGCAATTTTAATCTCTCATAGGTATCCATAACCACATTATAGAACAAATGTACTATTTGTCAAGTAGAATAAATAACAGCCTCTCTGTGGGTAATAAAGAGAGGCTGTTTAATGATCATGCGAGATGATTTATACTTCGTGTGACTGTAACAATCGATAGAGGGAACGCCTTGCAAGGATATCTGTACTTACCATACCGAGGACTTTTTTCCCTTCCGTAATCGGCATGGCAGAAATTTCGTAATACTCAAGCTTACGGACCAAATCTAGGATAGGGTCATCTGGATTAGCATATATAACTTGCCGAGTCATAGCTTGTTCGAGAGTGGTTTTTTCAATTGGACCGCGTGATGCTGCTTTAGTAATATCCCAATTTGAAACTACGCCCACCATCTCATTCCGAGAATTAACCACTGCCAGAATGGGGCAGCCTGTCTCCACGAATAAGCGCGCTGCTTCTTGCAAAGTGCTAGTCGCCTGGATTGTGATGATTGACTCCATAATATCTAATGCTGTACGATCCTTTTCACGTGAGGTGATACGGCTAATACTAATGCTTTCAGCAGCTTCACAGGGTAACATATCAGGATCAGTGATTAACAAATCGATAAGCTCATGCATATTGCGCTTTATAACTTCATCACGTGCTTTTTCAGCAGCTTTAACACGTTTTTCAGCCAAAATCGCGAAATCCCGTGAATGTTGATCCAGCCACTTATTGACAGCATTAAGATCACCTAGCATACTATCAGGGATCCGTAGATGATCTGGTGTTTTGATCAATTGTTCCTGGGCAGCAAATATTACCCCGCCTGAATTAACCAGATAATCTGTCACAATCAGTATCCCTTTTTGACGGTAGACTTCTCGCTCCATTCTCGAGCGAGCATATTTTCGTTCTAGATCAGGAGAATAGGTATTCGCGCCTTCGATAATTAATCCCCAAGAGCCCATGTGGGTTGTGGTCATTGAAGGATGAGTTGCATTCGTAATGTCCAGATAATTGGCGATCGGCGCAGCAGGAATGAAACAGAAGGCTGATTCGCGCAGTAAATCTTCAGGACAACTTGAATATTTTGTGGAGATATTTCCCACTGGCAGGTTTATCAATTTATCTTGAAAGTAACTTTTCGTCACAACCCCTTTACTTAACCAGTCATTGAACAAGATTCCAATTGGCAAGCCAGCGGGATCGAACACATATCCTGATATGTCGCTTATACCGACAATCAGTGCCTCCGGGATCCGTCGATTTATTTCTCTAGCTGCGTGTGCACCAACCGCTCCAAAACCTTGGATCAATATCGTAATTTCATCTTTCTCCGGGGTCGGGGTGCCTGAGAATTGTGAGAGGACAGCTAAGCGAGGCAGTTCCTTCAATAATGATTCAAGGGCGATTGCCAATCCTCCACCCGCAGCGCCGAGCTGATCGATGCGATTACCACCCATATCGACCGGTTTTGATAATGCATTGTCCACTCCGTTCATGACTGCGATGATTTTCATATCGGCATCATTCGTACCAACGTCAGGCCCAGGTAGATAAATATCTCGATAGTGATAGAGTAATCGCGCGAATCGAGTGACAATTTCTTGATGAACTTCAGGAGCCAGGTTGGGGTCAGCGATGATACCAGCTTTCCCTCCACCAAAAGGCAAATTAGCTGCCGCATTTTTTAATGTCATCCCTCTGGCGAGATTATGGATGGTACTTGGGGTCAGATCAGGTAGCATTCGGATTCCACCCATGGATGGACGGCCCATTGCCAGGTTATCCACGACGAGATAACCACCCACTTCCAGGTCGGATCCTTCGTCCCACATACAAGATAATACCTTTGGTCCCAGGCTATCTACTTCAATCCCCAATCTTCCCAAACGGTCAATATCCAAGGGACCAAACTCCATGAAACACATACCCTCTTCGTGTACCAAGCGAGTTTTCCATGTTTGTTCTGGGATTTGTGCCCGAAGAAAAGACTCCATCTGTTTTGGAATCATGTTTCACCCTATTTATGTAAATTATGTGCGGCTATAAATGATAATCCATTTTGTGTAAGGGCATAAGCAGTATGATTGGTTGCCTGGAACTTATCCAAGAAATTCATTTGTAGATTTTCCCAATCACCAGAGTCAATCACCTCACTTTTATCACGGAAATAATCCAGTATGTCTGATGGATGTGAGCGGGTTTGATCAATTTCTGGATCTCCACCTTCATGTTTAGCAGAAATATTCGCTACATGATCAGCAAGCTGGATTAACTCATCCCGCCGATCGTAAGGCTGGCGTACAATACTCTTCCATGTTTCAGTGATATGATGTTCAAATCTGACGACATCTTCAAAACCAAAATCCTTCCGAAATTGTGCAGTGATTTCGAGTGTCTCGTTATTAACCGAATTACTCCAATTGAAGCCAATTAATGGTGAGGTTCCATCATCGCGTGAAAAAAGCTTGGCTCCAATTAAAGTCCATAAACCTGCGTATGGATTATCGTTTCCCATAAACACAGAGATTTTAAATTCGATATTTACTCCAATACGGTACAAGAAGTACCCTAATAATACTGTTCCAGGATTGATGTTCAATACCTGACGAACACCGTATTTCGTATAGTAATATAAAAATTCGTCCAACCATTTCAATGCATAGTGATTGGGTTGTCCAACCCCACCAAAATATCCGGTAATCGTTGCTGGTCCCCCCAGATGGATATTCGAGCCATCCGTTCCTTTGGTATCCAGCGTTTCTACATAAGATGCGCCAATAATGTTCATTGCCGCTGCAATTGCTGGTAAATCACCATCCAATTCTTGTTCTTTCATTTTACGGACCTTGATGAACCGACCGGGCATCAGGAGCTTTTTATCAATTGCTTCTTGTGCAATCATTTTTATCCAGGGGAAATATTGGCAAGCACTCACCTCTAGTGTAACTGCGAAATCATCCTTAAATTGCATTCTTTTGGATTTTTCTCCCAATACTTTTTGACGATAATCAGCCACACTAATAAACGCTGAATTGTCCCGTTGCCTTTCGAGCCATTTTAGATCTTCCAGGTATTCTGGCCGAGTTAATTCGACTTTCTTAAGCAAATTACCAAGCTGGCCAGCTTGTTCGGCTTTTTGATTTATTTCTTCTGGTGTCCCATATTTCTCGACGACCTTAAGAAAATCATTGACGACAGCCATATCCGGATTCAATAAAATAGAATTCAGTGCTTCCAGCCGTGAAGGATCTATCCGTAATAATTGCCTTGTTTTTTCATCCATTTTGGTAATTCTCCTGGACAGTTAACCTAGTTATTGAATATTTATTTTCTTCTGGCGACATTTTTATTCGTACTACTAACAAGCATAGATAATCTAATCCACTGTTAGGGTTTTACTTAGATTTCGCGGGTAATCTGGATCGAATCCACGTGAAACGCTCAGGCGATAAGCGAGCAACTGAAGAGGGATGATTGAGAGAATGGGATTATAAATTTCACCCGAGCGTGGGACGGTGATGAAGTCACTTGCATTAGCTTGTAAACGGCTATCCTCTTCACCAATAACGATTGTTCTCGCCCCCCTGCAGGCGACTTCATTTATTCCACTCACGATCAATGAAACGTCTTCGGGGCCTGCAATGAATAGGATGGGGTAACCTTTCCTGACAGCTGCCAATGGCCCATGCTTGAATTCTGTTGACAATAAACCCTCGGAATGAATATCTGTGACTTCTTTTAGCTTTAGTGCTCCTTCTAGGGCAATCGGATATGTTGATCCATAACCCAAGCAGTACATATCTGTCCATGAATCCAATATATTTTCTAGGTGCGCCATCTGTTCTTCAGAGGATAATACTGTCTGCTTAATTAAATCTGGTAATTTATTCAAATCAGATGTTGGATGGTTACCCATCTTTAATGCTAAATAAAGAAATGAAATAACCTGATTGATATACGTTTTCGTAGCTGGCACGCTAATTTCATATCCACAGGTAATGGGAAGATATAGATCTGTGGTCTTGGTGAGCGTCGAACCTATGACATTCACTAAGCCGAATGTCTGTGCGCCTTTACTTTTAGCAATTGACAAAGCGTTTAGCACATCTTTTGTCTCACCACTTTGGCTGACAAAAATCCCCACGTCCTCATTGGTTAAGGTTGGACCATATTGAGAAATGAATTGTGGTGCCAAAACGGGTATTGCCGCCCTATTTGCCAGGTTTGCCATATAAAATGAACCCAGCATACATGCATGATAACTTGTTCCACACCCAATCAGATATAAATTACGGGCGTTAGTCATGCTTTCGATTATGGGTAATACGTACGGAGATTTATCTAACAAATGGATCAGCTCTTGAGAGACGTGTGGTTGTTCATGGATCTCTTTGAGCATAAAGTGAGCGTATCCACCTTTTTGGGCAAGTTCCATACTTTCTGTAATTAATTCAAAATTTCTCTCGATTATTGATCCATCTCGCACGCTACGCAGCTCAATTTTGTCATGTTGAAGGATGACAATTTCCCCATCCTCGATAAATAAAATCTGTCGGGTGATCGGTAAAATAGATGGTAAGTCAGACGAAACACATGTGGCATTTTGGGTCATCCCTGCTACTAAACCCGATCCTTTTTTAAAGGCATACAACTTTTCATCACCAACCATGCCTATTACAAATGAATAATCACCCATTAAATCATTATAGGCTTTTCTGATGGCATCGATGATATCAAAGCCGTTATTTATATAACGCTCCACAGCATGAACACAGGTTTCCCCATCATTTTCTGAACGTACATTCATCCCCTCGCTTATAAATTGCTGACGGAGCTCGAGATTGTTGACTACGTTTCCGTTATGGGCACCCACCATTATTCCTTTAGAATCTAGATGAGGCTGGGAATTTGCCTGGGATGGAACGCCAAATGTTGCCCACCGTAGCTGTGTTATCCCACGACTTCCGCGCATTTCGCGGAAATTAAGGCGCGGCGCCACCTGATCAACTTTCCCGACATCTTTCCTCAAATCTATATACCCATCGTGGGTAATTGTAGCGCAACCTACAGAATCATATCCTCGATACGATAATCTTTTTGCAGCCTCAACTAATATTGGTCCTAATAATTGTTCATCTTTAGTAATTATCCCAAATATCCCACACATAATTCTTCCTTATCTATATTTCAGTATATCAGATAAACGAAAACCAATAATCATCCGCAATTAGAAGATGATTATTAAAACCTGATCAACATAATTGAATTGAAAATCCAGTCATTTGAATTAAAAAGAAAATGCCAGCATCCGTAAAAACGAACACAGGCATTCCTTTTTGGTATGATCAGATGCTACGCTTTAACAATGCAATCAACTGGGCAAACAGACACACATTGTTGAGTATCAAAATGACCAACACATTCTACGCAAGTATCAGCATTGATAACATAAATCGTATCACCTTCGGTGATCGATTCTGTCGGGCATTCTGGAATGCAGGCTCCGCAAGAGATACACTCTTCTGTGATTTTCATCGCCATGGTTATTTTCTCCTTCTTCGGTTTGTGATAAGGTAGTTTACCTACAATATCAAAATACTCTGTATAGATTACCCAAACTCAGTAAAAGCGTCAAATGACAAATATCATGATTTCTAATGATGGATGTGACGCTATCGAATAATAATCATGATAGTCAGGTGAATTATCCCTGCTGATATTACATGTATCACGATAAATTATTACACGAGACTTACTTTTCATCGGATTTATGGGTCTTTTTATGTTGCAGATCACTACCTCGCATAATCGAATTTTTCCCAAATCGATCCCGTAGCCCATCTACAGCGGTCATTAAATTGAAATCTTTTTTATTATGTGTATCCCATAATCCTAATTGTATTAAGGGGTTAGAGAATTGAGTTACACCAACTCCCAATAAACGCACTGGTTTTCCTTTTTTCCAAGTTCTATTGAAGAGCTTTCTCGCCGATGTATATATTTCCCGGTCATCATTCGTCGGAAGGGGCAAAGTTTCTTGCCTTGTGAGGGTAGTGAAATCTTGCCATCGTAGCTTGATCTTGATCGTACTCCCTTTGAGATTGTGCTTCCGTAAACGGCGACCAACACTCTCGGATAGCCTGTGAAGGGTTTCATATAGGATTTGAATATCTGTTATATCATGGCTAAAAGTAGTTTCATTGCTGACAGATTTGACTTCGTGACTGGTGTGGATAGGATTTTCGTCAATTCCAAGTGCTCTTTTCCCAAGATCATCTCCGAATTTACCCAGATGCTTGATTAAATTAAGTTTCGGCATGCGTGAAATGTCACCAATAGTATGAATACCTATTTCGTCCAAGCGTGCCGCTGTTTTTGGACCGATCCCCCATAATGCTTTGGTCGGTAGTGGCGCAAGAAAATCCGCCTCTTGCCCAGGGAGAACGACCTTAATTGCCTGGGGTGAATGGGATGAGCGATTGGAAGCTTTTCCAACATCTGTAGCAATTTTAGCCACTAATTTATTCGTAGCTACCCCAATCGAGCATGGGAGATGAAAGTGATCCAGGATATGGTTTTGAATGTTTTTTGCGAGAAGTTCTCCACTTTCAAGTAAATCGCTTAGATCCAGGAATGCCTCATCGATAGATACCTGTTCAATCAAAGGTGTCAGGGTACTTAAATACTCCATCACCTGTTTGGATATATTTCCATAATCGCCGTGCCTGCCAGATACGATGATTAATTCAGGACACATCTTAATGGCACGCGCCATAGGCATGGCTGAGTGAATCCCGAACATTCGTGCAGCATACGAACATGATGCGACGACACCGCGCTCATCTGGACGTCCACCAACTGCAAAAGGTTTTCCCTTTAAAGACGGGTCATTATTTTCTTCAACGGAACAGAAGAACGCATCCAAATCTATATGGAGAATTTTTCGGTCCATTTACTCGTATTTTAACGCTGTTACTGGAACCATAGTAGCCGCACGCAATGCGGGATATAAACCGGAGACGAGGCCAATGAGAGTAGAAAAAATGAGAGCAAAGATAGGTAACCACATTGGAGTGTAAACCGCAGTGCTGGGAGGTGGTCCGCCCTGTTGAGCAGATTGACCAGCCAGATAGGATAATGCAAGTACATTAATAACCTGACCGGCACTCCAACCCAATAAGACACCCCCCAAACCACCTATAAATCCAATCCCTGATGCTTCGCCTAGGAATATGGATAAAACGTCCCTGTTGGTTGCTCCAACGGCTTTCATTAAACCTATCTCTTTCGTTCTTTCCAGGATCGCCATTGCCATTGTATTGGCAATTCCTATTGCTGCAACGAGAAGCGAGATTGCCCCCACACCACCGAAAATCACTTGTAGTATCAGGAAAAAACTATTGATACCTTGTACGTATGATTGAGGAGTAAAAGCTTGATAACCCAATTCTGTAATTTGTCCACTGATTTCCAAGACCTGATTTACATCCTCTACTTTTACCACAAGCTGATTATAGCCATCGCGATTACGATTGATACGCCTCCCAATCATCCATTCATTATACGATGTCACATCATCCAGGGACATATAGACTGAATAATCAGCTTCGCCACCAGATTGTTGGAATATACCCACAATCCTGAGAGGTAACGATTTTCGGATTTCATTCCCCTCTTGGTCATATTTCAATAAAACTAATTTCAGCGTTTGCCCGAGTAAATCTGGAGGCGTTGGCGTTTCTTGCCCCGGACGCCATTGTGGGTTATAAAATGTTCCAGGGACCATGGAACCGATTACCGCTGTTCCAGGGGCAAGTGTGTATTCACCACCTTGCAGCTCAAC
>Ga0153915_10003269_pt1 | contig 14862 bp, 16 predicted proteins | sample Opewatmetagenome_2_FD_107003 | JGI IMG/M metagenome (GOLD analysis project Ga0153915, IMG submission 107003) | Freshwater wetland microbial communities from Ohio, USA - Open water 3 Core 3 Depth 3 metaG | ecosystem: Environmental > Aquatic > Freshwater > Wetlands | place: USA: Ohio, Lake Erie...
GGGCGATTGAAGATAGATTACTATGAACCGGGAGCTATATGTAGTGCGGAACAAATAATGAATGCCGTATCTCAGGGGACGCTGGACGCGGGTTTCGGATGGGCCAGTTATTGGGCGGGAGAAATGCCCGAGGCCTTTATTGAGAACGGGCTTCCTATGGGCGTGGTAAATCTTCAGGAGCAGTATCATGCATGGTACGAATTAGGACTTAATGATGTCTTGAAGGAAGCCTATGCCGAACGTAACATTTATTTCATGCCGTTGGTATCCGATAGTGCTTATGGAGTAGGTTTCAACCTCGATGCTTCCGGTCTTGCCGACCTTAAAGGTAAAAAGGTAGAGGCAACCGGGATCTACGGTGATTTTGCCAAAGAACTTGGTATGTCGCCAACTCCTCTGCCGATGGAGGAAGTTTATATGGCATTGAAGTTAGGCACCATTGATGGATACTTTATGGGACCTAACAGCCTATTTGCTCCGAACAACTATGGTGAACTGACAAAAGTCTACTTTAGAAGTCCGAGTATAGCTTCCTTAGGCGGTAACCGCCTTATCAACATGAAGAGCTGGAACGCCTTGCCTGCCGACTTGAGAGAGAAGATCGAAACACTCTGGCCTGCGGAAAATCTACGAGTTTCCACTTTGACCTATTTGAGTGACTATATCGAATTTCCTAAGAATGCTAAGACTCAAACCCCAAATGTTGAGTTAAAAACTTGGTCCGATGAAGATGTCGCTACAATGAGACAGGTTGCTTTAAAGGTTTGGGAGCAAGTCGCAGCTAAAAACGCTAGATGTAATAAAGGGGTAGAGATACTAAAGCAAAGCCTGCGTGATTTTGGAGCTTTGGATTAGTATCAGATAATACTTTTTAACTTTTTAACTACAACTCCCCTTGGAGACATGACTCAAGGGGAGTTGTTAATCCAATATGGAGATAGTAATAAATGAACAACATTTTAGTGCTTTTCCCATGGCAGGCAGATGCCGATATGGTAGCCTACGCGCGGGAGTTTGTACCGGCCGATATAGACGTAACAGGATTAAAACAAGGCTGTGTCACAGGAAATAGAAGTGGAATGGCTTACCTGGTACCTAACTTACTCGATACCATCATCGATGCTGAGAGGCAGGGTTACAAGGCTGTCGTTCTGGTGTGCCATTCTGATCCCGGGGTTCAGGAGGCCAGAGAACTTGTCGACATCCCAGTAATTGGTCCGACCATGGTAGCCTTGCATATTTCACTGATGCTGGGGCACAAAGTTTGTATTCTACAACCAAGCCTGGGGGGGCGTTTGTTGACGTATCAGAACGTAATATTATATGGATTTGAAAATAGGGTAGTAGTGCGAGCGATTAATTCTTCAGGTACTGAGGCAGATCAGGCTTATAAAGAGTATAAGGTTTCGAAAGGCAAGATTACTGGTTTTACCGCCGATATACTGGCCGAATGCCTTAAGGCAATTGAAGAGGATGGTGTTGACACCATTACCTTTGGGTGTGGGTCAATTATGTGGATGAAAGAAATCATTCAATCTGAACTGGCTAAAAAAGGTTATAAACCCACTGTAGTAAATCCGCTGCCTACCGCGGTTGAGATTGCGCGATCTCTTGTTAATCTCAGACTCACTCACAGCAGATTAATTTACCCAAAGGCCTAAATTTGTAAATTTTCATTAGAATATTAATTTTTAGTGAATCGTGAACCATTGTTTATATGGTAGAAAGGGCCGACAACTTAGGCCCGTAAAACCGGGTTTCAATAACAAGATAAAATGGTTTTACTCTTCTCAGTCATGATTTGTATGTTAACCCTGTGTTTAATTTTTATAAGTCATCTTACGCCTATGGTAAGGTGTCGTAATTGATGCAATTCAGAGATGCTGGTTTTTAAGGCTTGTAAATGAAGTTGGTCTTTCAAAGCAAAACGATTGAGTTTGGTATTGCACTTTAACTTTAAATATTCTCATTCTCATTGTACTTATTTCTTTCCTGCTTTAAAAAGGTATATCATATTACTTTTATCGGTCAAGGTGCTAATCTCTGGCGGGTTAATGAAAAATTGTGGCAATTATTACCGGCTTTATTCGCTCGGCTCCAGCTTATTCTGTTTTGGGCCAACTGACAGAGCGTTTCCAGATTAAGAAGGTCTGGGCGAGAGATCTCTATTATTTGGATAATCGATTGTTGCATAAAATTCTTTCTCATACTCTGGCTGTTTTTTATCAATCTCAGGCAAGCTCTCTTTTAAAGGTGGCTGGCCTGGTTGATTGATTTTTTGCACTTGAGATTAGTTAATCGCCAATTTGGAATTTAATATTTTAGGGGAGAAAGATTTTGTTGAAGAAATTAAAGTTTATTTTATCGGTTATTGATTCTATTTCTGAGCGGGTAGGATCAATTGGTGCGTGGCTTGTTATCCCTATGCCCATAATAACTGTTTATGAAACGATAAGCAGATATGTATTTGACTCACCTACAATTTGGGTTTGGGATGTAAATTTACAGATTTATGGAGCTCTTCTTATCTTGGGTGGTTTTTTTGTGATGAAACGGGGAGGGCATGTTTGTGTAGATATACTTACAACCCGTCTTGCTCCGCGGGTAAAAGAATCGATTGATCTGGTTACTTATACAATTTTCTTTTTTGCTTTCGGTGTGCTAGCTTGGAAGGCAACTGGAGCAGCCTGGACTGCGGTAGTAAATAGGGAAGTAATGAGTACTACCTTTGCACCTCCTGTATATCCATTAAAAGTACTATTGGCCTTAGGAGTCTATTTACTATTATTGCAAGGGTTGGCTAACTATATTCGTAAGCTGATTTTCGTGATGCGCTGGGAAGAACGTGGGAATAATAAGGAAATTCTTAAAGAAAGTGAAACTAAACAGCCTGCTTAGTTATAAACTCAGTCAAGTCATATGTCTTTATATCGTGCGTATAAATATAGTGCGCGATTATTAAAATACATGAAAGGATGAAAATATAATGGATACTCTGTTAGCTATAGCATTGGTGGTTGGTACGCTGTTCATCCTGTTTGCTCTTGGAATGCCGATTTTTGCTGCTCTAATGGGCGGAAGTCTTTTGTTAATGTTTTTTTTATGGGGGCCGGACTCACTCTATGTTTCTTATTCCTCTGTCATGAACATCCTTTCAGCGAGAACTTTCATATCTTGTCCATTGTACATTTTGATGGCACTCATGCTTGAAGCATCAGGCTTGGGGAATATGGTATTTGATGTAGTTTTTACGTGGTTTGGTAAGATCAAGGGGAGCTTAGCTCTAGGAGGCATAGTCGCTAACACCATTATCGGGGCTATGACAGGAATCACCTCAACCGGTACTGTCATTATGGCAGTTATAGCTTACCCCAAGATGGTTGAGCGTAATTACAGCCGTGCGTTATCACTCGGAGTCATTACAGCCGGCGGATGTTTAGGAATGCTTATTCCTCCGAGCGTTTTTTGTATTGTTGTGGGGGGGTTCTTTGGCGCCTCAATAGGGGCTCTTTTTATAGGAATGCTTGTTCCGGGACTAATTACTTCGGCTAGTTTCCTAATATATATATTTATAAGATCTTATTTGCAACCTGATTTTGCTCCGGCCTCGACTGAGCCTTCGCCTCCATGGGGAGAAAAATTTCGTTCCCTATTTAAACTTTTACCGCCTATGCTTATTATTGTTATAATCCTTGGATCTATTTATTCTGGAGCAGCTACACCTACAGAGGCGGGCGGAGTTGGTGCGTTTGCGGTGATGGTATATTGTGCCGCTACACGGAAACTTACATGGAAGGTGTTAAAAAGTGCCTCGATTGAGACTCTAAAGTTTAATGGAATGCTCCTATGGATGATAGCAGGCGGTTTTGCTTTTAGTAGTCTAATTGTTAGTTTGGGAATTGCGGATGCGTTAAAAGAGATAATATTCGATCTAAATCTAACGGGGACTCAGGTAACAATAATTGCCATGCTTGTAGCTCTCGTAATGGGAATGTTTGTGGACGCCACTCCAATCATTATGATTCTCTACCCTGTCATATACCCCCTTATGACTACATTAAACATCGATCCCGTGTATTTTGGGGTTCTTCTTGGCTTTAGTCTTACAATTGGTTTGATATCACCTCCATTTGGATATCAGTTGTTTACAGGAAAAGCGGTTTTGCCATCAGATGTAACCATGGGGCAACTCTACAGATCGGTTATACCCTGGTGCCTGATACTAGTAGGTGTGCTGATACTGATGTTATGCTGTCCTGCGGTGGTTACCTGGCTTCCAAGTATGATGAATTAGTAAAGTCTTCGGGGGTAGTAATGCCAACTAATAATCTATATTGTAGATGACGTGATTGATTTTAATAATACTTTTGTGGAGAAAAAGCTAATCCATTGATAATGACGGAAGAAAATCAAAAAATGCTGCAAGCTTGGGTTCGAGGCGAGAAAACATCGCAAAGAATTGTCTTACGGTCACAGATTTGCTTGATGGCGGTAGAAGGGTCCCATAATGCGATAGCCGGGAGATTAAAGACTTCTCGGCCAACAGGTCTTCTGTGTACCAAACGAATTCAGGGAGAAGGGCTTACAGGATTATCGGAAGATGCCCCTCTTGGCCTCAGCCCAGGAAGGCTGGATGCCGAACGAGTTAAAGCTATCGTGGAAGCGACTCTGCATACCCAACCTCAAAATGCGACTCACTGGTCGAAACGTACCATGGCGGAAGTGCAGGGGGTAGTCATTCCACTATAAAGCGCATTTGGGAGTTCCGTGGATTACAGCCGCACCGGATAAAAGCTTACAAATTATCCCAAGATAAGCGGTTCGAAGATAAACTAACTGACGTTGTGGGGGGCTATTTGAACCTACCCGACAAGGCCGAAGTGCTTTGTGTTGACGAAAATACCAGGGTGCAAGTTTTAGATCGGACGGACGCATCCTGGTTTAACGGACAAAAAGGCCACTGTGGCACAATGATCCATGACTACAAACATAACGGCACTACCTGTCTGTTTTCAGTGATGAAAGTTCTGTAAGGTAAGGTTCTAGGTTCATGTTATCCGCGTAAAGTAATTATAGAAACACCAGGTAACGAAAAGGCAGGCAGGAATGAATTTTGTATTCGATGAACAACAAAATTTGTTGAAAGCTACGATTCGAGATTATGCTGAACATAAGTTCATGCCGTTTGCAGATAAATTAGATAAATCACAAGAATTTTCTTTAGATACTTTTCAAAATATGGCTAAGTTAGGGTTAACCGGTTTAGGAATTCCTGTTGACTATGGAGGTAGTGGCGGAGATGAAGTTTGCGTAGCTATTGCCTGTGAGGAAATTGCTCGTGCCTGTGCTTCAACAGCGGATATCCTTGTTTCTCATCTTTGTCTATGTACCAAGCCAATATTCATGTTTGGGAACGAATCGCAACAAAAAAAATATGTCAAACTCCTAACTAGTGGAGATATGATAGGCTGCTTCGCCATAACAGAGGCTGAGGCTGGATGTGATGTAAGTGCTATTAAGTCTACCGCTGTGAGACAAGGTGAGTACTACATTCTTAACGGAACTAAAATATTTATAACTAATGGTAATGTATGCGATCTTGCAGTTGTATTTGCTAATATTCCTGCGCTTGGTAATCGTGGAATGACAGCTTTTATCGTAGAAAAAGGGTTGAAGGGATTTAATAAAGGAAAAAAATATGACAAATTGGGAATGCGTGGTGCAACTAATGCTGATCTAATTTTTGAAGATTGTAGGATACCTATAGAAAATCGACTGGGAGATGAGGGACAGGGTTTAAAAATCTGCCTAACAGCATTAGATTACGGACGCATTGGGATCGCTGCTCAAGCACTTGGTATTACACAAGCTATTTTAGAGAAATCCATTGAGTATTCTAAAACCCGAAAGCAATTTGGTGTACCTATATGGCAGAACCAGGCTATTAGTTGGATGATAGCTGATATATCTACACGTCTGGAAGCAGCTAGATTGCTTACCTGTAAAGCTGCCTTCATTGCAGATCAAGGAGAATCTTTTTCGGTTAATGCAGCAATGGCTAAATTAACAGCGAGTGAATTATGCATGGACGCCTCTATCCAGGGTATACAAATATTTGGAGGTTATGGCTACATTATGGAATCACCAATGCAACGCTATTTCCGGGATGCCAAACTCACTACCATCTGTGAGGGTACATCCGAGGTCCAACGTATACTTATTTCTCGGTCAATATTGGCATAGATTGAATGACTTGGTCTAATAAAAACAATGAATAAGAAAGAGGGTAAAACTCTCGACGAAATTAATAAAGGCGAAAAAGCTAATTAATAATGGAGATGAATACTTAATGTTACTGCAAAAAGGTTAAGTATACAATCAGGTTAACCTGGGTTAAAAACCCAAACCTCTTTTTCTAACGATTTGAGAACCAAGTACCTTAATATAGAATCCCTTTTTGTACTTTAATCATACTTAGAAAGTTAATTTTTAACTAAAGTAGATATTTAAAACCAGCAATCTTTGAATAAGAGTAAAAGGAGAATTTAATGGTAAAAAAGAATTTGGAAGAGAGGGTTGCGCGTTTGGAAGACCTCCATCAGATACAAAATTTGATGGGTAAAATGATGTATCTTCTTAGTGCCGGAATGAACGAGGAGATCGTAGAATTGTACGCTCACAAAACTCCAGGAGTATCGGCTGAGATATCATATTGGGGATATTTTGAAGGTATAGAAGGAGTAAAAAAGATTTACTTGGGAATTCATCATGAAATTGAAAGAGACCGGATTGGGTTTATTCTGGAACATGATTTAACTACTCCTATAATCGAGGTGGCTGGAGATGGGAAAACCGCTAAAGGGATTTGGGCTGTCCCGGGTTTTCAAACAGCCAGAGAAGAGAAATGCGGGAAAATGCGGGCCTTTTGGGATTGGGTAAAATATGCTGTTGATTTTGTCAAAGAGGATGGAAATTGGAGATTCTGGCATTTCAAAGTATATCTGACTTTCTATACTCCCTTTAATGAAGGTTGGGTCGAGAGCGCCGAAAAAGCTGCTAAATTACCTCCCAAAGACCCATCTATACCGGTCTGGAAAAATTATCCTCCGGACAAGCCAACGACCTATCACAATCCGTATAGCCTTAGTGGAGTCAGAGAACTTGCACCAGCCATTCCGGAACCCTATGAAACATATACAGATCCATTGATAAAATAAGATCGAGAGAAATATTTGTGTCTATTCTTGGGTATTCTAATGGGGTAGCTTAGGAAAATATAGCGAAATGAGGTTAGTATCCGATTCGGATTGTGTAAGTAAATCTGAAGATAAGAATGACCTTTTAGTATCGCATTCAGATAATGTCAAATCGTGACACACCCCGAAAAATGGGGATAAGTAAAAGAGGATAAGACAAGAATAGCCCTTCTAATGCGCGAAAGTATTTAGGAATAAATACAACGGCGCAGGAGGGCTATTCTATATATCATTCTAAGAAAAAATCATCTTCAAAAGATTTAGCCAGTACAATGAGCAAAAAATGTCTCACTTTTCAGGATCCCTGGATTGGAATTGGTTGATCAGTAGCGGGTGATGGTAACTTCCAGGAGTGAGACTGGAAGAAGGTTTTTAGCGCCTCACTCGCATTCCGGGCTGGATGAAAACGGTCGGCCACCTGGATGGCCTCAGGAGCAGCAGAACGAGCCGCAGCGGTGTAGGATTGGTACCTGTCCCGGGTAATGATTTCAATACCGGAATGGCCTTTTAGCCATTCTCTAATTGGCTTCACCTCATCGCGATCCAACACCGCGATGGGAAGGTGTCTTTCCTCATCTACAATTAGCGTACCGTAATTGATATGGGGAGTCTTGGTTAAAGAAAATTCATCTATGCCAATGATCCGTGGCTCTTGAACGGTTATAGTTTCTCGCCGTTGCCAACGCAGCAGAGTATCACCACTGGTAATATAACCCACTTTGGGGGCTAGCCGCGCCGCTCCTTCTCCACTGCCAGAATGAGCCATCGACCAGGCCTTCATCCTGCTCCAGAATGCGTAAATCGTAACACAATCCCCGCCGGCTATATTCAGTAAGATCAGACTCATAATAATCTGGGTATCCGTCCAGCCTTGTTGCTTGAGACAGCAGTCTTCCAAGTGCCGCTGCAGAGAATCAGGCAACTTCGCTACGGTAGCCAACTCCAGATAGGCCGGCAATCCAGCTAAGTCATCACCGGGCCGCTGACTTTCTTGAATGGACTTCCAGAGTCTGCAGCGCCTGGATACCGGGTTCGCTTGCCTCCTTAGCCGGAAGTGATGTATGATTGTGATAAATACCTGCAATATAAATACGCAAAGAAAGCAATAAAACTACGTAATAATCGTATATATCAACAGGCTTCAGGCTGTAGCATATTCTTTAATCAGGGGGTGGAGGATGGACAATTTTACTCTGGAGGTAATACTGGAATTCCTCAAGCGCGGCTTGCTCTGGTTTATTGTTACGATTCTTTTCACCTCTGTCGAGTTGAAAGATGAAGTTTACAGGCAGGCCTATTCCGGAGTCATTCGTATTCCCGGGGTCTGCTACGGCTCTAATTTTGTAAAGGGCTACCGCATGATCGGACGTCTCTTCCCGGTCCGCTGCTGGCACGTCCGGGCGGACTTTATCCTGGGTTATCTCAAGCTGGTGCTGATCATGGTCTCCATCGGAGGTCTGTTTATGATTTTAGCCCGGCATCTGGGATAAGACTAAAAGTTATCACTTTCATCTTCCCAGCGGGGGAGAGGTTATCAGTGAGGGGGTTACCCAGATAAAATTCTCTCTACCAAAGTCTGATAATATAGCGGGCGCAAAACAAAATGACAGGTTTTACAACCTCGCTGGAAGAGCCCTGAAATCTGACAAATCGTTTTGCGCTGGATATAACTTAATCCTGGCTAAGATTACGGGCCTTTATTCTCGTTCTGCTGAGAGCTATCCGGCGGATTCTGCGGCCCGGCCTCAGGAGCTTCCGGTTTAACCGGTGTCTCCTCGGCTACAACGTTCGGTTGGCCCTCCGGCGTCTGGTTAATCGGCGGTTGGGCCTCTTCAGGAATTACTTCGGACGGTTTGGCCTCAGGTTCAAATACCTCAGGTACAGGCTCTGGTACAAGCTCTATTGCGGGACTGCTCTCTTTTGTTTCTGCACTCTTAGTTTCCTGGCTCTCTATCCTGGCGACCTCTGTGAACTCCGGCGGCTTTTCAGATGGGGATGCTTGATCTGGAGATGGCTCCGCACCCGGTGCAGGGACCTCCGGACTAACCGCAACCGGCTCCGCCTCTTCCGTTTCCGGCGGCTTTTCAGCCGCTATTCTGACAGGCTCCGCCAGGATTTTAACCTGACTGGCAGGGACCTCGACTTCTGCCTGGGTTTCCAGTGTGACCAGGACGCTATCCTTTAAGGGGTAGATTCCGGTCACGATGCCATTTCCGGCAGGAGTACTGACTGACTGGCCTTTTTTGGGTAAAGCCGATTTGGCTTCATGGTATTGGATGCTTTCATAAGACAGACAGCATTGCAGTCTTCCACAAACCCCGGAAATTTTCATGGGGTCCAGGGGCAAGTCCTGCTCCTTGGCCATTTTAATAGAGACCGGACTAAATTCAGTCAGGAAACTGCCGCAGCAGAGGGCTCGCCCGCATCTTCCCAGCCCGCCGATCAGCTTGGCCTGGTCACGGGGACCGATCTGCCGCAGCTCAATACGGGTTTTAAAGAAACCCGTTAATTCCCTCACCAGTTCCCGGAAATCTACCCGGTCTTCCGCGGTGAAATAAAAGGTGAGGCGGCTGCCGTCGAGATTATACTCTGCCGAGACCAGTTTCATCGGTAATTTCAGCCTGGTAATCGATTTAGCGCATTCTACCAGAGCGGAGTTTTCTTTCGCGGTAAAGCTCTGGGCGCGCTTGATATCCTCTTCGCTGGCCTTGCGCACAATTGGTTTTAGTTCAGCCGTGATTTCGGAGGCCAGGACCTGTTTGGGGGCAATGATGACCTGTCCCAGTTCGACCCCGCGGGCAGTTTGGACGACTACATAATCATAGACCTTCAATTCGACTCCAATGGGGTCGAAATAATATACTTTCCCGGCTCTTTTAAATCGTATTCCAACTATTTCAGGCATGTTTCACCTCAACTTGCGGCTTTTCCAATTTATTTATTGCGGGTTTAGGAATATTCAACATCAGGCTTTCCAGAGTCAAACGTGCATTGGCGTTCAACTTAAGCTGTTCCCCGGCTGTCTGAAGATAGTACAATATATCTCTTATTTGAGCCAGGCTATAAGCCCCGGCCATCCCGTCCAGACCAGGACGATAATCAAGATTAGTAATATCATCAAGGCAGCCAGTTTTAACCAGAAGTATGTCACGCCACCAACCGGCCCACGTATCCAGTGTTTCATAGACCCCTTCCCTCTTCTTTGCAAACTGCTGGGCTAATTGGGCTGCAAAAGCAAACCTTTCGCTGTAATTGCTCTTGATTACCGCCAGCATCTTTTCAAACTTTTCGTTTCGCTCCTGAAGCCAGTTCGCTTTTTGAGAAACTTCGATGGCCCAACCGGGACTGCCATGGCTTAAGCGTGCTAAGAGTCTGGCTTTGGCTGGCTCAATATTCCAGCGGTTTATTAAAATAGATTCGATCTCGCTGGTTTTCGCCGGCGCCAGATTCAATCTCTGGCAGCGGGAGATGACTGTCACCGGAATTCGCCCTGGATTAGATGACAGCAAGATAAAGACCACCTTCGCGGATGGTTCTTCCAGAGTTTTTAATAAACAGTTGGCCGCCTCCATCGACAGGAGACCGGCCTCATCAATAATATAAACCCGGTATTTCCCTTCAAAAGGCGGCAAGCTGGCAGAATGGAGGACGTCTTTAATCTGGTCAATACCGATCTCCGTGCGTTCCTTGGTGTCTTCCGCCTCTGTATTCTGGTTCAGGGCTACTATTTGGACATCGGCATGCTTGCCTTCCAGGATTTTATTACAGGAGCTACATTGTCCGCAAGGGCGCTGCTCCGGTTGTTCCCCGCAGTTTAAAGTCATCGCCAGATCGCGTGCCAGCGTCATTTTGCCAACCTGCGCGGGACCAGCCAGCAGATAGGCATGAGAGAGCGAGCCCTGGCTTATAGCCCGCTGTAATAAATCTATGATTTTGGCGTGTCCGATTGTTTGCCACATTAATCTGTTGATAGCTTATCCTGTCGGCGGGACCGGAAGAATTTCTTCCTTCTGGCGCCCTATTCGGTGATTTAATGAATATCAATCTAATGAGAATATTCTCTCTGCTTCCATGTTACCAGTGCCTCTATTTGAAGTCAATGAAGTGAGACGGGAAAATTTCAGGGTACATAATTTCCAGTTTGGGAAGAACAGTGAAAATATTCGGAATGGGGTGAGAGGACTTCAGGTGTGGGAGACCCGCTGCAGAGAGCAGTTCATCCGCCCCCTGCAGCGAAATCAATCCGGTTGTTTTAAGGCGTAGGAAGCGGAACTTCTGAAGGGAGTTCCGAAGGAAGAATGGCAGAAGGAGATATTTCCGTGGCAGGTGAAGGGCTGGGAGCAGGAGTGGGAGAAGGAGGAACCGAACTGACCTGGGTAATGACCGGGACATTGATCAGAGTGTCCGTGGTGGTAATGGAATATTCGGAGATCTGAATATCAGCCACGGAACGGAGGGAATTGGGGGTATAACCGTCAGGTACGGTAACCAGATTCACTCTGCCGAAAGCGGAATAACCGGATTCTCCCTGGACAAACTCGAAGATATTCTGCTGCCCCTGAACATAGACCGGGTTGCCCTGAATGTCCAGTCCGGTGATCAGGAAATAGATAGGAACAGTGGTGTCCGGGTTAGTGCCGAGATCGAAGTAGTAAACTGGCTGGTCCTGGAACCAGGCCTGGGTCAGGGATAGATTGCCTTCCACGCTAGAACCAGCAGGGACGATGGGACGGTTGACCAGGGTATTGGTAGGTGTGATTGTGAGATCGTTGGCGTTAATATCATTCAAGGATTTGATGGAGTTAGGCTGATAGAACCTGGTGACAGTGACCAGGTTGATCTGCCAGAGGTCGCTATAGCCGGGATTTCCGGGAAGAACGTCGATTATGGGATTTTGTCCCGGCACCAGGTCCGGAGTTCCGTCGGGATTAGTGCCGTAAGCTAATACATACATCATCCCCAGATCTGGCTGATTATTCACTAATGGTGTATTAGAACCGAAATCATAGTATTGGATGGGACTGCCGTTGTACCAGCCCGTAGATCGGGAATAATGCTGAGGGGGTTGAGAGGGCACAGGAGAAGGAGTAAAGGTGGGTGAAGGGCTGGGTGACGGAGATGGTGACGGAGACGGGCTCGGTGAAGGACTGGGAGTAGGCGTCAGGGTCTCTGTAGGTGTCGGGGTAACACTTTCGGTGGGGGTGATTGGAGTTATCGTGGGAGTCTCGGTGGCAGTAGGCGATATGGTTGGAGATATAGTGGGTGTAACGGAAGCAGGAGTGGTCTCCGAGGGGATGATAGAAGGTGATGGGCTTGGACTGGGTGATAGACTCGGCGAAGGTGAGGGTGAAGGACTGGGTGAAGGCGATGGTGATGGAGATGGAGACGGTGAAGGAGATAGGCTCGGTGAAGGGCTGACCGTAGGAGTGATAGTAGGGATAGGAGTGGCATTGGGTAAAGGTGTGGGAGTCGGTGAAGGGGTTACCAGAGGAGCCGGAAATTGATTGGGAATCGGCTGGAGATTGGTCCCCTGCGCAATGGGGGCAGTCCAGCAGTAATCATTATTTTTCCTCTGGCTGTGACATTGAATGCAATAGTTCAGTTTGCCCTGCGAGGATTTAGTCCCATCCGGATTATATTCACACCAGTACCAATCATTGTTGTCCGGATCAAAGCCTTTGATTTTGGTCATAGTGTAGTAGCCGATGATATTTTGATTGGAGTCGAAGCATTGCAAGACAATGCAACCGCCGTAAGGGATATTGCCGGTCTTATTGATGATAGTAGTATTGACTTCAAGATTGATAAAGATATTGACTGTGGAGCCGTGGGGAGGCCGGGAAGGGTATTTGACTGCAGTTCCCGGCCAGATGTTCGTGATATTGAAATAATTGATCTGGGTAAGGAAATAGTTGATGGTAATGTTATTGGCTACCGGAGTAATGGTGATAGTGGGAGTAGAAACAGTCGGCGTTACGGTCCTGGTGACAGTAGTCGTGACGGTAGCGGTAGAAGGTGCGGGAGTGGGTTTTTGTGCCCCCAGCCGCAAGCAGACCAGGACGGGATTACTGCCCAGTCCGCAAGGCCAGATAATAGTATCCCTGGCTACGGCCGGCCAGCCGGTGATGCCGGCAGGAGCTTTCCATGACCAGACCTGTTGTCCGGTTTTGGCGAGAAAGGCGTAGATGGTGCCATCGAAAGTAGCCGTGAAGCACAGATCGTTAACTACCGTAGCGGCACCCAGGCAAAGAGAGGGGAGGGTATTATTCCAGAGAATGCTTCCGGTATTTACATCAATAGCGCAAATCCCTCCGGTGCCTTCACTCAGGTTCTGATTATTCTTAACGCCGGTAGAAGTATACTGGCTCCAGAGATCGCAATAAGGCACAAAGACCAGACCATCTGAATAGGCCGGCATGGTGGTAATGCCCCCCAGGACTCCGGGGTAGACCTGAAGGTCGGGATTATCCGGTAACAGCTCAAGATTGTCATACTGGTGCTTGCCGACCGGAGTGCTCCAGAGGACTCCGCCGTTCGCCCGGTTATAAGCAAAAACAATACCGCCCTTACCGGAGGATATCGCCACATTAGTGGTTTTGCCGAACCTACTGGCATTACACAAAATGGGTGGATTTTGCAGGTCATGGTTATATAGATCATGCGGAAAGGCCTGATTATACCATAGCAATCGGCCGCATTTAGCATCCAAGGCCAAAATGCAATTGGAATACAGGTTCAACCCCGGGCGGCTGGAGCCATTCGGATAGTCTTGTGTCCCTGAATAAGGACCGTTTGGTCCGGAACCATTTCCCGGATTCTTGGTGCCCCAATAAAGCGTGCCGGAGGCAGTATCGATGGAAGGAGGCATCCAGGCTCCCCCACCGGAGTTGATCTCCGGGTGGCCCCAGAGTTCCGGGCTGTCGACACCGGAAAAGGCCCAATTTACATTTCCGTTAGACTGATCGAGTCCGTAAAAATAGCCGATCTCTCCACCCGCATTCACGGCATCGTTAAAAGTGTCGGAGGTATAGACCATACCGCCGTATGGAACAGGTGCGGCGTTGACATTCAGGAAGGGGTTGTTGGTAGCCAGCCGGGAACTCCAGAGATTTTGCCCGTTATTCATATCCAGGGCTGCCAGATTATACAGGTCGGTAGTGCCGAAAACTTTGCCCCAGCCGACGCAGACTCCATTAGGACCATTATACGGGATGTTGCTTTTGCTGACCCAATTGATATTGCCGGACTGGAAATCAATCGAGTAAATGTTATAGGCCAGGTCCTGGAAGAAAATATTATTCCCCAGAATCAGAGGGTTGGTAGCGGCCCCGCCCCAGTTAGAGGTCCCCTGAATAGGCATGGACCAGGCTAACCCCAGGTCACCGACATTGCCGGAATTGATAGAAGCAGCCTTAGTTGACCGGGTACTGGCGTAATCTTTGTTCGGCAGCGGCCAGTCCGTGGCATATTGGGTGACTTCAGGCGGAATATCGGAAACCGGAGTTGAGGAGGGTCTGGTGGAGGTCGCAGGGGCAGGATTCAGGTTAAAGGTAGTAGGTGTAGGAGTAGCAGTGGGTATCAGAGGAGGAGACTCAGTTTGGGCGAA
>Ga0153915_10003270_pt1 | contig 14859 bp, 7 predicted proteins | sample Opewatmetagenome_2_FD_107003 | JGI IMG/M metagenome (GOLD analysis project Ga0153915, IMG submission 107003) | Freshwater wetland microbial communities from Ohio, USA - Open water 3 Core 3 Depth 3 metaG | ecosystem: Environmental > Aquatic > Freshwater > Wetlands | place: USA: Ohio, Lake Erie...
GGCAAAGTGTCCGTGAAGCTCAGGACGAATGGTCCCGGTTTCGACCCCGGCATGGATGTGCATCCGCTGTCGCTGAGTCTGGAAGGAGTGGGACTTCCTCGAGGCGACAACTGAGAACAAGGCAAGCCCCGACGTGCGCGCAAAATCACGGCGTGTGAGCATTTTGTTCATGACACATTCTCAAATAAAAAAGCCCGGAACCGCCGGATAGCGATTTCGCATTTCCCCGGTTTTGTTCTCCAATTGCCGGCAACCGGCTCCAGGCAACAAGGCATCACACTTCTCGCCACATTTCAGCGGAACCGAAGCACATTGTACCCGCAAACGGGAGATATCGTACTCTACAAGGTATGAGTCAGTGGCGAATGTTTGCTTTGAGCCGGAGTGCTTTGCCGAAGCGCGCAATCTCAGCACCAAAGGTACGACACAAAACCCCTCGGGGCAGGGTGGAGTGCGGTGATATTTTCACAGGTTTTGAGGGGATATCGTGCTGTTACTATGTCGATATCTACCAGCAGGACGATGTGATACAAAGCAACCCTGAAATTGAGGATGCGATGAAAAGTCGGCTAGTCATCTACATTCTGGTCTTAACGACGTCGATCGTGATGGTAGCGGCGGAACCGAGGCCTCGCTATCAGCTCAATGCTGCCGTCGACTACGAACTGCTGACCTTTCAGGCCTCGGCGCGCATTTTGGTGCCGGCGGTCGCCAGCGACCCCATCCACGACGTCTCATTCTTCATTTATGCCAACTATGCCGGCATCGTCGGCGACGAGCGGCGCAGGAACATATCCGTCGACTCGGCTCAGTTGAATGGGGCATCAGTTCCGTTCTCCCTCAACGGGCCGGTCTTACGCGTCGAGTTGCCCGAGCCCATGGCGGCTCCGTTTACTTTGAGGCTCGACTACCGCGGGGTCGTGCCGCGAAGCGTGGCCGGCGACGACGGCGGAGGACTCGCCGAACTCATGGGCACATCGGGGCTCGATCTCGGCAGCCTGTTGGGAGGGCTCGAGAACTCGGGTGGGAGTCACAGGCACACTGACTATGGGCTGTACACCTACGGTAGCGGGATTCTCAGCCTGGGATCCTACTGGTACCCCCAGCTCGCGGTGCGGCAGGACGGTCGCTGGATCGACGCCATGCCTGAGGGTGTCGGTGACGTGAGTTTCTCAGAGGCGGCTGATTTCGAAGTCCGGCTAACCGTCCCGCGCGGTGTGGTCATTGCCGCCACCGGTCAGGCCGACGATCAGGACGCAACCACTGCGGCTGGTCAGCGCGTAGTGCGAGCCACCACTACGGGGGCTCGGGATTTCGCCGTCCTGATGAGCGAGGACTACGCGCACGCCGAGAAGAGCTACGATACAGGCCAGAACAGAGTCATGGTAGAGGGTTTCGTACTCAGGAAGAACGAGAGTCAGCTGGAGCGCGCCATAGATGTGGCGGGCCGGGCTATCCAGATATATTCACAGCGTTTCGGGCCTTACCCAAACAGCAACTTCAAAGTAGTCGAGGGGCCGATTCGCGGCGGTGCCGGCGGGATGGAGTTCACTGCTTTGACGTCGGTGGCATCGATGCTCTTCCAGGATTGGAGCAAGTCGCTCGGGGGCATTGCCGGGGGACAGGGGCTCGCGTCGCTGGATAGTCTGCTGGCAGCGCTCACAGGCAGGCCGCCCGGCTCTGTTGCCCCCGGACAGAGCCCAGCTCCCTCCGCGCGCGGAAATCCAGGCGCGGACGCGGTCGGCTCTTTGCTCGGGACCCAGATGGAGATGCTGCAGTCGCTGCTTGAGATGACAATTGCTCACGAGGTGGCGCACCAGTGGTGGGCAATCGCCGTGGGCAACGACAGCCAGAGGTCCCCGTTCGTGGATGAGAGTCTCACCAACTACTCGGCCCTTATTTACTTTGAGGACCGTTACGGCAAACCTACGGCGGAAAGGATGCGGGACATCCATCTCAAGACCGCATACTCGGCGGGCAGGATGCTGGCCGGCAAAGACGCGCCAGCCAACCTGGCAGCAGCCGCCTACGCGGGCAACCTGCAGTATGCGGCCGTGGTCTACGGCAAAGGCGCACTCTATTACGACGCTCTCCGCCGCACGGTCGGAGACAAGATCTTCTTCGAATCGCTCAGAGAGTACTACCGCAGGTATTCCGGGCAGATCGCCGGCCCGAGATCGCTCCTGGAGATCGTGGAGGCCAAGGCACCACAGGCAGGGGTAGAAGGCCTGTATCGCCGCTGGATCGAAGAGACACACGGAGATGAGGATGTCGGAGGCGGCAACCTGACGGGGATCGGCGACCTACTGCAGCAGCTGCTACAGGGCTTCGGGAAGAATTCTCAGAAGCCGTGAGTAATTGACCACGCCTCCAGGGCGTGGCTTCGGCCTGCCCCGCACGGCAGGGCGAATCGAGGTCAGCCCCCGGTCGGGGTCGGTATCTATATCAACCGGGAGTCAACCTCAATCCCGCGGTCGGTCGGCTAATCATGATTCCGAATGCCGGTACCGATTGCGACCCCGATTCGGACCCCGAAATCGAGGATTCTTCGCTCCAGGCCCCGAACCCTCACGACACCACCTCTGGCCTACAGGTAAACAGGCACCCGGCCGATGAGATATGCATTCAGTCATTCTATTGGGAGACTTGTGGCGGGAGCTTATGGCCAGACCATTTGAATTGATCGAGACAACTCGTACGCGACCGGCAGATACACTGAGCGAAATTGAAGACGGACGTCTGATCCCCGATGAGGGGCCCCATGCGCTGATCGAGTCACCGGTTTTGCCCATCACCGTGGAGGATACGGGACTGAGCGCCAAGTTCCTTGGTTACATGGTCCTCAAGGTGATCCATGTGCTCAGTCTCGAGACCAGCCCGGACATATCTGCACACTTGAAGCTCCACCAGTCCGTCATCGATAAGGTGCTGACGGGGCTCAAGCAGCAGTCCCTTCTCGAAATACTCGGATCCGTATCCGCGAACGTCCCGATATTGAGATACGGGCTGACGGGCGCAGGCCGGGAAGCGGCGATCGTGGCGACTAAGCAGTGTGAATATATCGGGCCCGCGCCCGTCACGCTCGCCTCCTACCAATCGCAGGTGGCAAAGCAGAGCATCAGCAAGGAAAGGGTCACCGCACAGGCGCTTGCCGGCAGTCTTGCCCACCTCGTGATCCCCAAACAGCTCATCCGCAGGCTCGGGCCGGCAGTGAATTCGGCGCGGGCCTTGCTCTTGTATGGGCCCTCCGGAAATGGCAAGACCTCGATCAGCGAGGCCATTTCCAGGGCTTTCACCCAGCACATCTACATCCCTTACTGCATAGAGGTGGATGGGCAGATTATCAAGATCTTCGATCCGACCGTCCACTCGCCCGTTGCTGGGAATCCGGAACTGGTTGGGGAGAGTGGTGAAACCGTCAACCTGTTCAAGCGCAAGGATGATCCGCGCTGGGTCAAGTGCCGGAGACCACGCCTCGCTGTCGGAGGGGAACTCACGCTTGACATGCTCGACCTCGACTTCGATCCCATCTCCAAGTTCTACGAAGCCCCGGCGCAGGTGAAGGCTACCGGCGGCGTTTTCATCATCGATGATTTCGGGCGCCAGCTTGTGCAGCCGAAGGACCTCCTTAACCGGTGGATTGTTCCGCTCGAAAAGAGGGTCGATTACCTTACTGTGCACACGGGCATGAAGTTCGAGATGCCTTTCGACCAGCTGGTGATCTTCTCGACCAACATCCCGCCCAACGAGCTCATGGACGCAGCCCAATTGCGGCGCGTCAAGTACAAGCTCCGAATCGACCCTCCTCAGTTCAGTGAGTATGCGAAGATCTTCCGCAGGGTGTGTGAGGAGCATGCACTCGACACTCCTGAAGGCATCCTCAGCTACCTGCTGAATGACTTCTACCCAAAGACAGGCTCGGGTTGTGCGGCCTTCCACCCGATCTTCATCGTGGAGCACGCGATGGCGACCTGCCGATTCGAGGGCATGCGGCCGTGCCTCACGCTGGACCTGGTCAAGGACGCGCTCGCGAACCTTTACATCCACGACCAGGACGGAGAGCTCGGCTTCCAGACACCGGCCGGAGTGTGAGCAGGCACGACACGGGTGCCCTGCCGCCGCACAGCAGGAGATCTGCATCGGGAACGGGATGCCTGGCGCTGTCTCACGGCAGGGTCGCAGTTCGCCAGGATTGACAACCGATCAATGCGGGCACTAGCATTTGATTTGAGTCAGGCAAACGCTTATCCAGGTTGGCAGACAAGTGAGGAATCGCATGAGGTGCCACGTCCTTCTCCCAATCGTAGCCACCTTCCTTTTGAACGCGCAGGCCGCAAAGGATGCCACGGCTCCCCGGACTGAACCGGCCCGGCAGGTAGCCCAGCCTCAGAGTGAGCAGCAGAAGGCGCAGGTCCCTTTTCACTGGCTCGAGGCAGCTGGCGAGACAGGGGGGGTGCGCCTGGCCACTCGCACCCTCGAGAGGTTGGCGTTGGGCAGCGAGTACGGATCCGCCTCGGAGGGCGAGAAGGAAACCGTCCCGCTCGGCAAAGATGGAACGCGTACGACCGTCAAGGTCTATGATCGCGACGTGAACGGAAACCGGCAGCTCATAGAGACTGTCGTGGAGGAGATACAGAACCTGCCCGGCGGTCGCACGGATGCGACGCGAACCGTTTCCCGCCGCGGTGTCGATGGCCGGCTGAGGCCGGTCCGGAAGGACACCCAGGAAACCTCGTCCACTGGCGCAAACGCCTATCAGACAACGATGACGATCCAGCTGCCAGGCCCCAGCGGCTCCCTTGTGCGGGCGGAACAAATCACCCAGAAAGAGCAGGCCAAAGGGGAGAATCAGATAGAGATCGACAGGATCCACATGCTGAGGGGCGGCAGCGGGAGCTGGGAGACGAATGAACGGCGCGTAAGCACGACGAGCAAGACCAACGACCAGTTCTCGACGGATGAAGCGGTCTACCGATACGACGCCAACGGAAAGTACCAGCTCGACCGGCAGCTGTCGAGCAAGCAGTGGCGGGACTCTCGAGGCATGGAGCAGCGGGAGGTATCGACCTACCGGTCGGACCTGAGCGGCAGGCTGAATCTGGACACTCGCGCGCGCATCAGCAGGGAGAGCCTGCCTGACGGAACCACGCAGACAACTCAGGTGCTCGAGCAGCAAAATCCCGCCTCCCCGTCAGGAGGACTGAGGCTGGTCGAAAGCATCACCGAGTACGTGCGGCTGACAGGGAGCGACAAACGGGAGCGCGAGTTGTACGTGCAGACGCCTGATGCGAACGGGCAGAACCAGACCGTCTACTCCCAGCGAATCGTCGAATACAAGTAGGGTTTCGCTCTGCGGTCGCCCCACCGCCGGGCCCTGCCTTCCTACGGCACTATCCCCTTCGCATATCGGAAGCCAAAGCGACTTCGGGTGTCCCCACTGCAAGTACCTGACCTACCTACACTTTCGCCGGCTCGATTGCCAACCTGCAGGTTCGATCTTATTCTTAGTAGACACGACCAGTCGGCAGATTTCCTGCGAGTCGGACGACAGGCGTGGGGATGGAAGAATGGTGAAACGGGGAATCAGGCGCGTACTTCATGAGGGGATGGCCAATCCCAATGTCAAAGCCGTGCAGAGCGAGACTTCCGAGTTCGAGCTCGCCGACGCCTACTCGCGGGTGGTTGCGGGGGTGGCGGAGAAGGTCAGCCCTTCGGTAGTCAACATAGACGTGCGACGGCCGGCTCGTCCGTCCGGGGCTCGTGAAGCACCAGGGCCGGAAGAGCGTGCCAATGGTTCGGGATTCATTTTCACACCCGACGGTTTTCTGCTCACAAACAGTCACGTGGTAAATGGCATGACGGGAATCTCGGCAGCGCTCTCCGACGGACGGCGATTCCCGGCTGAACTGATCGGCGATGATCCTGATACGGACCTAGCCGTAGTACGCATTTCCGCTGATGACCTTGTGCCTGTCCCCCTCGGAGACTCCAGCACGGCCCGCGTAGGGCAGCTGGTAGTCGCAATAGGAAATCCGTACGGATTCCAATGCACCGTCACCGCGGGCGTGGTGAGCGCGCTCGGGCGCTCACTCCGTTCGTCATCAGGAAGATTGATCGATGACGTGATACAGACGGATGCAGCCCTGAATCCGGGCAATTCCGGCGGGCCGCTGGTGAATTCCCGCGGAGAGGTCATCGGCGTCAACACCGCCGTCATCCTGCCTGCGCAGGGCCTATGTTTCGCCATTGCCATCAACACGGCGAAATTTGTGGCGAGCTGCCTCATACGGGACGGGAAGATCCGGCGCGGCTTCATTGGAGTGGCCGGCCAGAACGTGCCTCTTCCTCGCCGCGTGACAAGGTACTACAACCTGCCTCTTCAGAGCGGCATCCTCATTGTGTCAATCGAGAAAGGAAGTGCGGCACAGCGCGCGGGCCTCGAGGAAGGCGACATTATTATCGCGTTCGAGAATCAGCCGACGCCCGGCATTGACGAACTGCACCGTCTATTGACGGAAAACCGGGTCGGCCGGCTGATACCTGTTACTCTGCTGCGCCGCTTCGAAAAAAAGACTCTGGCGATCGTTCCGGAGGAGTCCGGATCACATCAAAGAACCGATCGGGGCAGATGACGGCTGCCTGCCGGTGTAGCCGGAGGCGCCGGTCAGAAGTGTGACTCGATCCAGTCTGCTCACGCTCCAATCCGCTCACGCACGGCCGCCAGGGCATTTGAGAAGTCTGGAGATTTCCCGGCGAGCAGGTCCAGGACGGCAGCCTCCAGCGCATCTTCTGCCGCGCGCAGCAGGGATTGCTCTTCCCCCGCCACCACTGCGGCGCCGACGATCCGATCCCGAAGAGCTTGCGCACCGGACTCCCGCTCGGCCGTTACGTAGGCTTCGATGACCTGTCCGATCGTCATGCGCGTGGCCGCCATCACCCGCGGCAGCAGGGTGATGCCCGCGTGGTTGATCACATGATTGACGGCGCAGGTCGCGATGATCTCACGGCGCAGGACATGGTCTTGGAAGTAGGCCACGTAGCGCTCGCGCAGCAGCGGGGGGAAGTAGCCCTCCAGGAAGGGGCGCCCGGACGGGCTGTCGGGAAAATCCGTGTTCAGTAAGGCATCAAACGCGTGCATCTTGCTATAGCCCAGGAGGACGCAGAGCAGCGGTCGAGGAAGGCCGCGACCCGCCTGCCGCATGTCCAGCAGCTCGGCGCGCCTGGGAATGCTCTCGTCCGCGCGGTTCAGGATGCCTGAAGACACCATCTGGTCCACCAGATCCGCAACCGATTCGTAACGATCCGCGCTCCGTATCTCATCGAGGGTGAGCGCCAGTGCCTGATAGTGATTGTCCGCAAGCACCAGCGCTGCGACATCTTCGGTCATTTCCGCGAGGATCGCGTTCCTTTCATCCTTTCCCTGGATGATTTTGCGCTTCGTGAGCATGTCGAGGAGGATCTTGATGTTCACTTCGTGGTCCGACATGTCTACGCCGCCGGAGTTGTCCACCGCATCGGTGTTGATAAGTCCGCCATGGAGCCAGTACTCAATCCGCGCCTTCTGGGTGAATCCGAGGTTCCCGCCCTCGCCCACCACCCGCGCGCGGATTTCCGCAGCATTCACCCTGACCCGGTCGTTGGTACGGTCACCGACATTGGCGTGCTCTTCTGAAGACGCCTTCACGTAGGTTCCGATCCCGCCGCTGTAAAGGAGATCCACGCGCGCAGTCAGGATGCGCCGGATCATCTCCTCGCCGCTGACGCTCTCGCCCTCGATCCCGAACACCTCGCGCATTTCGAGCGACACCGGGATCGCTTTTGCCGATCGGTCGTAAATCCCACCCCCCTTGCTGATCAGCGCTGCGTTGTAATCACGCCAGCCGGATCTGGGGAGCATGAACATCCGCTCGCGCTCGAGGAAGCTCTTCTCAGGATCGGGATCGGGATCGATGAAAATATGCATGTGGTTGAACGCCGCGACGAGCTTGATGGACCGGCTCAGGAGGACTCCGTTGCCGAAAACGTCGCCGGACATGTCACCGATACCGCACACCGTGATCGGATCCTTCTGCACGTCGATGCCGAGATTGCGGAAATGGTGCTTCACGCACTCCCACGTCCCGCGCGCGGTGATCCCGACTTTCTTGTGGTCGTATCCGACGCTGCCGCCGGATGCGAACGCGTCGCCCAGCCAGAAACCGTACTGGGCGGAAACACTGTTGGCGGTGTCCGAGAGGTGGGCCGTGCCCTTGTCGGCTGCCACGACCAGGTAGGGGTCATCGCCGTCGTGCCGCACCACATCGGGCGGGTGAAGCACTTTGCCGTCCACGATGTTGTCGGTTACGTCGAGGAGTCCGGAGACAAACTCCCGGTAGCGTTCGACCAGGTATGCGTCCAGAGCGGGGCGTGCGGGGAGTTCACCTTTGAGTACGAACCCGCCCTTCGACCCGACCGGAACGATAACCGAATTCTTGACCATCTGTGTCTTCATCAGCCCCAGGACCTCGGTCCGGAAATCATCTTGGCGGTCGCTCCATCGGATCCCGCCCCGCGCCACGCGTCCGCCGCGCAGATGGATCCCTTCAAGCAGGGGGGAGTGCACGTAGATTTCAACCATCGGACGCGGAGAGGGCGCCCCCTCGAGTTTGCGGCTGTCCACCTTGACTGAAAGAACGGGACGCTCCGGGCGTTGGTAGTAGTTCGTTCGCAGTGCCGAAGCAGCAAGATTGTGAAGTGCGCGCAGGACTTCATCCTCGGCAAGATTTCGCACCGACTCCAGCGCATGGTGGAAGTTCTTCTGCGCCTCTTCGACAGCCGCATTTCGATCGCCGTTCGGCGACAGATCGAATCGTGCCTGGAAATACCGGAACAGCTCCGCAGCAGCACGGTCGTTTGCCAGCAGCACATTGTTGAGGGTCTCGACGTTGTAATAGTTCCGCAGCTGAAGCAGGTGGTTACGCATGGTGCGAAGAATCTCTACCTCGCGCCAGGACAAACCGACCAGCAGGATGAGCTCATTGAGCCGGTCGTCCGTCGCCCGCTCCTCGTCGAGCGCACGAAGCGCCTCCACGAAGCGCTCCTCGTCCTTCAGCAGGGCGGCGATCCGTTCGGGCGTTGCTTCGACCTCAAAGCGGTACATGTAGCAATGGCGGCCCTCGGGCAGGATGAGGGGCACTCTCAGCTCATCGGTAACGGAGAGTCCGATCTGGCGCAGCGTGCGCAAAGTGCTGGTCAGACCGAGTTGACGGGCCGAATACAGATGCAACCTCGCTGCGTGCGCCGTCCTTGGTATTACGTGCACTTCCAGCCGTGTTTCCAGGGCTTCGAGATGCCGCACGTCTTCGGGCACCTGTTCCGGCGGCGTCACCTCGCGGTACAAGCCGCTGCGGGTTTCGGGGCGGACGTAGCGCCTGAAGAGCTTTCTTCCCTCCCGCTCCCCAAAAGCGGACTCCAGCTCCCTGCCTACCCTGTCTTCCCAATTCGTCACCAGGGAAGCAGCGATGCGCCGCACTTCTTCGATCTCAATCACATGCTCGAGCCGCGAAGTATCAAAATAATAGATCAGGAGGGTAACCGGGCCGATGTCCGTCGTCGAGTGGAACGTAACCGGACCGAAGGTGTGAGCGAGAGCCTGCGTCAGTGTGGTCTCCGCGCCGTACGAATAACGGAGACGAGAAAATGAGATGGAGAGAGCGGAGTACCCGGCGCCCTCACGGCAGTGCACGTGAAGCTCGTCGTCGCCCATCATGTAGACCACAGGCTCGATGACGAGTTTCAGATCCGACGGCGACGCATAGAAAAGCTCCCGCATCGGCAGGCGGTTGAAGGTCGCCCTGATCTCCCGATAGGTGTGGGACATCGGGACCGCACCGCTTTCCCGCAGCACCCAGCTAAGCTTCTCGCTGAGTATCGGAACGGTATCCGCTCTTTGGGAAACCGCACCGCGGCCGAACCTGCCAAGCAATAGAGTTGCGCCCGCGAGGGCTCCGCCTTCGTTCCACTTCCTGATCACTATGGCGTCGATTGGCTCCAGATGATATATGGCCGATGCATTTCGACAGAAGTCGAGAACAATACTCCGGTCGTCGCCGGAACCAGGGAGGATTCTCTCTTCGACCTCCTCAACCAGACCCGGGAACACGACCGGCAGAAGTGTCGCATCCTTGAACACCCCTGCGACGCTATCCTGCCGACGCTCGAGCATGCCATCCGAACCCGGGGCATACTGAGCCATACCGAGAAATATGTAATTGTCTGATGCCAGCCAATCCAGAAAAGCGCGGGCGGACGCAGTCTTGTCGTCCACTCCGTGGCGGCTTCGGAGCCGGTTGCTGACATCGCGTAGCGACTCAACCATGTCTTTGAAGTCCTCGACGGCGAGGAAAAGGCACTTGAGCAGGGCAAAGATCTGATGCTCGATGTGCCGCAGGCGTTCCTTGGAATCGACCTGCTCGATCTGGAACTGGCAATAGACCTCCTTTGTTCCATCATCATGAGGGCCACCGATCGCCACGATTCGCTCCCACTGGCGACGGACCGTGAAAATCGGGTGAACCGCCGAAAAGACCTTCAGGCCCGCCTTACTGAAGTAGTTCTTCAGACTGTCGAATATGAACGGGGCGTCCTGTGTGTGGGTCTCGACGATAGTCGTCTCCAGCGGGAGGCCGGATCCGGCTCCCGTCGCGAGCGCCTCGGCTTCGCCGGGGTTGTGCGCCGAAACGTGAATGCCGGGAAGCCCTCTGTAAAGCTGGAAAGACGGAGGAATGGAACGCGCTACAAAATTGAATTGCCGGAGAATCCGCTCAGCGAGGGCCTCCGGCGGGATAACCAGCGCAACCCGATCGGGTGTTTCTTCAAACGCCACCGCTGCAAAGGCCAGGATCAGTTCCCGATCCTGCTCAGCGGCCTTGCGTGAAAGAATCTCCAATACCTGAGCCTCAATCTGCGTTTTTTTCCCCGGATCAGCGGTAATCATGGCGTCGTAACCTCAATAATCGCCTCGATGGGCGGAGTAATTAGCCTTATTGTTCTGGAGGTAGGATTTTACACCCCCCTCGGCAATTCAGGCACTTGGAAAGCACTGTGCCGCTTCAACAAAGCGCTGTCAGCAAACAGTCGTCAGCTATCAGCCATCGTTGTCTCGAGTCCGAAACTGAAAGCTGACGGCGTATAGCTGATGGCTCTGATCAAACCGACGGCGATAAAGAAACTCAGGCAGAATTGTCGCATGGTCTCCTTCCGTGTCGCGCTGCGGCGCGGGAAACAAGAGCATTAACCGCCGGCCGGAAAGGCAACCGAAAGTATACGACCTTCGTATGGCAACCGTAATTGATGGATGCTCACCCGGCCCGAGTCGGCTCGGCAAAGAAATGACGCGGGGCGCGTTCAGCACCGCGAGTATTGCATAGCATCAGACCGGATGCTGACCGTCACCGTACGGCAGGAAATACGAGGACCGCATCGAGGGCCAGTCTTGTTCAGGGCTTGAGCCAACGATCGAGCCAGGCAAAGGCGTCCTCCTGCATCTCGAGACTGAACATGTGCGGACGATCGTAGAACCGGCCTTCAAACCTCGAGTCCACGCCGCTCTTCGCATAGATCGCCCCGATCTTCCGCACTGATTCCATCATGCCTTCGATTGTGTAAAGTGCATCAAGTCGGCACTGCTGGACCATGAGAGGCTTGGGCACCATGCACCCGATTACATCAGGCAGATCGAGGTATCGCGTGAGCCCGGGCAGAAAATGCACAAAGCTGTGAGTGATCACGTGCTTCCTGATGAGCGGGCGAAGAGTCGACATCCAACCGACGGACACGGCGCACTGGATACGATCGTCCAAGCCTGCCAGGAAGTCGGTGCGGTATCCGCCCATCGAAATGCCGACACAACCGATTCTCGCGGGATCCACCTCCGGTCGACTCGTCAGATAGTCGAGCGTCCGGATGTCGTCCCAGTGAACGATGCCCTGCCAGGTCGTGCCGGCCCAGAAGAGGCTACGAGCCAGGATCGATTCCCCCGCTCCGGATCGACGGTTGAGGTGCTCCACATCTTCTGCGGAGTACTTTGACCTGTCCCAACCGGGCTTCGCGGGATCGTTGCCAAACAGGCTTCTTCGTTCTCCGAAGTAGAAGCAGTCTATGGAAATGACCACGTAGCCCCGACGGCACAAGGCTAGCGAAGTCGAGCGACCCTCATAATTGTTGCGACGGTAGCCGACAATCGCCGGATCGTCGACTCCGGGCATTGGCATCACTTTCTCCTTGCCATAGATGAACATGCCCCCGTGAGAGTGAAGATCGACGATGGCCGGACGGGGGCCTTTTCGCCCCTTCGGAATCAACACGTAAGCCGGAACCCGAAACCACGGAGTGGTTGAGAAAATGACCTTCTCCTGGGTGTAATCCTGTGTCTCCCAGCGGTCCACCACCTCAGGCGCAGGCTGAACCGATGGCGGAGCATAGTGGAACAGCTCGAAGACCTTTCCTCGAACGGCCTGCCGATACGAGGCTGCGTTTGGGTAGTCACGCTCGAGCCAGGAGAGCGGGTATCGGCACTGATCGGCCAGCGTCATTATCTCGGGATAGATACTGCCCACATCAGGGGCGGACGCTCCGGTTTCCTGGAGTCCAGCGTCATGAGCCTCGGATTGCATATCGATACCCGGGTAACCGGCCAGGGCTACTCCTCCGACCGCAAGTGAGTTCAAGAACGTGCGGCGGTCCCATCCGTCGCCATCCGTCAGGCTCCTGGATTCCGCTTTCTTCCGATCGGCAATCATTTCAACCCCCGGAGTCAGATGAGCAGAGTGCACTGGATTGACGCTGCCTCGCGGCTCACAGGGTGCTCGGCAGCGCAGGCATGATGAGCATTAACCGCAAAGGAGATGGGAAGGCAACAGCAAAATACTTTCCGGCCTATCCGGCCAGAATATGGGAATGAATCGCCACTCCCAAGCGTTCCCGCCCGGGTTCTGTGCCGCGCCTGGGGCGTTCGATGTCACGGGCGTCAAAGCCAAGCGCTCAGGCGGAGGCCAGGCGCGGCTTTTCCATCGAAAACGCAGGCGGCGGGTCCTCGCCAAAGTCTGCGGCTTCAGCTACGACCACGCGATTCCTGCCGGCGGCTTTGGCTCTATACAGGGCTCCGTCTGCAGCGCGAATGATCATCTGCAGGTCGTTGGTCTCTCCCCGCGCATAGCCGGTCACGCCTAGACTGATAGTCATTTGCACAGGGCCTTCGGCGAGCGCGACAGGTTCCTGGGAGACTGCTCTTTGCATGCGCTCCGCTGCATTCCGGGTCGCGTGCAGCGGACACTCCGGCAGAACGATCAGGAACTCTTCGCCGCCGTAACGACCTACATAATCGTAGGGGCGGACATGCCTGCGCAGCCTCGCAGCAACCTCGCGTAGAACGGAGTCGCCCGCCAAATGCCCCAGGCTGTCGTTGATTCGCTTGAAATGGTCGATGTCCGCAAGAATGATCCCGACTTCGCGCCCCTCTCTGCTTGCGCGGCTCAATTCCCTGCGGAGCGCTTCCAGGATGGAGAACCGGTTTTGCAGGCCGCTGAGGTTGTCGTGTGTCGCCATGTATTGGAGTTCCTGCTGCGCCTGCAGGAGCTTCTCCTGAAGGTCAATGATCCGCTCGCCCGCCTTGAGCCGCATCTGCAGTTCCTGTGGATCGAAGGGCTTCGACACGTAGTCATCGGCCCCGGCCGACATTCCCCGGATGATGTCCTCCTTCTCCTTTTTCGAAGTGAGCAGCAGCATATAAATGTAGGGGCCTGTCAGTTGCTCGCGCACCTTGCGGCACACATCGACGCCGTCCATACCGGGCATCATCCAGTCCAGAATCACCAGGCGGGGTGCGCCCTCCGCCTGGAGGGCCTTCCAGGCCTCGTCGCCGTCTGCGGCGGTTACGACATCAAATCCCCAGCGGGAGAGCGTCCCCTTCAATATGTGGCGGGAAACCTCATCGTCGTCAGCAAGAAGGATTCTCACTCTAGTTGCTCCTCTGAAGATCATGGATGGCCGGCAGAAAGCGGTTGACTTCGCGTTCCAACTCGGCAAGGGCCTGGTCCGCGGATCTGAGATCTTGTCGCCGGCCCATCAGTTCGAGCCTGAGGGCAGCTGCGGCAGCCGCCTTGGCGCCGAAGTTTGCAACCGAGCCCTTAATAGTGTGCGCGGCCCGCTCGGCTCTGTGGCAGTCGTGATCAGTCACGGCATCGCTGAGTCGGCTCCACAGCGCCGGCCAATTCGTCCGGAAAAGCTCGAAGCTGCTCGCCAGGAATTCCATGTCACCACCGAAGCGCGCCAGCACCTCGTCTCTCTCGATGATTTCGGCATTGTTCGACGCGTCGGCCGTCTCCGCACCGCCCAGCGGGCATGAAGATACAAGTCCCTCAATGGTTCTGTAGAGCGCCTGGGGGCCGATGGGCTTGGTGATGTAGTCATCCATGCCGGCATCGAGACATCTCTCCCGGTCACCTTCCATCGTGTGGGCCGTCATGGCGACGATTGGCATATGCGCGTCCGTGTGTGACTCCCTGTTCCGGATGGCCGCGGTTGCCTCGAAACCGTCCACGTCGGGCATTTGCACATCCATGAGGACGAGGTCGAAGTGTTCCGCCTCGAGCAGACCGAGCGCCTCCCTGCCGTTGCCGACGGCCTTTACTGAGTGCCCGCGGCGCTCGAGCATGCGGATGGCTATCTGCTGATTCACGGGGTTGTCCTCCACCAGCAGGACGTGGGCTCCCCTGACGGGTGGGACTGCGTCCGGCTGTTCAGCACCCGGCTGGTTTTTTCGGTCATTCAAAAGGCTCAGGATAAGCTGCAGCAGCTCAGTCTGCTTGACGGGCTTGGTGA
>Ga0153915_10003273_pt1 | contig 14852 bp, 14 predicted proteins | sample Opewatmetagenome_2_FD_107003 | JGI IMG/M metagenome (GOLD analysis project Ga0153915, IMG submission 107003) | Freshwater wetland microbial communities from Ohio, USA - Open water 3 Core 3 Depth 3 metaG | ecosystem: Environmental > Aquatic > Freshwater > Wetlands | place: USA: Ohio, Lake Erie...
ATTCTCAGATTCGACGAAGGGCGTATCTATTTCCCGACGACGCCCTTCGACTCGATATCCTCGGTCCACTTATCGCCGAGGACCTTTCCATCCGGCAGCTTGATCGAGACAAAGGCCCCGCCGTGTTCGCCCGTGCGGAGCGGGTTGATCACGACGCTGACTTTGTCGCCGCCCTTGACGATGTTGGATCGCCAGCCCTGCTTGACGAGGTTGTTCGGGCTGTTCATCTCCACGCCCCACACTTCCATGACGCCCTGGGCGTTCGGCACTTCGACCTGAATGGACGCGTGGGGGTTGACCCACGAGAATTCCTTCACCGTGCCCGTGATGGTCTGCTTCTTCGCGCGATCGAACATCACCGGGGAGTGATGCGCGAACACTGAGCCGGCAACGAGCAGTACCCACACGGCTGCACCGGTGACGATCAGTTTCTTCATGCCTTGCCTCCGGACCGAGATTATATCAGTGGTGTCCGCGGCCGATGTACACCGCGGCGCCGGTCAGCGAGTAGAGCATCACCAGGGCCGTCGATGTCAGCGACAGCAGGATGGCCGACTCGATCGGCAATCCGATTCGGGTGAAATACAGCGAGTACATCGCTTCGCGGACGCCGAAGCCGTTGACCGACACGGGAATCATCTGCACGACTCCCGCCAGCGGAATGACAACGGCAAGGTCGAAGGCGCCGATGTGGATGCCGAGGGCCCGCGCGACGGCCCAGCCGAAGGTGACCGTCATCAACTGCACGAACACCGCGCCGGCAAAACACGTGACGACCGCGCCAAGGTGGCTGCGAAACCGCTGCAGCGTGGCCGTGATGCTGCCGATGCGGCCGGTGACCCACTCGGGATGGAGCACGATGAGGGGCCGGAGCAGCCAGCCCACTCCACCCGGCGACCACAGCATCAGCCCGCCGACGAGCATGCCGGCCGCGAAGCCGGCCCAGAGCCAGGCTGGCCAGATGGGAAGCGGCGTCCGGCCCGCGGACGTCACCAGCGTGACGCCGGACGCGGCGACGAGCACGAGGCCCATCATGCCCATGGTGCGATCGGCGAGCACCACGGTGGCCGCCAGCGTTTTCGAACGCGCGACTTTGGCCGTGTCGGCCACGCGGACGACGTCGCCGCCGATGTTGCTCGGCAGAAAGTTGTTGAAGAACAGCGCGACTGACATCGACGCGAAGAGCGCATGGAACGGCATCGAGACGTCCTGCGCCTCGAGCAGCAGCCACCAGCGCCATACGCTGGCCAGCACCGTGATCGTGTAGACGCCCAGCGCGACGGCAATCCAGGCGAGCGATGCCTGGCGCGCATTCGCCCAGAGCTTGCCGACGTCGACGCGCGAGAACAGCAGCGCGAGCAGGGCAGCGCTGACGGCCAGCTTCGCGCCCATCGTGACGAGACGCCGCGCCAGGGATCTCGAGGGTGGTTGTTCGGGGGGCATTCGGGCCGACGGCGAGCCGTAATGTACTACGGTTTCATGCGAAAATCACCGCCACGTGCCGACCCGAAACTCTGCCGCGTACGGCGATCTCGAAGGCGCGCGCGCCTTCGAAGAGCGCCGGTTCAGCGGCCCGATCGGCGCGATGGTTGCGGCCGAACAGCAGCGCGTCCTTGCGAACATGATCGGCCGCATTCACGAGCGGACGATTCTCGACATCGGGACCGGCATCGGCCGCACCGCGATCACGCTCGCCGGCGGCGCCGCGCACGTCACGGCGATCGATTTATCGGAGGCGCTCCTCGCGGAAGCCCGGCGGCGGGCCGCCGAGCAGGTGGTCAAGGTCAACTTCCTCCGCGGCGATGCGCACGCGCTCGACTTCAAGTCCCGCTCCTTCGACGTCGTCGTCTGCATGGGCGTGCTCCTCAGCACGCGCGACTGGCGCCAGTGTCTTGCCGAGGCCTGCCGCGTCGCGGATCGCCTCGTTGTCTTCGACTACCCGTCGGCCACGAGCGCGGCGTTCTTTCATTCCGGCATCCGGCGCCTGCTCGGCAGAGACGTGTATCGGGTGCTGACGCGCGGGGCCGTCGAGCAGACGCTCGGCCGGTCGCATTTCCGCGTTCGTTCTGAGCACCGCCAGTACGTGATGCCGATGTGGTTTCACCGCGCCATCGGGTCGCGCCATTTCACGGCGTGGCTCGAAGATGTGTTCGATCGGATGGGCCTGCTCAAGGTGCTGGGTTCGCCGGTCACCATCTGCGCCGAGCGGGCGTCCTGACGTAATCGTTTAGAATCAGCATCCAGGATCTTCAATCACATGGCGTATCGCACAGAACTCGAGGCGCGCATCGCGAAAAAGACGACGAAAGCCATCGCCGACTTCGCGATGGTCGAGCCTAACGACCGGATCATGGTCGGGCTGTCGGGCGGCAAGGACAGCTGGGCGCTCCTGCAGATTCTCGACGTGCTCCGGCAGCGCGCGCCTTTTCCGTTCTCCCTGGTCGCCGTGAACGTGGACTCCGGCTACAAGGAATTCAAGCACGACCTGATCGCGAAGACATGCGAGGCCCGCGGCTGGGAATACCGCATCGAGCACACCGGCATCGGCATCCTGATTGAGGACATCCTCGACGCCGACCAGACGCCGTGCTCGCTCTGCGCGCGGCTGCGCCGCGGGGTCCTGTACCGCATCGCGAAGCAGGTCGGGGCCACGAAGATCGCGCTCGGCCATCACGCCGACGACTTCATCGAGACGCTGCTCCTCAATCTCTTCTTCGCCGGCTCGCTCAAGGCGATGCCCGCCAAGCTGGTGTCCGACAACGGCGAGCATGTGGTGATTCGGCCGCTTGTGTACGTCGGCGAAGACGAAGCCAGGCTGTACGCGAAAGAATGCGAGCTGCCGATCATCGGATGCTGCTGCCCGGCGTGCGGCGACCTCGGCCTGCAGCGGCAGCGGGCCAAGAAGCTGATCATGGAGCTCGAAATCGAACATCCCGGCGTGAAGCAGTCGATGCTCAAGGCGCTCGGCAACGTCGGGCCCCGGCACCTGCTCGACACGCGGCTGAACCCGCCCGCCGAACTGCGCGCCACCGTGCCCACTCCTGCGTGAGGACTGAATGAAACGTGCGTCTGTCGTGATTACCATGCTCGTGCTGTGCGCGATGTCATCCACGGGGGCCTTCGCGCAGCAGCGGCCGCTCGTCACCGAAGATCCTGAGACGATCGGCGCCGGCCGCGTCCTCGTCGAGGGCGGGTTCGACTGGTCGAAGGACATGCAATACACGGTGTCCGGGCTGTCGGGCGACCTGTTCCGCGTGCCGATGATTGGCATCAGTGTCGGCGTCAGCTCGATCGCCGAGCTGCAGATCGATGGCGGGCCGTACGACCGTCTGGCCATCAAGACGCGCAAGCCCGCGCCGCTCTCGTCGCTGCTCACCGTCACTGGCGACTCCACAAATGACGTCGACGACATCGTCATCGGCATGAAATTGAGGCTTGTGCCGGAGGGAACGGCTCGCCCGGCGTTTGGCTTTCGATTCGCGACCCGTCTGCCCAATGCCGGCAACGAGAGCGGACTGGGACTCGACACGACCGACTTCATGGCGTCAATTCTGGTCGCCAAGACCATCCAGTCGGTTCGCGTCGTCGGCAATATCGGCGCAGGCATTCTCGGCGATCCGACGGACGGCCAGCGGCAGAACGATGTGTTTCTCTACGGCTTGTCCGTCGCCCGGGCGGTGACGTCCAAGGCGGAAATCGTGGGCGAGGTCAACGGCCGCGCGTCCACGCGCACGGGAGATGCGTTTCCCGGGACGGAGAGCCGCGGCCAGCTGCGGTTCGGCGGACGGTTTACGCAAGGGCCCGTCCGGCTCGACGCGGGGATCTTCTTCGGCCTGAACACGATCGATCCGACTGTCGGCTTCACGGCCGGCCTGACGTACGTCTTCAACGCCTTCACGATTCCGTAGTGTTGAGTGCCGCAGCGTTGAGTACCGTAGCGTCCGGCTTCAGCCGGACGGACCTCATATGATTCGATTTGCGAAGGCCCACGCGTACGGCAACGATTTTCTGTACGTCGACAAGGGCGACATCAACGGCGTCGCGCTGCCGGCGCTGGCGCGCGAGATCTGCGAGCGCCACACGGGCATCGGCGCCGACGGGCTGATCGTGTACGGCCGCACGGCTGTCGGCGCGACGATGGAGCTCTATAACGCAGATGGCGGGCGCGCTGAAGTGTCCGGCAACGGCGTGCGGGCGCTGGCGGCGCTGCTCCTCCTCGGTGACGATCGCGACGGCGCGGCCGTCACCATCACGACGGAGGCCGGACCCAAACGCGTCACGCGCGCGGGCGTGACCGACCACCGGCCGACATTCCGCACGGCCATGGGGCTTCCGCTCGACGTCAAGCGGGTCGCGATCGATGCGGCAGGGGAGTCTGTCGACGCCGTCGTCATGAACTTCGGCAACCCGCAATGCATCGTGCTCGGCCCGCAGCCGACCGACGAGCGCTTCCATCGGCTGGGCGCCGCGCTCGAAAAGCACGCGTTCTTTCCGGATGCCACGAACGTGGAGTTCGCCACGGTTGAGGCGCCCGGCACCGTCCGCATCAGGATCTGGGAGCGCGGCGTCGGCCCGACGACCTCATCCGGCACCGGGTCGTGCGCGTCGCTCGTGGCGGCCGTGCAGTTCGGTGGCGCGTCGCGCGACGCGATCGTCATTGCCCCTGGCGGGGCGCAGCACGTCGAGTGGCGCGATGACAGCGTGTACTTGACCGGCTGGGCCGAAGTGGTCGGCGAAGGCGAGTGGTTCCGGGTGTTACCGCGCTAAAAACGCGTACATCTGCCGGCTGACTCCAGGCAGATTCTTCCTGCAAACATCACTGGCGACGTTTAGCGGCCGGCGGCGCTGCGGCTTCGACCGCTCGCACGCTGTTGTCCAGCCCCTGCATGACCTTCGCGAGCAGGTCGCCGGCGTCCAGGTAGTCGCCCTTGTCGAACGCTGTGCGCGCTTCTTGCACGCGCGTTTCGGCGTCGGCGATCTCGCGGCGCAGCGCGGTGGTCAGTGCGCGAGGGCGGCGGCTGGTTTCGGCGGATCGCAATTTCGCCCGCGCATCGATGATCGCCAGTGCGGCATCGTGGAGCGCGCGGTCGACACCGGTTTTGGCGGTCGCCTTCCGGTCCACCGTGTCTTTTGAGGCCGTCTCCGCGCGATCGCGGGCGTCGAGGGCGTCGTTGAGCGCCTGTCGATAGTCGCGCGCGACGACCGCGTCCTGGGCGCGTTTCAGCGCGGCCTCGGCGGCGGTGAACTCCTCGCTCGCGTAGCGCCCGGCGCCAGACGTACGGGCGGCGTCGATGGCCTGCTGCGCCTGCTGGATCTCTTTGGTCGGGGGGTCGTCGCCGCAGCCTGTCATCGACCACGACGTGACGATCACAAGGGCGAAACAGAACAAGCGACGGCCGAGTGACATGGGCCTTAAGTATACGACTGTTGTAGTACGATGAAAGAGCTGACGCCGGGCGATCGTCCGCGAGAAAAGCTGCTGGCGCATGGCGCGCACGCGCTGGGCGATAACGAACTTGTCGCGCTGGTCGTCGGCAACGGATGCCGCGAGCGCAATGCGCTCGCCGTGGCGAACGAACTGCTGGCCTCGCGCGGCGGCCTGCACGGATTGTCGCGATCGACGGCCGACGCTCTTTGCCGCGCAGCCGGCGTGGGCCGCGCGAAAGCCGCGCAGCTGCTGGCGGCGATCGAGCTTGGCCGGCGGACGCTGACGCGGGCGCCGCAGCATCGGGCGCAGCTGCTCACGCCGGGCGACACCGTGGCGTATCTGATGCCCGCGTTCGGCGGCCGTCTCGTCGAGCAATTCGGTCTGGTGCTGCTCGACACCAAGTACCGCGTGATCAGATCGACGGTCGTCGCGGTCGGGACGCTGAACTCGACGGTGGTCGAGCCGCGCGATGTGTTTCGGGAGGCCACACTGGGGTCAGCCGCCGCCGTCGTCGTCTTCCACAATCATCCGTCCGGCGATCCGACTCCGAGCCCAGACGATGTGGACCTGACGCGAAGGCTGAGCGCCGCCGGCGTGCTGCTCGGAATCGATCTCGTGGACCATGTGATTCTGGGCGACGCGAGGTATTACAGCTTCAAAGAGATGGGACATCTGTGAGCCGCCTCCTGTACTTCGACTGCTTCTCGGGCATCGCCGGCGACATGGTGATCGGCGCGCTCGTCGACGCCGGCCTGCCGTTTGACGGCCTGAAGGCCGCGCTCGGAAGCCTGGCGGTCTCCGGGTATCAGGTCCACGCGAAGCGCGTGATGCGGGCGGGCGTGTCGGCGACGAAGTTCGTCGTCGAAGAAGACGCCGGGAACGGTCAGGCCGGTTCGCATCCGCATCGGCACCTGTCGGGGATTTTCCGCCTCATCGATCAATCGGCGCTGTCGCCCACGGGGCGCGACCGCGCGAAGGCCCTGTTTCAGCGGCTTGCCGAGGCCGAAGCCGCGATTCATGACATGCCGGTCGAGAAAGTGCACCTGCACGAAGTCGGTGCCCTCGACTCGATCATCGACATCGTCGGCGCCGTGCACGCGCTCGAGTGGTTCGGCGCCGACCGCGTGGTGTCGTCCGCGCTCAACGTGGGCGGGGGGACCGTGAAGTCCGCGCACGGGACGATTCCTGTGCCGGCGCCCGCGACGGTGAGACTGCTCGGCGACGCTCCGATCTACAGCGGCGAGGTGCAGAAAGAACTGGTGACGCCGACAGGAGCGCTCATCGTCTCATCGTACGCGTCGTCGTTCGGTCCGGTGCCGGCGATGCACGTGGAGCAGGTCGGCTACGGCGCGGGCGACAACGATTTCCCGTCGACGCCCAACGTCCTGCGCGTGCTCATCGGCCGCGAGTCCGTCGCGTCCGGCCTCAGCGAGTCCGTCGCGTCCGGCCTCAGCCAGTCCGTCGCGTCCGGCTTCAGCGAGTCCGTCGCGTCCGGCTTCAGCGAGTCCGTCGCGTCCGGCTTCAGCGAGTCCGTAGCGTCCGGCTTCAGCCGGACGGATGCAGCGCCCGCTGCTCGCGTCGTCGTCATCGAGTGCGAGATCGACGACATGAACCCGCAGATCTTCGGCGTCGTCATGGAGCGGCTCTACGCGGCTGGCGCGCTCGAGGTGTTCTACGTGCCGGTGCAGATGAAGAAGAACCGTCCGGGGACGCTGCTGACCGTGGTCGCGCCTCCCGCGCTGCGCCCGGCGATGTCCGAGATCATCTTCAGGGAGACGACGACGATCGGCCTGCGGTACTCCGAGGTCGAGCGGGATTGCCTGGTGCGCGAGCAGGTGCCCGTCGACACGCCGGTGGGGACGGTCCGCATGAAGCTCGCCTGGCGTGACGGCCGGCTCGTCAATGCCGTTCCGGAATTCGACGACTGCGCGAAGCTCGCGGCGGCGAGCAACCTGCCGGTCAAAGAAGTACAGGCGCTCGCGGTGCAGGCCTGGGGAGAGAAGTCGTGAGCCGCTTCTACATCACCACGCCGATCTACTACATCAACGCGGAGCCGCACCTCGGCCACGCGTACACGACGATGATCGCGGACGCCGTGGCGCGCGCGCATCGGCTGATGGGCGACGACGTGTTCTTTCTGACCGGCACGGACGAGCACGGCCAGAAGGTGGAACGAGCGGCGCAAAAGGCGGGCATTGCCACCAAGGTGTTCGCCGACCAGACGTCGCAGCGGTTCCGTGAGCTCTCGGGCCTTCTGAACATCTCGAACGACGACTTCATACGCACCACGGAACCCCGGCATTTCCGCGCCGCGCAGGAGCTCTGGCGGCGCGTGAAGGAGCGCGGCTACATCTATAAGGGGAAATACGAGGGCTGGTACTGCACAGTCGACGAAGTGTTCGTGCCCGAGACGCAGCTTGCTGACGGGCGCTGTCCGACCTGCGGCGGGAAAGTCGAGAAGATCGCGGAAGAGAGCTACTTCTTCAAGCTGTCGGCGTTTCAGGATCGGCTGCGCGAGCACTATAGAAACAATCCGGAGTTCGTCACGCCCGCGAATCGCCGCAACGAGATCGTCGCGTTTCTCGACAGCGGCCTGCAGGATCTGAGCGTCAGCCGCACGTCGTTCACGTGGGGCATTCCCGTGCCGGACGATCCGGCACATGTGATGTACGTCTGGTTCGACGCGCTCACGAACTACATGACGGCGGTCGGCTATGGCGACCCGACGCCCGCAGGCGTCGAGATGTTCGAGCAATACTGGCCCGCCGACGTCCATCTGATCGGCAAAGAGATCGTTCGCCAGCACGGTATCTACTGGCCGGCCTTCCTCATGGCGGCGGATCTCCCGATTCCGAAGCAGCTCGTCAGCCACGGCTGGTGGCTGATGGAAGGCGCAAAGATGTCGAAGTCAATCGGGAACGTCGTCCGGCCGAAGGACTACGTCGATCGATTCGGCGTCGACGCCTTCCGGTACTTCGTGATGCGCGAGATGGTGTTCGGCCACGACGCCGATTTCACCGACGAGATGTTCCTCGGGCGCTACAACGCGGACCTCGCCAACGATCTCGGCAACCTGTGCAGCCGCGCGACGACGATGATCCACAGGTACTGCGGAGGTGTCGTTCCTGCGTCGGCATCCGCGCTTACGGCTCGTCAGCCAGAGCGAGAGCTGCAAGATCAGGTCGAGGGCCTGATAGAACGTGTCAAGTCACACACCCGGAGCTTTCAATTCAGCTTCGCGCTGCGTGAGATCTGGGATGTGATTGGCGCGACGAATCGGTATATCGTGACTCGCGAGCCGTGGGCACTGGCAAAGGACGCGGCGAAGCGGGCCGAACTGGAGACGTCGCTCTACGTCGCGGCCGACACGCTGCGCGTGGTGGCCGAGCTCCTGCGTCCGTTCATCCCGGGCAGCGCCGAGCGGATACTGGCCATGGTCGGTGTCGCGCCGGGCGCGCTGGCGTGGACGACGCTGGCGGCTGGCGCGTTGAGGCCCGGGACGAAGATCGGCGAGACATCGCCGTTGTTTCCGCGTATCGAACATTCCGTGGAGGAGCTGAGGAAGATGGCATCGGACGAACAGTCAACACCCGCGCCGGCGGCGGCACCAGCAGCGCCCGCCGCGGCACCCGCGCCCGCCGCAGCGCCGGCTCCGGCCGCCGCGGACGCGCGAATTTCGTTTGACGATTTCATGAAGGTGGAGCTTCGTGTCGCCAAGGTGCTGGCGGCTGAGCGCGTGCCCAAGTCGAACAAGCTGATCAAGCTGCTGGTCGACGTCGGCACCGAGCAGCGGACGCTCGTCGCCGGCATCGCCGAGGCCTACGAGGCCGAGGCGCTCATCGGGCGGACGGTCGTCGTCGTGTTCAACCTGAAGCCGGCGAAGCTGATGGGCATCGAGTCGAACGGGATGGTGCTCGCCGCCAGCCCGGAGGGCGGCAAGCCGATGCTCGTCGGCTTCGACACGCCGCCCGATCCTGGGACGCGGATCCGGTAGATGAGGCTGCGCGCCGCGCTGGCGGGCGTCGCGTTCGCGATCGCATCGATCGCGGCGACCGGCCATGTGTCCGCGGCCGGCGATCCCGCGGAGGCCGCGACCGCGCGCAAGCTCGCGGCCATCCGGAATCAGCCGCTCGCGCTCGAGGCGTTTCTGCGCGAGATGCCGAAGGGCGGCGATCTTCACAATCATCTGTCTGGCGCGATCTACGCCGAGAGCTACCTGAGCTGGGCCGCCGACGACAGGCTCTGCGTCGTGCTCGCGACCTTCACGTTCGCGACCGGGCCGTGTGACGGCAATGCCGGACGGCCCGCCGCGAGCGCCGTGATGCAGGACGCCGGCCTCTACAACCAGGCGATCGACGCGATGTCGATGCGGAACTGGCCGGCCGGTCAGAACGGCCACGACCATTTCTTCCAGGCCTTCAGCCGGTTCGGCGTCGTCTCGTCGACGCACTTCGGCGACATGGTCGCGGAGGTGACGCGCGCGGCGGCGGCGGAGCACGTCAGCTATCTGGAGCTGATGGTGACGCCGGACGGCGGCGTGGCCACCCGGCTCGGCCGCGAGGCGGGCTGGACCTCCGACTTCGCGCAGATGCGCGCGAAGCTGCTGTCGTCGGGCTGGGCGGAGGTCCTCGCGCAGACCAGGCAGCGTCTCGATGCGGTGGACGCGCGGCGGCGCGACGTGCTCAAGTGCGGCACGAGCGCGGCCGACGCCGGCTGTCTCGTCACCGTCCGCTACATCGCGCAGGTCGCGCGAGCGGCGCCGCCTGAAGAAGTCTTCGCGCAGATCCTGGCCGGTGTCGAGCTCGCCGCCAGCGAATCCCGGGTGGTCGGCGTGAACCTCGTGCAGCCGGAAGACTCGCCGATTGCCATCCGCGACTTCATGCTGCAGATGAACATGATCGATTTTCTGCGGCCGCTCTATCCAGCCGCGCACATCGCGCTGCACGCGGGTGAGCTCGCCGACGGCCTGGTGCCGCCCGACGTGCTGCGGTTTCACGTCCGCGAATCGGTGCGGAAGGGCCATGCGGAGCGGATTGGCCACGGCACCGACGTGATGCAGGAAGACAATCCGTACGGCCTGCTGCGCGAGCTGGCCGCGAAGAAAGTGCTCGTGGAGATCAACCTGACGAGCAACGACAGCATTCTCGGCGTCAAAGGCGCGCGCCATCCGCTCCGGACCTTCCTGCAGTACGGCGTGCCGCTCGCCATTACCACCGACGACTACGGCGTCGCGCGATCGAGCCACACGCTCGAATGGCTCAAAGCCGTGCAGGAGCACGGACTCGAGTACCTGACGATGAAGCGGATGGTCAGGAATTCGATCGACTACGCCTTCGTGGACGCGCAGACGAAAGCGCGCCTCAAGCAGGGCCTCGAGAACGCCTTCCATCAGTTCGAGCAGCAGGAAACCGCTGCCGTGCCCACGCGGTGATCGACAGCCACTGCCACCTCGCCGACGAGGTGTTCGCCGCCGACCTCGACGCCGTGGTGGCCCGCGCGAAAGACGCGGGGCTCGAGCGCGCGATGACGATCCTCGCGGCCGGTGACGGGAAGGAAGCCGCGCAGGCGCTGCGCGTCGCCTCGCTCTGGCCCGACTGCCGGTTCTCGATCGGCGTCCACCCGCACGCCGCGAAGACGTTCGCCGGGCGGCCCGAGGGCGCGGCGGATGTCGTGCGCGAGCAGATCGGGCGCACGCCCGCGGCGAGAGCGATCGGCGAGATCGGGCTCGATTACCATTACGACTTCGCGCCGCCAGACGTCCAGCAGCAGGTCTTTCGCGCCCAGGTATCGCTCGCATGCGAGCTCGGTCTGCCCGTGGTGATTCACACGCGGGAAGCCGACGACGACACGGTGCGGATTCTGCGGGAAGAGGGGGAGAAGGCCGGCGTCGGGCGGCTCCGCGGCGTGCTGCATTGCTTCACCGGCGGGCCGTCGCTCCTGCGCGCGGGCCTCGATCTGGGCTTGTACATTTCGCTGTCGGGCATCATTACGTTTCCGAAAGCGGCGGAGCTTCGGGACACGGTGCGCGCCGCGCCGCTCGATCGCGTGCTCATCGAAACCGACAGTCCGTTCCTGGCGCCGGTGCCGTTTCGCGGCACGCGGAACGAGCCCGCGCACGTGGCGCGCGTCGCCGACGGCGTGGCCGCATTACACGGAATACCGGCCGCGGACGCGCGTCGCCTGACAGCCGAGAACTTTCACGCCCTCTTCCGGCCGTGATAAAGTTCTAGCGGCATTTCCGTGGAAAAGCTCGCCAAATCGCCGCTCGCTCTCGCTCAGATCTTCGAGCCGATTCGCGACGACCTCACGAAGGTCGATCGTGAGTTCGCGCGGCACGTGCAATCACAGGTCGATCTGATTCCGAAGATCGGCAAGTACATCCAGACGAGCGGCGGCAAGCGCGTGCGCCCGGCCGTGCTGCTGATGGCGGCGCGCATCTCGGGCTACACGGGCGATCACGGCGCGCTGTACGCGGCGGTGGTCGAATTCATCCACACCGCCACGCTCGTGCACGACGACATCATCGACGACTCCGAGCTGCGGCGCGGCCGTCTCGCCGTCCATTCGCGGTGGGGCAACGACATCACCGTGCTCCTCGGCGACTACCTCTACATCAAGTCGATGGCGATGGCGCTCACGTACGACACGCTCGATATCGTGCGGCTGCTGTGCGACGTCACGCTGAAGATGATTGAGGGCGAGCTGTATCAGCTCACGAAGAACGGCGACGCCGACATCACCGAAGACGAGCACTTCGACATCATCCGCAGGAAGACCGCGTATCTTTTCGGCGGGAGCGCCGAGATCGGCGGCCTGCTGGGGAAGGTCACGGCGGAGCGTCAGCAGGCGCTGCGCGAGTACGGCTTCAACCTCGGCATCGCGTTTCAGATCGTCGACGACCTCCTCGACTTCACGGGCGACGCCGCGGCGGTGGGCAAGCCCATCGGCAGCGATCTCCGCGAAGGCAAGGTGACGCTGCCGCTGATTCACATGCTGCGTCACGCCAAGGACGGCCGTCCGTCAGAGATCGTCCGCGACGTCATCGGGTCGCGGAGCGTGACGCCGGAGGTCTGGCAGGAGCTGCTCGCGTACCTCAAGCAGCATGCGTCCATCGACTACGCCAACCGCCGCGCCGAGGAGTTCGCCGAACGCGCCAAGGCCCAGCTCTACGCCTTCCCGGCCAGCGCCGAGCGCGACGCGCTGCTCGCGCTGCCCGACTACGTCTTGTCCCGCGATCGCTGATCGCGCTCACGGCGTGCCGTGAAATCTCCTAAAAAAGACATCGCGCGCATCGACGAGCTGCGCCGCCTCATCCGGCACCACGAAGAGCAGTACTACATCCACAGCGCGCCGGAAATCTCGGACGAAGCGTTCGACACGCTCCTGCACGCGCTCGAGAAGCTCGAGGCCGAGCATCCGGAGCTCGTCACGCCCGACTCGCCGACCCAGAGAGTCGGCGGCCGGCTCGTCGAAGGCTTTGCGACCGTCGAGCACAGAGTGCCGATGCTCAGCCTCGACAACGTGTACAACCACGAAGAGCTGCGCGCCTTTGACGAGCGCGTGCGGAAGGGCGCGGGACTGGGTGACGCCACAGTCGCGTACGTCGCCGAGATGAAGATCGACGGCCTGAGCATCGCGCTGACGTACGAAGACGGCCGCCTGGTCCGCGGCGCGACGCGCGGCGACGGGACGCGCGGCGAAGACGTGACGCACAACGTGCGGACGATTCACGCGATTCCGCTGGCCCTCACGGACGGCCCGAAGGGCAGCATCGAGATCCGCGGCGAGGTGTACCTGTCGCGGACGTCCTTCGAGCGCATGAACAAGGAGCGCGAAGACGCCGAAGAGCCGCTCTTCGCGAACCCGCGCAACGCGGCCGCCGGCACGATGCGCAATCTCGACCCGGGCCTGGTCGCGAAACGCGGACTCGGCGCGTTTATGTACCAGGTGGTGCCGGCAAACGGGATCGAGGGCGTCGAGCCGACGCACAGCGCGACGCTCAAGGCGATGCGCGCGTGGGGGCTGCCCGTCGAATCGCACTGGACACGGTGCGACGGCGTCGAGGCGCTCATCGCGTTCTGTGAGGAGTGGGCGGAGAAGCGCCGCACGCTGATCTTCGACACCGATGGCGTCGTCATCAAAGTGGACGATCTCGCGCTGCGCGAGAAACTCGGCGCGACCGCCAAGTTCCCGCGCTGGGCGACGGCATTCAAGTTTCCGGCGCAGCAGGCCCATACCGTGCTCAGGAAGATCCGCGTCAACGTCGGACGCACCGGCGCGGTCACGCCGTACGCGGAGCTCGAGCCGGTCTTTCTCGCGGGCTCGACGATCTCGATGGCGACGCTGCACAACGCCGAAGACATCGCCAGGAAGGACGTCCGCGACGGCGACACCGTGATCATCGAGAAGGGCGGGGACGTCATCCCGAAAGTCGTCGCGCCGGTGCTCAGCCTTCGCCCGCCTGACGCCACGCCGTTCGTGATGCCGACGCACTGCCCGGTCTGCGGGAGCGAGCTGCATCGCGACGAAGAGGAAGTGGTCTGGCGCTGCGAGAACACGTCGTGCCCCGCGCGGCTCCGCCGCAGCCTCGAGCATTTCGCGTCGCGGTCGGCGATGAACATCGAAGGGCTCGGCGAGTCGCTCGTCGATCAACTGCTCGAGCAGGGCCTCGTCCACGACTTCGCCGATCTCTACCACCTCACCGCCGGGGCGCTGGAAGACCTCATCGTCACGCCGCGCGATCCGAAATCGGAGCGCGCGGTCGCGCGCAAGCTGGGGAAAGTCGGCCGCAACGTCCACGCCCAGATCGAGGCGAGCAAGAACAACGACCTGTCGCGGTTGATCTACGCGCTCGGCATCCGCCACGTCGGCGAAAAGGCCGCGGCGACGCTCGCGCGCTATTTCCGGACGATGCCGGGGCTCATGGCCGCAACGGTTGAGCAGCTGCAGGAGACGCCAGAGATCGGACCGGTGCTCGCCGCGTCAGTCCGCAGCTTCGCCGACGAGCCACGGAATCAGGCGCTTGTCGCAAAACTGCAGAAGGCGGGCGTCAACATGGAAAGCCGGGCGCCTGAGCCCACGGCGGAGCCCGTGGGCAAGCTTGCGGGCAAGACCGTCGTCCTGACGGGGACGCTGAAGTCGATGTCGCGCGAGGAGGCGGCCGCCGCCCTCGAGCGGCTTGGCGCCCGCGTCTCGGGGTCGGTCAGCAAGAGGACGAGCTTCGTCGTGGTTGGCGAAGATGCAGGCAGTAAGCTCGAAAAAGCGCAGAAGCTCGGCATCGAAACGCTCGATGAGGACGCCTTCCGCGCTCTTATAATGGACGGGCAGTGACACTCACGTCGCGGCGATTCACCTGCGTGTCAGTGGGCCTCTCGGCCGCTGTCGCGTTCTTTGTCGGCACGATCTTCGCCGGAGGCGTCGCCCG